>Ga0134126_10004947_pt1 | contig 16637 bp, 33 predicted proteins | sample KB31752_FD_96881 | JGI IMG/M metagenome (GOLD analysis project Ga0134126, IMG submission 96881) | Terrestrial soil microbial communities with excess Nitrogen fertilizer from Kellogg Biological Station, Michigan, USA - KB3-175-2 | ecosystem: Environmental > Terrestrial > Soil > Unclassified ...
ACCAGGTTGAGGCTGTCCGCGATCGCGCTCTTCAAGCCGTCGCTCAAGCTCGGCGGCTGCGGCCGCGAAGCCTGTTCGCGATCCACGGCCGAATAGCGGGGCTTCGCCAACGCCTTGCCGGTCATCGTACTTCCCCTCCATCAGCTTGACAAAGCTGCTCTCTCGCAACACGAAATCAAAATCAGCCTTCCACCCGGCGTGCCCGTTTCCGTTGCGCTCGCCGCGCAGCACGGGCGATGCTCCGACCTTGGCGAAGGCGATGCGCAAGCCTTCGATGCCGCCAGCATCGCGCAACCGCGCCGAGATGAGCCGCTTGCGCGTTTCGGTCATGCGCTGCACAAGCGGCAAGCCTATCGGCTCGGCCATCGCGTTCCACGCCTCGACGGCCAACGCCGCGTCGTCGGATGGACGAGCCGACGAAGTCGGCGGTGATTCTTCTCCATCCTCCTCCTTCATCCTCCATCCTCCCTCCTCCATCTGCGGAGACTTTTCTCCATTTTGCGGAACGGGCGGCGGTTGAGCATCGCTGATTTCTGAAACGTCGCCACTTAAGCCGACGTAATTTCGGAAATCGTCGGGCATGGGATGAACGCAGTTCGGAGATTTGGGGCGCTGGAACTTGCGGAAGTTCCGAACCGCGCCGAGCTTACGCCCGTCAATTTCGTAAGAGCGCACAGCGTCAATGCAGGCGAGTTCCGAAAGCAGCGCCGATATGTCGACGTTGTCGGCAGGGAAGAGTCGCATCTTGAGCGTCACCGGCTTCCACTCGAAAACGCCCTGATCGTCGCACTCGGTGAGGAGCAGCACGAAGAAATAGCGCGCGGGTATGCTGACGGTGACGATGGCCTCGTCGGTGGCGAGGCCGGGGTGTATCGAGCGAATGCGCGCCATGACGGTTCCCCCTTATGTGTGCAGCACCGCGAGCGCGTCGGCCTCGTCGGTGGTCCGCGGGTCGAATCCCATCGCCTTGATGGCGGCCATGATCGCCGGCTTCTTGGAATTGCCCTTGCCGGTCACCGCTCGCTTGATGGTGCCGACCGGGACGCCTTGGCACGCGATGCCGTGGTGCGCGGCCCAGGCGGTGACGGTGCCCCAATTGCCGCCCAACACGTGCGCGGAATAAGCCTGCCCCGGCCGGATGAAGTCGACTCGCTCGTATCGGATCTCAGCGATGCTCTCGCCGGCCGTCTCCAAGCGGCGCTTGGTGTCATACAGCCACGCACGGAAGCGGAGGAATCGCAGCCCTTCCGGCTCACCGCGCGCCGGCGAAAAGTCGTGGTGCCCGCTTTCGATGCGGCCGTCGCGGTGGCGGATGGCCCAGCCAAGCTTGGTCCCGAGATCGAGGGCGAGAACGGCGGTCATGCGGCGATCTCGGCTCGGTCGAGAGCGGCCATGACAAGGGACCGCACGGCGCGGCCACTATCGGTTAGTGAGTAGAAGCGCTCCCGGCGGTCTTCTTTGCGCTCCTTTGTGCCCCATCGGCTGGTTAGGTATCCGCCCGCAACGAGCGCGTGCAGGGTGTAAGAAGCGTTGGTGCCAAAATAGGCGTTCTCCATAATCCAGTGGACGGGATGCTCACCATCGCCCATCCGCGCCAACAGCAAGAGACGATCGCCGGACATATGGTGGCCGCTCTTGGTGAGGCTCTTCGCGACGGCACGCGACCACCACCGCAGAGAGCACTCCATCCGTGACATCTCTTCGAGTGTCACGCCGCCGCTCCCTGGTGCGCCATCTTGCCGAGCATGTCGGCGATGTCGAACATCTGCTGCGCGCGCTCACGCTGGCCGGCGTCGGCGAGCCTCCCAGCGAACCGCGAGATGCGCGCGCTCTCGTTGACACAGAAATCGTGCCACTGATCGCGGCGCATCTCGGCGACGGCTTCGGCCAGCGTGGCGCGCGGCATCAAGAAAGCCCTCGCGTGCTCTCGCCGATAGGCTCTCCCGTGTTCGGCCGCACCTGCACCGCGCGATCGTCCCAGAGCTCGATCATCGCGTAGTCTTTGGTGCACGTGACGGGAAGCGTCTGGCCGATGTGCTGGGCGCACCACAACTCGATTGCATGGCGCGCCTCGATTGCCTCGTTCAGCCGGCGGGGCGATCCGTCGTGCGAGACGCGAGCCGTAAAAATCTTGACCGCGTACCCCTCGGCCATCCAGCGCTTGACGCGCTCGACCATGGCAGGCACCGGATCGCCGACATGCTGCGCGCCGCGCCATTCGTCGTAATGCGCCAGCGTGCCGTCGAGGTCGACGCCGATCCAGCCGCTCATGCTCCGGCCTGCTCGCGCTCGGCCGCCTCGATCGACGCGCCATTGGCCTCGTTCGCCTCGGCCTGCTTCCAGGCGTCGATGCGGTCGAAGAGCCCGAGCTGCGTCGAATAGCTCTGCACCTGGCGCATGAAGGCATCAGCCGCAGCTGGATCCTCGGCGAAGAGCTTGCGCACGAGCTTGAAGGGCTTCTTGGCGATGCCGTCGCTCTCGGCCGCTGTCCATGCGGTTTTCAGCTTCTGCTGCACCGCTTTGAGTTCGCTCTCCAGCGCTCCGATCTCGGCGAAGTGGCGCTTGAGCGTCTCGGGCGCGACGTTGCCGCCGATCAGGTGGCGGACCTTGGCGCGCTTCTCGTCGTCGCCCTCGGCCTCGGCGGGGCCGTTCTTACGCCGGCCCATTACTCGCCCCCCTGCTTCCAGGCGGCGTCCGCCACCTCGACGGTGACGCTCTTGGGCTGCCAGCCGTTGTCCGTGCCGGCGCGAAGGCCCGCCTGGCAAGCAGCCTGCATCTGGCTCTGCGCCTCGACGGTGAGGATCGTTTCTTCGACGGTGGTCCGGCGAAGCTTCACTTCGTACTCTCTTGCCATGTTCTCCCCTCTTCAAAAAATCAGTGGCGCGCGGCGACTGCGCGGACGATGGTCTGCCGATGAACGCCAAGCCTGCGGCCGATCTCGGAAAATGACACGCCAGCGCGAGACATCTCGGCCGCGTGATTTCGTTGTTCGTCGGTCAGCTTGGCCTTGTTATTGCGCTCGCCGTCTTGCGCCGCTCGCCGTCCCTTGGCGATGCAGTCCTGCATGTTGTCGGTGTGCGTACCGGCAAACAAATGCGCGGGATTTACGCATGCCCGATTGTCGCAGCGATGGCACACGAACTGGCCATCAGGGATTGTGCCGCCGGAGAGCAGAAACGAGACGCGGTGCGCCCCCTGGACCCTGCCGTTGAAAGCTATGTTTCCGTAGCCACGTTTTGACTTAGCGCCTATCCAAAGCCAGCATTCGTCCGGTCCGCGACGGTCGACCTTCGGCCAGAACCGCCCCTGGATAGTGGGATCGCCGGTCATGCGTTGAGCAAATCCATGGCGCGCAGCCCCATCGCCTTGGCGACGTTCTCGAGCTGCGGCAAAGAGATTGAGCTTTCGCCGGTCTCCCACTTCGCCACCGTGGCCGCGCTGACGCCCAGCGGCTCCGCCAACTTCTCCTGCGTCAAGCCAAAGCGCAGACGAAACTCGCGGATGCGGTTTGGCGGGTCGGGTAGCGATGCGTTGGGGCGTCCGGCCATATCTGGTGGTCCAAAGGTTCTGACCACCAATTAGTAGCGGCTGGAAGTTCTCTCGTCAAGTGATAGAATGTGCGCAATGGTTATGCCGGCATTCCATCGGACTTTCGGCGCGCGAGAACTCGCGGTAAACGCGACAATCGCTCGGATGGCTGGTCGACCAGCGAAGCCGATCGTCAATCCCCCTAATCGCATCCGAGAGGCGAGGGAACTGCACGGGCTCACGCAAGACCAGGTCGGTCAGCGAGTGGGGAAAACTGGCGCTACGGTTGCCAAATACGAGACCGGCGAAACCGCGATCTCCGTCTATATGCTGCACCGGATCGCGCGGGCCATTGGTGTGCCAGCCTATTCGTTAATAATCGACTACGACGGTCCGCGCCACGAACAAGAGCGGACGCTGTTGACGCTGTTCCGTCGCTTGACTCCGAGCGATCAGGCGCGCGCCCTCGCCGTGCTAATGGCGCTCGAGCAATCCGAACAGCAAATCCGCTCAGCCGGCTAGTAGCATCGCGTCGTGTATTGCGGCACGCCGTTGATGCTGTAATAGGAATTCGTCTCGCATCGCTGCGGCCGCGTCGGCGTCGGCGCGACATAAACCGGCTGTGGCGGTGCGGCGCAGGCGATCGGCGCCGGGGGTCCCCCCGCCAGCTGTCGTTGGAGAGCCGCCGCACAGAGAGATCGGATCTGAGCATCCGGCATCGCGTTGCCGAATCCGCTCGCGAAGCCGGATGAATTTCCGCCCGCATAGGCGAGAGGAGTGGCGATCAACAGTAGAAAAAGAGCGGTCAGAAAGCTTTTCATTTGGTGCCTCAACCCAGAACGTTGCGGGTACGCGCCAAGTGCTACTCAGACCGGATGTTCTATCTATATTCTTGGGTAACATCCGCCGGCAATTCATTGTAGCGAGATAATTATCTCCACCCTGGCAGACGGTGAACAGCCCTTTCGGTTCCATTCTTTCCTGTCACGATAATTTTGTGCTTGACACAAAATCGCGGGTCAGGAGAGAATACGCACATAAAGACACATCTTGAGCAGTTAAACGCATGATCGACGGGCCTATCCGCGGAACCATCGAACGGCCCCTGCTCACCGGGAAGCAGGTCGCCGAGATGCTGGGCCAGCGGCCCGCCTGGTTCTATCGGCGCCACCCCGAGCTCGAGCGCCGCGGCTTCCCCAAGCCGGTGACCCGCGGCCTCTATGACTCCCGCGCGGTCCATGCGTGGCTCGACGCTCAGATGAACCCCAAGCTGCGCAAAGCTCTGGAGCCCCAATGACAGACCATCGCATCGCGGTCGACGATTTCGTGCTGTGCGAGCGCGCACCCGGTGAGCCGCTATTGCTCGGGCACGTCAACTGGGTCGGCGAGAGCATCATCCTGGTGACAACGGATTATCCGCGCCAGCGCCAAGTGGTGCCGCGAGATCACGTGCTGGCGGCGGGGACGGTGGCCGAACTCGCGGCCTTCCAGCGCGACCGGCTCGCCGCTGATTCGCGGGTGACGCCATGACTTCCTCCGCCGCCGCCCCGCGCGGGCATACGGACAAATGGCGCAAGTCGGATCGTGTGCCGGAGCGCGCGGCTATCCGCATCATCAACAGCGACGGCATGTTGGTGGCAGAGGCTCGCGCGGCTGGCGGTTCGTGGGCTGCCGCCAAAAAGCACGCCCGCTTGATCGCCGCGGCGCCGGTGATGCTCGACGCGCTCTACGCCGCCGAAGATGCCATGACGGTGCCGGGCATAAACGCGGCAATCGCCCTCCAAGTGATCCGCGCCGCCATCAAGCTCGCCACGGGTGCCCCATGAGGCTGAGCCAGATGACGCCGGCGCAGGTCGCCGACATTGCCGCCGCCGCCGATCGCGCGGCCCTGGTGCTGCGCCAAGCCGGTATCGGTGTCTACGAGCCGGCCGATCTCGCGCTCCCGGCCGAGGAGCTGGCGCGCCGCATCGAGGAGCGCACCCGCGCCACGCTGCGCCGCGCGTGGGGCCTAGCCGACTGGCGCCCGCGCGCCACCGACATTCCGACCAAGGAGAAGCCCTGATGCCTTTCGACGGAGACCGCTTCGCTTGCAACCCGCTGTCAGTGGCGAAGCTCGACCGCGTGATCGCGCTGATCGACACGCCCGAGAAATGGTGCCAGGGCTCGGTCGTCGACTACGACGGCCGCATGTGCATCGTCGGCGCGATCAGCAGCTTGGGCCGCGACAGCGTGGCGCCGCTCGGTCTCTTCGGCCCGGTCGTGCACGCCATCGCCGAGATCACCGGCCGCGCGATGCCGATCGAGGCGTTCAACGATCACCCGTGCACCACGCACAAGCTGGTGATGAAGGTGCTGCGCCGCACCCGCGAGAACCTGCTCGCCGGGGTGACCGCGAGTGGTGCAAGGACGTGCCCAAGCGCTCGCGGCTGCTGGCGCTGCGCTTCGAGCTGGGCTGGCTATGAGCGCTCCCAGCTTCGAGGAACTTGTCGAGATCGTGCGGCCGGTTCGCATGACCGACCCGCGCGACCCGGACCCCTCCCGCGCCGGCATCTTCCGCGATCACAACTGCTGGAAATGCAAGGACGGGGAACTGCCGTGCGCCAACGGCAATCCGCGGAACTGCGAGAACCTCCATGCCCGAAATGACTAACGCATCCGACGCCCTCCGCCTCATCGAATCCGTTACCGGCCGTAGATATGAGGAGCTGACGGAGGAACAGATACGGCGCTTCGAGCGGGAGCATGAATTGATACACCGTAACGCCCGTCTGTAATTGATGTGGTGGCGGCCGAGAGCGGAGGACGCACGGTGAGCATTCGAACCGCATGGATAGTCGCGATGGGGCATGGCATCGACTGGTTCGAGATTCTGGAGCGTCAGGGATCGGACAGTCGCCGCGCTTACAAGACCCTGCCGGATGCGCGCGATGCCGTGATCGCTCTGTTCCGACTCGGGACACCCATACCGCTGCAGCTCCTGCCGCTGCTCGGCACACCCATTGAGAGCCGCCCATGATGCTCGCCACCCTCTCCGCCCCGCGCCCCAAATACCGCCGGTACTTTTGGCAGTTCTGGCTCTCGAAAGCACCGCTGAGCGCGCTCGCCATCCACATCCTCAACGCCACAAACAAAGGCGCGCTCCAATGACCCGCGACATGAAATTCATCTTCGATAGCGAGGTGGAGTTCACCATCAGCGAAGCGATGATCGAAGCCGTCTTTAAGGAGTGGGAGGCAGCGCATCCCGGCCAGAACGCCAGGGCGATGGGATCAAGTGAATTCGCTGACCGGCTCATGGAGAAATTTGCCGCCAGTGGCCGCAAGCTGCCGAGGGGAACCGCATGATCCGGCTCGCCGAATTCTGTCTCGGCCTGCTGATGGTGCTGATCGCGGCCTATGGGATGGGGATTTTGCCATGACGCGCCACGACCGAGGACGCCGTTTCACCACGCCCGCGATACCCTATCAGCCTGCGTTTGCCATCAGCGAGGCATAACATGAGCGAAGCCAGAACCGTTGAAGAGTTGGTTGACCGCCTGCCGCGCGTCGTGCCGACGATCTCTGAGTATCGCACGTCTCCCAATGTCGGCAAGCTGTTCGCTGCGCTGGCGAAGGCGCAGGGCGAAATCCGTGGCGCATTGAAGGATGCGCAGAACCCGCATTTCAAGAGCCGGTATGCGGACCTCGCCTCCATCGTGGATGCCGCCCGGCCGCTCGCGAAGCATGGCATTGCGACGGTCCAGGTGCCATTCAGCGAGAACGGCGAGATCGGCGTCACCACGATCCTGGGCCATGACTCCGGCGAATGGATCAGCGGCCGGCTATCCGTGAAGCCATTGAAGCTCGACCCGCAAGGGGCCGGGTCCGTCTTGACCTATCTCCGGCGCTATTCGCTGGCGGCCATGGCCGGCATCGCGCCCGAGGATGACGACGGCGAGGCGGCGATGGGACGGGGCAATGGATACGCCCGCGCCGAGTTTCAGGATGTCAGCCCGATCACCGTAGCGCAGCGGGACGAGCTCCTGAAGCTCATCGAGGACAGCGGCGCCGATACGAAGGCGTTCTGCGAATACCTCAAGGTGCCGTCGATCGCCGAGATTCCGGGCGTTCGGTTCGGCGAGGCCAAGTTTGCCCTGGAGCAGAAGAAAAAGGCGAAGGCAGCCAAGCCGTGATCGAGATCATTAATTGCGAACAGGGTTCCGAGGAGTGGCACCGCGCCCGCCTCGGCATCCCGACCGCATCTGAGTTCAAGGCGGTGCTGGCCAAAGGCGAAGGAAAGACCCGGCGCACCTACCTGATGAAACTGCTCGGCGAGCGGTTCACCGGAGAGCCCGCCGACCACTACACCGACGCCCACATGGAGCGCGGCAAGGTTATGGAGGACGAGGCGCGCGCCGCCTATGCCTTCATGCACGACGCCGAGGTTACGCGGGTCGGCTTCATCCGCAACGGCGCCAAGGGATGCAGCCCGGACGGGCTTATCGGCAATGACGGCATGACCGAGATTAAGACCAAGCTGGCGCATTTGCAGATGGAGGCCGTCATCGCCGGCAAGCTGCCATCCGAGCATGTCGCACAGGTGCAGGGTGGTCTTTGGACGGCCGAGCGCGAGTGGTGCGATTTCGTGAGCTATTGGCGGAAGTGCCCGCTGCTGGTCGTCAGGGTCTATCGCGACGAGCCATACATCAAGAACCTGGAGCGCGAGGTCGGCATCTTCAATGAGGAATTGGAGATGCTAACCACCATGTTCATCTCCAAAGGGCATAAGCCGGCGTTCCATGGTGCCGTCGCATGACCGCGCTCCTAATGCGGAAGATGATCGGCAACAAGCTGGAGCCGGTAGACGACGCCGGCAGGGATGCGCTCGCCAGGGTGTCACTCGGGACGGTGGTGCGCGTCGAGATGAAGCGACCGAGGAATCTGGGCCACCACCGGAAGTTCTGGGCGCTGGTATCGCTCATCTACCAGAACCAGACACATTACAAAAGCCCGGAAGCGCTCTGCGATGTCATCAAGGTGCTGGCGGGCTATGCCGTCGTGACGCGCGGCAAGGGCGGCCGGGAAATCCACATTCCCAAGTCCATCAGCTTCGCCAGCATGGACCAGACCGAGTTCGAGCAGTTTTGGGAGCGCGTCGTCACGGTGGTTTGCGAGCAGATCATTCCGGGTCTGGACCGGAAAGAACTCGAAACTGAGCTGATGGATCTGGTGGCGTAATGCCCAAACCCCGCATCTCCAAGAGCATGCCGCAGCACGCGCCGAGGAAGCGGCCCGACATGGACTCGAGGCACTTGGCGAACGTGCGGCAGATCGATTGTGTGATGTGCGGGGCCAGCTATGTCTATTCCGGCACCCATCCACATCACCTACTGCGGACGGGCGAGCAAACGAATCAGAAATCCGGCGGACGCACCAGTGCCGACAAATGGGCGATCCCGCTTTGCCCGACCTGTCATCGCGGGCTACACGATCTTGGTGATGAAGAGGGCTATCTCGCGGCGGCCGGGATAGATGGCCGAGCCCTCGCCCAAGCATTGTGGGGTGCCCGCGGCGATCTGGAAGCCATGAGGCGCGTGGCGTTTCGCGCCAATCAAGAGGCGCGCCTCAAGCTGAGGCCAAACGCATGATGACGAGATGAGCGGCGAAATCAGGGCGATGCCTCCCGTTGGTCGGCCCGGGCTGTTGTCCCCTCGGGATCGAGCCGCAAGATGCGTCTCGCCGCTTCGCGCTGCCATCCCTATCGCAAGAGGAGCCTGATTTGCGCGCATCGAAAGAATATCGTCGCTGGATAAATCGGCGGCGCCGCATGTTCGGGGCGCGCAACGGTGTTTTGCCATCGCGGGCGCTGGATAACCCCACCATGGAGCGCAAGGATTTGGCGTCAAAGCGACGTTACCGACGAGAGAGGACGAAAGCACCATGAGCAATTGCCCAACCTGTGGCCGTCCGCTGCAAAAGACTACGCGCGAGATTGATTCGACAGATGAGCTTCTGGCGGAATTGCGGAAGGGCGTCGAGGTTTACAAATCACAAAATGGGACGTGGCACCTGACAAAAACTCGCGATGTCGAGGTTAGTGGCTTTGCGGTCTCGGCCCTTGTGCGCGGCGGACAAATTCGCCGAACGTACAGCAATTTCGCGGATTGCTACGGGACGGCACTCACGATTGATGTTGAGGCAACGCTGGAAGCCCGCAAGAAGCACGGAAAGCACACGCCGCTAGTTTACGTGAACTCCGCGCAAGCGGGCGTCACCGAAGGCCGAGACGCATCTTGCGGCTCGGGGAGCGAAGCGACTAGCACGCGGTCGCCGGCAGGCGATGCGCCATGAGCACCTCCCCCTCCCCCTCCTCTCTCCCGAGCGAGAGAGAGATCGAGGAGCTACTGCCATGCCCGTTTTGCGGCTCGGCTGCGCGCTGGGGCGCCACGCTCGCCCGCGGAGATCATATGGTCGAGTGCGTCAAATGCCAGTGTTCCACGCCGCTATTTGATTGCAACCACGATGCCGCTGCTATCTGGAACAGCCGAGACGCCTCCGCCCTTCAGGACGCCCGGCGCGCGGCGCTCGAAGCTACACGCGAAGCTGTGTTCCGCCGCGCGTTGTCGTATCGCAAGCAATCGACAAGATCGACCGCCTCCCCTCAGCCTCCCCCGGAGGAAAGCCGTGACGGACGATTGGGATGATTTCGACGACTTCTGCGACAACGCGGAGGACGACGAATTCGAGAGTGCTCTCGACGAGTGCGGCCTGACAGATACTGGCCAGTGCATGCTCGCGGGCACGGAGCATTGCGACTTCTCCTGCCCAATGCGAGACAGCGCGTTCTTTGCTGGCAATTCGGGCTTCCGACCAAAGGGCGAGCGTAAGGCCAGAGGGCCGCGCCGAACCGAGGCCGACGAGAAATATCTGCGCTGGCAAGAAGAGCGTCAACAAGTCGCCGCGCTAATCCGATGGAATGGGCCGGAGAGCCCGGAGAGCGCGGGCGGATGACGGGATCTGTCGCCGACATTGAGCGCCTGCTCGTCCTGCTCGATCGCGGCGGCCTCATCACCGCTGACGAGATGGCGCTCGTCCTACGGATGTCCCGGCGAAAGTTTGACGACTGGCTGCCCGCGCGCCCACACTACCGCGAGGACGGCCGGCGCAAGCTGTTCGACAAGGAATGCTACGTCCGGCTGAAGGAGAGCCTCGCATGCCCCTCAAGCTCAACCCGCCCAAAGAGGGCCGCTCGCCGTTCTACCGCATACGCGGAACCTATCTCGGGATCTACGTCGACCGATCTGCGGGCACAGCTGACAAGCGACTCGCTCAGCGTGTCCTCAAGGACATCCAGCGCAAGATCGAAAGTGGTCAGCTTACCGACGGCGGGACCACGTTCTACGACGCCGCGCACTCCTACCTGAAGGGTGGCGGCGAGGAGCGCTTCATCTGGAAGCTGGTCGACTATTTCGGCCGGCGCGAACTGCTGTCGATCGACCATGCCGCCCGGCTCCGGGCGTGCGAAGAGCTTTACCCCGGATGCTCGCCGGCGACCTGGAACCGCGCCGTGTTCACGCCGATCTCGGCCATTATCCACCATGTCGACCCCGACACCGGCATCAGGATACGCCGTCCCAAGGGCGCGCAGGGCGAGCAGCGGACGCAATGGGTGACGCTCGAGCAGTTCGTCCGGTTCCTCGACCATGCGAGCGACCAGATACGGCGCCTGGCGGTCTATCTCGTCTACACGGGATCGCGGCTCGGCGAAGCGCTGGCGCTCGACTGGGACCGCGATGATGCTCGGGCCGCAGGGCATATCGACTTGGGCCAGGCCATCGCCATCGTCGGGCGGACCAAGAACGGCGACCCGCGCGGTGTGCACCTGCCGCCGGTGGTGATCGCCGAGCTCGCCAACATCGAGCCGAAGCACGGCCGCGTGTTCGGCTACCGCCAGAACTGGGACGTCTACCCGGCCTGGCGCGAGGCTGCCGCTGCGGCCGGCATAGCCTGGTTCACACCGCATGTCTGCCGCCACACCTACGCCACCTGGATGCGCCAGCAGGGCGCCGACGCCAAGGGCCTGCTCGAGACCGGCGCGTGGCGCGACATCAAGAGCGTGCTGCGCTACATGCACGCGGTCGCCAGCGAGGAGGCGAAGCGCGCCGATCTGCTGCCGGCGCCCGCGAGGAAGGCATGACAGAGGCGCCGAAAAAAGTAGCCGCCTACGACTATCGCGTCCTGAAGGAGAGCGATGATTGCTACCATGTGTTTGTCGTGCACGACAATACCGAGGAATGGTGGCGCCACCTCGCGACATTTAGGAGCTTCGACCGCGCTTGCGATTATGCCGAGATCGAGAATCACGGCAAAGATGATGCGCTCGAATATGGCTACGAAAAGGACGACGTGAAGCAGGCGCCGGAGACATTGCCGGCAACGCCCGCCTCTGTGGCCATCGCTGCCAACATGAACCCGCCGACGCCTGCCGAAAAGGCTCGCGTCGCGTCGGCGCTGCTTTCGGAAGCTGCCGCCGAAACAGGGCAAGAGGTAACGGTTTCCGTGAAGCCTCTGACGGACAAGATGGAACGGGTGTGGCGCGCGATGATCGCGCTTGAGAAGGACAGAAACCCCGATCCCACGCTGGCGCAAATTTCCAACCGGGCCGACGTCGCCCTCGGCAGCATGGGCTACCTGATTGATTGCCTTATTGACCGTGGCTATTGCGAGAGGGATGGCATCGGCCGGCTGCGCGCGCGACGAGCCGATCCTGACGAGATCGGTGCAAAATCCGTGCGCGAAGCCTCTAAGTGATTGACACGGCTCAATATCCATTATCCTTGTCATGGACGAGACTGGCCGATTCCCATGTGTCCGAATTTCGCACCTAAGATGCTGATATTACTGTCGAGCGCGCCGATTTACTCAGTCGCCCCATCGCGCAGGAATCCGCGAACTTCCGCAGAACACCGCGCAGAGACCCGTGCGAAATCCGTGCGATTTTGTCCCGCGTTCGTTCTAGGATCAGATGACGTTTGAAGGAGACCACCATGGCGACGAAAAAGCAGAAGGCGAAAACGGCAAAAGTGATGGACGAGTTCAAGTCCGGCAGGCTGCACAGCGGCAGCAAGGCCGGCCCCAAGGTCAAGAGCCGCAAGCAGGCGGTCGCCATCGCCATGAGCGAGAGCGGCCAGGGAAAGAAGGGCTACCGGAAGCGGGTCGAGAAGGCGGACTTATGACCGGGGATCAATACCCGACGCCGGGACCGGGCAACCAGCCACACCTCGACAATCCCGTCCTCAACAACTACCGGGTCGTGCTGATCAACGGCCTCTCGCCGGGCAACGTCGCCTCGCCAAACGATCTCGCGACCTTCTGCAAGATTGCCAAAGCCGACGGCTATATCGCCTCGGACAAGCTGTTCATTCGCTACGAGGCGATCGCCACCATCGAGGCGATCGGGCCATGGAGCCCGCAGCAGAACGTCGTGACGGGTCAGTTCGGACCGGCGCCGGTCAGCTAGGCTTCTTCGCTTTGGCCTTGGCGAGGCGCTGCGCCAGCACTTCGCCGACGCGGTCGCCCTTGCCGCCGCGCATGCTCGCCGGGTCGATGCGCGCGCCCAGTTGGCCCAGTAACGCGGCCGCCTGTGCCTTGAGCCCCTGTATCTTGAGGTAGCTCGGGTCGGCGGGCGCGATCTTGATGTCGAGTATCTCGATCGCCCAGTCGATGGCCTTTCCGGTTCCGGTGTCGAGCTTGTCGGACTTGCCGCTCACGCCCAGCGCATGCCCTCGGCGAAGCCGTGCTTCTGCAGCTCGGGCAGCGCCTTCTTGAGCCGGTCGCCGATGTCGCTGCGGTACATGGGAGAGGCCGGCATGCGCAGCGACTTCACCACCCGATAGGCCGCGTCCTTCGCCGCCTTCACCGTGTCGCCCGTCCCGGTCGCCACCAGCACATAGGTCCCGGCCGAGCACAAGAGCGGCGTGGTGACCACCTTGCCGTTCACCTCGCACGGGGCCTTGCCGGCCTGCATCATGCAGGGGTGGACGCTAGACATATTCCGGTCGCTTAATCCGTACAGCGGCACCCCCACCACCTCGTCGATCGGGCGCTTGTCGTACGGGTAATCCGGTAGGCTCATCACCACGCCGATTGCGATCTCGTCGAGCCGGAAGCACCGCGGGTCTCTGCCTTCGAGGAGGTCCGACATCCACTCTGCCGGGTCGCCCGTTTGAAGCGCCTGCTGAATGTTGAACGCCGGCCATCCCGGTCGCATGGTGAACTCTAGGGGCCACGGTTGTCCTTTCTCGTCGACGATCGCTGAGACGTCGATGCAGCCGACATAGCCGATCTCCTCGAGCTGATCCTCCAGCGGGGTGAGCAGCATCTTAGCCAGCTTCGAGCGCTTGACGAAGCGCTGCACGGTGCCCTGCTCGCCAGTGTTGGGCCCCACGTCGTGGTCCATCAGCGGCTTGTGCTCCCAGTTCTCCTCCCAGCCTTCGATGAAGCCGCCAGGTCCGAACCAGCCGCCCACCGCGAACTCGATGCCGGGCACGAACTCCTGCAGGATGAAGCGGCTCTTGAGCTTGCCCTGCGATTTCCAGCGCTCGAGCATGTAGACCAGATCGGCCGCGTCCTTGGAGCAGTAGCTGAGGCTCTTGTCTCCTTCGACGCCCGATGGCTTGGAAACGAAACGCCGTCCCTCGCGCTTAACGAATTGAATTGCCTTGTCGTAGTCGGAAAACTCGTGGGAAACGGGCGTCTCGATGCCGGCGCGCTCGAGCACGCGCATGCCCTCGTCGCGGTCGAGCTCCCATGCGGCGCCGGCGACATTGGGCCCGACGATGCGCGCGCCGCGGTCGCGATGGAAGTCCAGAGCGCGCAGGTGCTTCGTGTTGTCGGGAACAAAGATCAGGTCGCTCCACCTGACCCATTCCTGCCAGTCCGCAACGCGCTCGACGAGACCCTTGCCGATGTACTGAGAACGCGGGCTCGGCGAGATATACCACTTCACGGAATGACCGGCATCAATGCACCGCAGGCACCAATCAAGGGCGCTTTCGCCAAACGAATCGACGACAAGAATCTTCATCGCCAAGTTCTGCCGCGCGCGATGTTCACGATCGCTCCCTGGCTGACGCCATGGGCCACAGCGATAAGCCGGGTAGGCGCGCCAGCCCTCAAACTCTTTCGGATTTCCGCGACGGCGTCAGTTGTCAGCTTTGAATTGGGATGCCGCTCGCCAACCGGATTTCGGCCATGCCTCGACTTGTCGGCCGCATTCCCGCTCGGCGTGTCCCACCGTAAATTTGCCAATCGGTTGTTGCCTGCATCACCATCCCAATGGCACGCCTGCATGCGATCAGGCCTCGGGCCGACAAATGCCGCAAGAACCAGGTTGTGGACGCGACGCGAGACGCCCTTGCCAAGGCTGATCTCAAGCCGGCCGTAGGCGCCGACCTTGGGCCTCAAGAGCCGCTCGCGAATGACGCGAGTGCCCCCAAAGCAGGGCACGACCCGGGACAGGGATCGTATGCGCCCCTGATCGGAGACCTCGTATCGCCCCTCGAAGCCGACAACCGCCTTCCACATTTCGCCCATCACCGTCCCCCTCACGGCAGGCTCAGCAGGTGCCGGATCCAGTAGTAGGGTTTCGCCCCCTCGTGGATCAGCAGCGCGACGATGCCGGCGCCGGCGGCGACCTTGGCATTGCGCTGGGTCTTGGCGACCTGTTCGAGATTGTCGGCGTACTGCTCGGCCGCTTGCCGCACCTCGGGCATGGTGTCGAGCCAGTCCTTGTTCTTCTCCATCCATGACCGCGCCTGGCGCGCTGCGCCGGCTATCGGCTTGCCGGCGGTCTTGGCCTCGAGCTGCGAGGCGGCGTGGATGCGCGCCGCGGCGTCGACGAACTGATCGTCGCCCGCCAGCTTGCGCAGCGTCTCGACCGACTGCCGTGTGTGAAAGAACTTGCCGGGCAGCGCCGCTATGTCCGTGGCCGGTATGCCGGCGCCCTGACGCGTCACCGCGCGGCCGAGCAGCGTTTTCATGTAGAGGTTCATCGGCTCGGATAGTTGCGTGTAATTCTCCAGGTACTTGCCGAAGGCCGGGTTGTGCTTCTGCATGATCTCGGTGAGCGTGTCGCCGAGCTTCTTGGCGAAGGTCTGCGGGACCGCAGAAGCACCCTCCCACTGGCCGGACCCCATGCCGTTGAGCTTGCGGCGCAACTTGTCGATGGCTTCGAGCGACCGCGGCCCGCGCGTCTCGGCTAGGGTCTGCTTGAGCAGTTGCTTCTCTTCCTTCGACAGGTCGGCGGCACCCTCGCTCTGAAGCTTCTCCAGCGCCGCGGTATAGTCCTTGATGATCGGGCCGGTGGTCTGCCCCTGCGACACGAAAGCCTTGCGGTCGGCGTCGGTCGACAGCCGCCGCGTTGCCCGCGCCCGCTCGAACCGCCGGGTCAGCGTGTCGTGCATACGCTGGCCCAAGGTGCTCGGCGTCTCGCTCGCCCCGACCTCGCCCACCTTCTCGACGGCCCGGCTGGTCGCTCCAGGGACCAGGCGCGAGGCGATGCGCGCCGCGGCGGGGACAACCTTGGTGATGGCGGCCGCCGCAGCCGGCAGCGCGACATCCGCGCCCGCGGTGCCGATCGCCGTGCTGGTGGTGTCGCGGCTGATCGAGCGGGAGAGGTTGTGCGCCGCCCGCTGCCACTCGGGATCGGCGGCGATCTCGGCGTCGCTCTTGCCGGCCGACCGCAGCCGATTCTCGATCTCGCGCTGCTGTTTGAAAAAGTCCTGGGTGGTGCCGGGCGCGGAGGGGCCGGTGATGGTCTCTTTGAGCGCCTGGGCGCGGGGTGAGACGGGCGGCGGCGGCTCGGAGGGACCGGGAACCCCCTTTTCGGGCACCTGGAACCCGCCGGGGCCGGTAGGAAGCGCGGGGGCCGCATTAGATGAGGCAGGACGCGCATCGAGCGTGAACCCTGGCGGCGGCGGAGGGGGGACTGCTCCGAACGCATCTCCGGGCCTTCCCTTGCGCTGCGCGGGTGCGTCTAGCGTGAATCCAGGGGGCGGCGGCGGAACCGCATTTAGCCCTTCGGTGCCGGCTTCCATGCCTGCCCGTCCCAGTAGACCTTGTTACCCTTGG
>Ga0134126_10004948_pt1 | contig 16636 bp, 9 predicted proteins | sample KB31752_FD_96881 | JGI IMG/M metagenome (GOLD analysis project Ga0134126, IMG submission 96881) | Terrestrial soil microbial communities with excess Nitrogen fertilizer from Kellogg Biological Station, Michigan, USA - KB3-175-2 | ecosystem: Environmental > Terrestrial > Soil > Unclassified ...
CGTGTATCTCCCAGCGGCGGTCGGCCAGGTGGGTCCAGCTCGCTTTTCCCGCGCAGGCCCGGTCGCTGGCGTAGCTGTACCCGGTCGCCGGATCTTTGCCGCACGAACGGCCGAAGCCGCGCGCGGTGTAAGTCAGGACCGCGAACCCGCGGGCAGCGAACCACGCATTATTCCAATGCCAGGAGTTCGTGCCGTTCCCGGCCAGGCCGCTGGCCTCGAAGTTGGTCTTCGACAGCCCCCAGCCGTGCAGCATCACCATAAGCGGCAGCCGCCCGCGTGATCGAGTCGGCAGGGTCAGGTCGGTGTCCAGCGGCGTGCCGTCGAAACTGGCCAGCCGTCCCGTACAGACGATGTAGGCCACGCCGCCCGTCGGCGCGGGGTGCGAGGTCTTGCTCAGCCCGAGCGGGCAGGCCCGGCCAGCCTCAGACGTTGAGCTAGTCGCGGGCCTGTCCTTCGGGGAAGCCGCCAGGGTCGCGGCCGTGGCCAGGACCGCCGCGGTGGCTAGCAGCACGCGTCCTGTTCGGGTCGATCTCATGAAACCTCCCGCCGAGCAGCACGCGGCAATCGTCAGCAGGCGTTCCGCGCGCGCCATTACTACCCGCTAGTAACTAAATAAACGTCCGAACCGGACGATCGTGACGCCAATCCGTGACCGATTCGCCCGGTGGCGGGTAGCAGCGGGTTGGGCGTGGTGTAGTGGATCCGGGTATCGACCCCGGCGCCGGGTCGGGCAGGCGGGGGTCAATGCCCGGATCCACCCCGCTGGCAGCGCCTGCCCCACTGGCCAGCACACACGAGGCGGAAGCCGTCAACCAAACGCCCCTTATGAAGGCGCAAGGACCTTGAGGCCGGTCATGCGCTGGAGAGTAGGAATGGGCGAGCAGGGTATGGGTGCTGCGGTCTTCCAGGACGACATCGCCACGGCGTCAGCCGGAAATCTAAACTGACCCTCTATCTCTGATTGCGTCTACTAGTTACGCTCAATGCATGAATCCATCACAGGTATGCGGACATTGGAATTGGTTACTCCGAATATTACCCGCTAAGCAATGGCGGTGGTCAAGCGCCGCGCTCGCCATGGCCGTCGTCGCCGCGGCGGCCGTCGCCCTGCAATCCGCCACCGTCCGCCCCGCCTCCGCTCTTGGATCCTTCCAGTTGCTCGGCAAGGGCCTGGACTCGTGCGCAGCGCCGTCGACCACTCAGATGGCGAACTTCTGGCATAACACGCCGTACTACTACTGGGGCATTTACATCGGCGGAGACGAGCGGGCGTGCTCACAACCGAACCTGACTTCAAGCTGGATCTCGACGGTGACCAGCGGATCGGCGAACGGCATCTCGATGGCCTGGAAGCTGCTGCCGATCTGGGTTGGACCGCAGGATCCGTGTCAACCCGGCTTCGGCAATTACATCAGCATGAACACCTCGACGGCGTTCACCCAAGGCGAGGACGAAGCCGTCTCGGCATACGACGCATGGATCAACCTCGGGCAGAACTCCGACACCCCGATCGTCTACGACATGGAAGCCAGCGGCGGCACCATCACGTCCGGCTGCCTGGCGGCCATCAGGTCGTTCATCAACGGCTGGATAGCCCAACTGCATGTCGCTCCCGCGCAAAAGGGCGGCGTTTACACGTCCACTTGCGGTGGTGACCTCAGCGGTTTCGCGACGATCGCCAATCCGCCGGACTTCGTCTTCGGCGCCGCCTGGGGCAACGGCACCTCGACCTCAAGCATGCCGTGCGTGCCGTCCTCTGACTGGGTGAATCAGCAGCGGCACAAGCAATATCAAGGGGGCCACAACGAGACCTGGAACGGTTCCACCATCAACGTCGACAGCGACTGCGCGAACTCGTGGGTGTATGCCACCGGCACCGTGCAGGACTCAACGCAGGGGTGCTCATGATGAAGATGCCGAAGTTCACTGACATCGTGTACACGACCAGCCGGCGCCCCGGCACGGGGCGACCGCTCTGCAAGGCAGCCGCCGCCGCGGCCGCGGTCGCCTTACTGGCAAGCTGCGCGGCAGCGAACACCGGTCGAGTCGATCGCGGTGTCATGACCCTGGGCAGCGATGGGCAGGTGTGGGTGCTCACCGCGAAGATCATTTCCGTACGCGGCGCTGGCATATGGCAGGACATCAACCCGCCTGTGAAGCCCGCACCAGGTAACAGCGTCGTCGTACGCGGCAGACTCGCCTTGGTTGCTTCCATCGAAGCCGCGACGCTCACGCTTGCCGTTTCTCACAACGGCGGAAGCACGTGGATGACGTCAAGAACCCGGCTCCGCGCTCCGGCGACTGGCGCTTACATCGCCTTGTCCCCGGACGGGAAGCATTGGGTCGTGGGGCTCGCGAGCAGCGCCAGCGCTGGTGGCGCCAGCCAGTATTCCTACGGGTTTGTCAACACGGCCCACGGGATGCTTACCGAGGTGTCTGTACCAGGTTCGACGGCAAACCTGGCGTGGAGCCGCTCAGGCATGGTCGTGCCAGGAGGGCCCGCGGACAGCCATCTCTACCTGAGCACCAACCTCGGGCGGTCGTGGCGGGATGTGAGTCGTGCGGTACTCGGGTTCACGCCGCCTGATGCGAACCTCCCGGCCACCGATCCCGTGCTTGGCCCCGTTCTCGGGCTGTCCGCTGGCACGGCGGTTGTGCCGGTCGAGCGGGCCGGACCGAAAGGCTTGAGCATCCAGCTGAAGGCGACCACGACCGGCACGTCCTACACGACCGCCGGATCGGTTCACGCGGGCGGTAGCTACGGAGCCGGCCCGATCGCCATCGCGGCGAGCAGCTACGGCCCGAACAAGGCCGCGCTAGTGCTCCCCGGAACAATGAGTCTCTACGTAGTAGCCAGCCACGGTAAGCCCGTGATGATTCATATGTCTGGCCTTCCGGTCTCACCTGACTCGATCAGCTTCCAGAGCACGGCCAACGGAATCGCGCAGACGACGGTGAGATCGTGCGCGAACGGCAAGAGCAAGTGCACGGTAATTATTTCGCACTACGTCACCTCGGATGGAGGGCGCACCTGGACACCTAGCAGAGCCTGACCCAACACCGTCGCGGTCGGGGTCAGGTACGGGCAGCCGCCAGCGCCATGGGGCATGAGCGCCCGCGCACGGGTGCCACTACGCGAGCCCGCGACCGCAACGCCTAGGCGCTCACCATCGCGCGCGACATCGGCCTGCCCTTCGAGGACGCTCGCGCACTAGAAGGAATCGGTCGCAGCCGCCCAGCGCGTCAAGGACGCCATCAACCGGCAAGTGCGAAACGCTTTGCCGATGCCTTGCCGCAAAAGATGACATAAAGGTGTCAACAATCGCCCTTCTATGACGCTGTCACGTCATCGGAGCTATCGGCCAAAAATTTTCTCATCCACCGTTCGCCAGATCTGATCGTAGAATCTATCCTGTGCTACACACACTCACCATATAGGGCGAGAAGGTGTGAAGGGACGTGGGGGGACGTGGGACAAAATATGCGTATTGGTGGGGACTGTGACTGCGGAAGGGTAATCAGGCCCGCTAAGAGATGGCGCCACGTTCTGACTGCAGGCGTCGCGGCCCCGCTCGGGATCGCCGGCCTGGTCACGCTCGCGTCGACCGCGCAAATGGCTGACGCCTCCGCGGCCGGTGCGGTCGCCGGCATCAGGGTCACGCAGGCAGCCGACCCGGCATCTGGTCTCGCCAACGTTGCCGTGCTCGACGTCGTGATGCTCGTGGATGAGTCAGGGAGCGAAACGCCGGCTAAGGTCGCCGACGAAAAGCAGACAGTCAGCACCATCGTGCAGTCGATGCTTAACCCGCGCAGTCGGGTCACAGTGGTGGGGTTTGGCGGCATTAATCACGTCGCGTCCAATCAGACGCCGGTTGACATTGCCTGCGTGCCAACAATTGCCGGCGGCCAGCAGAATCTGAGCTATCTCGCATCCTGCGTGACCAAGCTCCGCCGCCGGACCGAGGTGCAGGGCGACGACACCGACTACGCCGCCGCGCTCGGTCAGGCAATGGGCTACCTCAGCCCGGACAGCACAGCCACCCCGCCGTCACCACCCGGTGCGATCAAGATCATCTTGATGATGACCGACGGTGCCGTGGACGTGAGCCGCAACACCAAGCAGTACGGCGTCAACTGGCAGGAAGGTGAAAAGGTCGGCATCGATAGCCAGTTGGCCATGGCACGGAAGTCCGGCGTGCAGGTGTGGCCTCTGGGCTTCGGTACTGACATCGGCACGGGACTTACCGAGCCGCAGGCACTCACCTATTTGAACAACATCGCCGCTGGCGGCGCGTCGGCTGTGTGCGACAAGCAGCATGCGGTTAATCAGCCCCACGCGACCTGGGTGAACAATCCAGGGAACGCGATAAGCGCGCTCAATGAGCTTTACGCCGACGCGGCTTGCCTTGGCACGAACGGAAATTCGACCGCGATAAACGGCGGCGGCAGCGCGACGCTTTCCGTGACTATTCCACAGATCGCCAGCGACGCGGCGATCAGCGTCGACCGGGTGAATCCCGGCATCGGGGTCGGCTTCACCATGCCGAATGGCCGGGCATGGACCGACGCCTCGGCGATCAGCGGCCAGGATAACTCTCCGGTCGTCGTACTGCACCTCGCCGATATCACCAGCGCTGACGTCGGGACCTGGAAGATCAACTTGACCGCTCCGACGGGCCTCGCTAGCCAGCTCGTGAGTGCGACCGCGTTCTGGCAGGGCGCGGTGCGGGCGGTGATCACAGCTAACCCGCCGAGCGCGAAGCTTGGCCAGCCAATCAGCGTCGAGCTCGACGTCCTCGGGCCTTCCGGCCCGATCACCGATCAATCGGCACTGCACAACCTCCTGACTGGCGTCACCGTGACCGGCGATGGCCTGCCGGGGACGAGCACGGTCAAGGTGAGCGCGGCGTCGAGCCCCGGCGAGTTCACGGGCACGTTCAAAGCGCCAAGCCAGGCCGGGACGCTCACGTTCACCGGCTCGGCATCGGGCTATGGCCTGTTCGCGACTGACGTTCCCACGTACGTGGCGGTCGGCACGGCCAACCCGAACTTCACCGCCACCGCGGAGTTCCCGGTCGTGAGCAAGGTGCAGATCGGCAACACCATCACAGGGAAACTCATTTTCACCAACAAGACCGGCTCGGCTAAGCAGGTGCGCCTGCTGCTGAGCACGAGCGGTGCGACCGCGTCGATCACCAGCCCGACCGGCCTGATCACCGTGCCGTCAGGAAACGCGCCTGACGTGCCGTTCACCGTCCAGGTCGCCAAGCATTCACGGACCGGGGCCGCCTGGTTCAGGGTCGAGGTCGCCGATGCCTCGAATCCGAATCTCGTCTACAACGCGGCGCGGATTGAAGTCACGGTGACCAAGCCGCCGACGTTCATCCAGAAATACTTCTGGGAGATCATCGGCATCATCATCCTCATCGCATTGATCATCGCCGCCCTCCTCTGGCGGCGCGCGATCATCCGCGCCAGGATCGACGTTCGCGGCCTGGTCGCGACGCTCAGGCGCGAGGAGCAGGAGCTAGGCCGGCCATTCAAGGCGCCTGACCGGTGGGCCGACACCTTCAGGTTCATCATCCGTGACGAACATGAGCCGACCGCCCGGCTGGACTTCCCGCAGACTGGGTTCTCCGTCTACCTGGTGAAGCGCTCCAGGCCAGGCGAGGTCAAGCTGATGACGCCTGGGCGGCCAGAGCCATACGACGTCGTGGTCGGCGGTCCGGGCGAGGTCATGGAACACAACGGACTCAGGTTGTCCTTCCGCGATACCCGCCGCAAGCGAGTCAGCCGGGGAGCACCGGGCACCGTGCGCAGGCCAAGGCCGGAAGCAGTCGCCCCCCGGCCGTCAGGCGGGAGCCCGAACGGCGCCGTTCCATCCGGCACGTCGACTTCAAAGAAGGACGAGTGGCTGTAAGAAAAGCGGGCCCGCTAGTAAGAAAGGGTCACAACGAATGGGGGGAAACATGAAGCTTTACCAGCCAGTTTTGTTCGTCGGGCTTGGCGGGACCGGTTGTGACATCGGTGCCGAACTTGAACGGCGGATGCGCGAGGAGATCTGCGGGCCAGACGGCAATGAGTTCCGCAAGCTGCGCGGGCGGCAGGAGATGCTCTCTTACCAGTTGCCAAGTTGCATCCAGTTCGTGTACGCGGATATGAACAAGGTAGAGCTTGACCGCCTGCCTCGTCGCGTGGTGCCAGGCATTGAGAACGCTCCCGCCGTGACGCAGACCGCCAGCTATGTCAACGAGCTGGTGCCGGAGTCGGACAGTTACCCTGAGCTGGCGGTGCGTCTGCGGCTGGAGGAGGGGGCGCTCACTGACAGCTGGCTGCCGCCGGCGACGCAGGATGAGCCTAAGGTCAACCCCCTGCACCGCGGGGCTGGTCAGTACCCGACCATCGGCCGGGCAGCGTTGTTCGGCACGTTCGTCGATGGCATCGCGCCGGTGGAGAAAGATATCAAGCAAGCGCTTGGCCGGCTGGCGAACTCGGGAGAGGATCTGTTCGCCCTGTCGGGCGGCAAGCAGATCCGCGGCGCCGACGTTTTCGTCGCATTCTCCGTCGCTGGCGGTACCGGGTCGGGGATCTTCTATGACTATCTGCATCTCGTCGCGCACACGCTGCGGCAGCAGGCCGACCTGCGGATAAAGATGTACCCGCTCGTGCTGATGCCGTCGGCGTTCGCCGATGGTCTTGGCGGCGGACGGCCAGCCGAGCTCAACGCCGGCCGCGCGCTGCTTGACCTGTTCCGACTCGTCGACCAGCAAAACGGCGCCGACGCGCAGCGGGTGCTCCGCAGCACGCACGACCAGCGACCGACTGAGCTTGACGAAGTCGCCGTCACCTACCCGCACACCGAGCGGATTGTCATTCGCCCTGGCACGGTGCAGACCGGGTTCTTGTTCTCGTTGCCAGCGGGTGCCAGCCGCGAGGATATGCACCGGTCGATCGTGTCGCTGGTGACGTCTCTGGTAGGAACCGAGATGTCGGAACAGGACGACCGGCTGGGGGAGCACCACCAGTCGTTCGCCGACAGCTTCGTCAACCAGGCCACCAACCGTCAGGTGCTCGCCGAGAACGGCATAGGAAACCGGGGCGTCTCGACGGCGCTCGTCGCCTCGCTGACCGTGCCTGTCGACGACCTGGCTGGGATCGTTGGCTCGCGGCTGTTGCGGCACGCGATCGAGCGGATCGCCACTCCTAACGCCCGTGTCGAGTCAACCCGCGGCGACATGGAGGATTTCCTGATCAAGGCCGGAGTGCACCCCGTGCTGCGCCGTCATGGCACCGACTTCGCCGAGCCGGAGCCCGCGCACGGTGCCCGCGACGTCACGGCGGCGCTGAACGACCGCAGCGAGTCCATGCGGGTCGGCATCGACTCGCTGAGAGTCCAGCTCGGCCAGAGCGTTCCGAAGCTGGTGCAGGGCTTCGGCCCGGCTGGCGCGGCCAGGGAAATGCTCGCCACGACGGACATCTTCCGTGTACAGCGGGTCGTCTACGGTCACCCTGAGCTGGCCGACGAGGTTCAGCAGGGCGGCGTCAGCGGATTGCTGCACCGTCGCAGGGGCGCGCCCGAGGCGCCGTCTGGCCTCGGAGTCGCCCCGCCTGTCACCCCCGAGTTGCGTGACAAGTTCTTCCGTAAGGTCCAGTGGAACGACCCGGAGGTTGTCGCCGCCCGTAATCTGCAGAATCAGTGGTACGAGTGGCAGACACACAGAGTGTGGGCCGAGTTCTGGGACTCGCATGTGAACCAATGGCGCACCCCGCTCGAGGCCGTGCAGCGAGATGTCTCCGGGCTGACCAGGGCGCTCACTCAGTTCGCGCAGCAGGACGTGGACGACTTCACCCGCCGGTCAGCCGAGCTTTACCGCAAGCGGGTTGGCGTGTCCTACCTGCTGCCGGCCAGCACGGGCCGGATGGAGCAGTTCTATCAGCAGGTGTTCACGCGGCTGCGCGAGCAGATGGCCAGGACCGGGCAGATCAATGTCAACTCGACCGAGGCCGACTTGGTGCGGGCCATTGTCGGTTCTGACACCTGGCCAGAGGCGTTCAAGAAGAGTGTCGAACAGACACCCGACCATGCGGTGTCCTACCTGCGCGAAGTAGTGAAGACCGCGATCAAGACTTTCCTGCGTGAGCCACCGCCTGGTGACAAGCCTATGCTGCCGAAGCTGCAGGACCTGCTGGTCGAAGCGGCCGGGCACGGCCATCGTGGCAGCGGCGGCACCGGCATAGAGCAGGAATATGTCGATGAGTTCAACGGCAAGCTCGTCGGCCTGCTCCCGGCCAACTTCGTCCCGCAGGGCAGCGGACCGCTCAAGGTACTGATCACCTACCCCTCCGATGCGACTAACCAGGTCGTTGAGAATTACCTCAAGTCGACGCTCACGCTCCCGGCCACGCCGCGCACCACGCAGGACTACCGCCACACGAGGACCGAGTCGATCTCGGTGGTGCTGTTCCGCACCGCGATGGGCGTGACCGAAGTAAACGAGGTTCGCAACGTGCTGCGGCGCTGGGCCGGAGCGCTGGCGAAACCGCAGCCTACTGACCTGCTGCGGTGGCGGCAGCGTACCGGATACGACTTCGGCTACTTGGCCACCCGCGAGGTGCACAGAGTAGAAATCTTGCACCGGCTGCTCTGCGCTCTCTGGAACGGCCGAGGCACCGTTGAGGGCGAGGGGCCGCTATCGTCGCCAGACCGGCTTAACGTCGAGCTGGGCGGCGGTGTGACGATGACGCTGCCACTCAGCCCGCTCGGCAGGGCATCCTCGTGGGGCAGCTTGCTGCGGTCCTACGAGCTGTGGGCGCTGGACGACGATGACCTGCACCGCCGGTTCTGCGCGCAGCTCCTGCGAGAGCTGCCGGACGGCATTGACGGCAGGCCATCGCCACCGGACAAGCTCTACACGGAGATCAGGGATCTCGCCGCCGGGCAGCTTACGCTGCTCGAGGGCCTAGTGAAAACTCAAGCGGTCGGCCAGCGGTCCAGGCTGATGCAGATGCACGGGTTCTGGGCGAACACTCTGCCAAGCGCGCTGGCTAAACAGTTCACCGGCCTAGAGTCGCCGGTGGCCTCGAGTCTGAGCGAGCTTGATCAGATGGCCGCTCCTTCGGAGCCGGCGGATGACACTGGTCCTGCGGAGCTGGCGGATGACACCGGAGCCGCCGGATGACAGTGGTGATGCTGCGGCTCGGCGGCCTCGACGCCGCCGCCGCTCACGCTACGGCGGACCGGCTCATCGACGTTGTCAACGGCCCAGCTGACCTCACCAGATTGCTCGTCGTGGATGACACGGCTTTGCTCGCCGAGCATGAAGCGGTCTACATAGAGCTTGAGACCTCCACGCGAACCCAGAAGACGATGTGCATCGCGGTTGGGCCACGGCCAGAGGGCGGCAGGAAGCTGCGGCTCCCCGATAACTTTGGCGGCAAGAAGATCCCGGTGCTCTGGGTGAGTAATCCGGCCGGCATCAACTGCCGGGTCGCGGTAGCGGCAGTCGCGCTCGGGCGTACGCCAGGCAAGACCAGCGGCCTGGACCACCTCGTCGAGATCCTGCTCGACCAGGAAATGTACGACAAGGTTCACGAGATCTTCGCCGAGGTGCCTTATGGCATTGCGAACCCGGGGATGCGGCTGATTGGCCAGGACGATGAAGCCGCTACCTTCGCGGCAGCTCTGGTCCTGGCCATTCGCGCTCTCTGCGGCGGCGGACCTGGCGCCGAAGGGCCGTTCCGCGAGTTGCTTCCCTCGGCTGCTCACGGCGCCAGCCTGGCCGAAGACGGCCCGCTTGCCCGTTATCGGGACGAGGTTGTCGCGGCAGCGGACGGCGTCGGTCGGCGGGCCGGTTTCGGTGGCCGGTTGCGCGGCGGTCAAGCCGACATCCACACGCGCCTCATCGAGGCGGGTGCCGCGCTGGCCGACCTCCGCCAGGAGGTCAGTCAATTGCTGCGGAACGCGAACACTATTGGCGAGCTGAACGACAATCAGCATCGGCTGATCGCGAGCGCCGGCATCGTGTTCGCGACCGCGCCGCGAACTCCGTCGTCGGCGCGCGCATCCGGTTCGGCCGCCGAGCAGCCGCTGATCTACCTGACCGTTGCCAGTGCCCTTCAGGGTGGTGACGCCCTTCCGCTGGTGTCCAAGCGGCTGACCCTTACTGAACGCGAACTGAAGCACAAGGGCAGCGGCAGCTACCTGGCAGAAGTTGACGAGAGCTGCCCGCAGCGACTGATTGACCGGCTCGCCAATCCCCCTGGGCGTCCTTCGCGGCGCGGGGCCGACGGGCAACCCGGACAGGATCTGGTCCAGGCCGCGGCCGCGGCCAACGCCCTTGAGAGCCTGATCCTGACAGTGGCCAGCCGGGAATGGTCTCCGGTCGGCCCATCCCGCCCCGAGGTGGGCCGGATCAGGGCAGCGCTCGACGGCGCGGGCAGGGGGATGACCGACTACGCCGGCAAGGCTGGCATCACCAGCAAGGTGCGCGGAGCGCGACCCGCGCGGCTGGCTGAGATGCTGGCGCCCGTCCTGCGCGAACTGGTGATCCATGTGGTGGGAGCGGAGATCACCCGGCCAAGCGAGACCGCGCTTGAAGCGCTCGAGGCCGCCAGGAAGCGCACGGACAAGCTGATTGAGGGCTGGGTCGAGGCGGTGAAGGCCGACGGCGTCTCGTCCAAGACGCCGTTCCCCAGCTCAAGTGCCTCGCAGGCCGCCTTCCACGCCAATCCGGACGATGTGAGCGAGATCAGGGAAACATTGCTCTACCAGCCTGTTGACGAAATGTGGCAGCTCTGCCACCCAGATGATCTGAAGAACGCGCTCAACCTGAAGGAACGACCAATTGTACTTGGTTTCGCGGGGCGGGCGAACAAGGAAGCGCTTACTCCGATCCTTTCCGGTGATAAGCCGGTGTGGACCACGTCCGGCTCGAACGCCGGGTTGCTTCGCCTTGTCTCGCTGCGCCCGTGGTACCTATCGGCAGGTCATGTCTCCGCTGGCTCCGGCGAGTCGCTTGATCCGGAGTTGTCCTAATGCCTGAACAGATGGCCTTCCGCAAGGTCACCGGCGAGCCCGTGACACATGAGGTCTCTTACGGAGCCGAAGGCCCGGCCGGAGATTACCTGCGCGGCCGGATCGTGCGGTTCGACGACGGAATTGAATTGCTTGAGCACCGGCCGGTTAACGGTCCTCAGCGACGTGAGGCCTACGAGCGGCTCGATAATGAGATCCTCGCTGGGCGTCAGCTACATGAGTTGGCTGATTGGAGCTATCCGACGCAGGTAGCCAAGCTGTACGGCGACGAGCCGAACTCGGCCGACCCTTTCGCCCTTTTCGAACCGTACCAGGGTAGTCCGCTGCGCGACGTCGGCCTTTACATGGGTGATCATGAGTTCGACGCCTTCCTGACCGGTCTGCTGACCGGCCTGTGCTGGATCGCGGCGGCTGGCATAGCGCATCAGATGATCAGCCAGGACACGGTGCTCTGGGACTCCGAACGAGGCGTGCTGATCACTGATTTCAGCCGGAGCACGATCTTCGGGGTCCGGCGAACCACGCTAGACGGTTATGACGGCTGGGTGCCAAAGGAACTGCGCCAAGGCAGATGCGCGGGCACGGTCGGTCCGCGTGACGACATCTGGGCCGCTGGTCAGCTCATCTACTTCGTCGGAAACCAGGGGGAAGAGCCTCAGGATCGAAGTCAGCTCGCCGACCTTGACGCGATGTTCAACGGGCTGTTCGACCCGATATTTGGCCCGGTGGAAAACCGCCCGACCGCGCGGGAGCTGCTTGAGGACGGCCTTGGGCGACGGGTCAACGTGCCGAGCGAGGCGCGGCGAAGCGAACGGCTGAAGGCCGGTCGCGAGAGTTTCCTCGAAGTGCGGACACGCAAGCATGCCGGCGCCGTCACGCCACCGGACTTCAACGCGGACCTCGACTGGATGGGCGTTCCGGCCGACCGCCCGGCCGCGCCTGCGAACGGCGACCATCCTGATGCCGTCGGCACGGCGGCCGCCGACGGTGCGTCAGTCTGCCCGCCGGCCGGCACTGACGGCGATGCGGCCGATACCACTGCGGGCGCAGGCGGGACGACTAGATTCAAGCGGAGGCGCGGTGCCTCATGAAGACCGTCGACCAGATTACCTACCAGGCCCGCACCGGCGGCAGCGGAATGATCTTCGAGACCGCTACCTCCCTCCGCGACCAGGCCGGGAGCGATCTGTGGTGGAGTCGTCTTGAACCATGGCTGCGGGTCGGCAAGCCCCAGGGCCGCGCCTATCTGAATTTCGGAACAGAAGCGGCGTTCGTCCGCTGGTACGCCGATCCGATGTCGCACTACGACTGGGAGCGCGCGCACGTACTCGCTGGTGCGGCTGACCTGCTGACCGGCAGGTACGCACTTGAGCTTGTCACCCCTGACCAGGCCAAGCAGTTCCAGCCAGAGGCACAGGTACCTCTGTCAGCAACCGAACGTGGCCAAGGCCCCGGTGCGATAGAGGCGCGAGCGCGCTCGGCGGACGCCACCGAGCAACTGATACCACTGCTCGCGCACGCAATGCGCGGAGAGCGGCGGGTGACGATGCCATGGACGGCGCCGTTGGTGCCAGAGGCCGTCATGTGGGGCCTGCTCAGCATCCTGCAAATGATTGGCGATACAACTCCTGTCTCTTTCCTTACGTACATGTCGTCTACCAGGGTTGTGGAGGATACCCCTGGGCTCTTCGTGGGTTTCCGTCCCGACCTGACGGCCGTGCTGCCGCCCGATCCCGGGTTCATCACGCTCGCCGAGACGCTTGCCGCCAGATTCGCCGACGATATGAGCGCGTTGCGCGAACTGCTAGCCAAGCACGGAATGCTTGAGCCAGCCGATCGTGCCAGCCGGATCAAGCGCCTGCTTGACTTGCTGCCTGTGATCCAGGTAGGCGGCGGCGACGCCGACCGCACGGTGCCTGCGAACGCCGCCGTCGACGGGCCTGGCGAAGTGGACCAGCACCCGTCTACCTCGGTCAGGCGTGTCCGGCGCGAGAATACCGGGGAAATCGTTCGGTGCCCGATGTGCCTGCACGAGATCGATGACTGGAACTCGCTCGGGTACTGGCGCTGGGATGAAAGCACGGAAGTGTACGTGGAAGTCGAGGTTCCCGCCGACCTCAATGATCTGCAATTGGCACGGGCATTGCACGGTACGAGTGTCCGGTGCCCATCGGCTCAGGGCCAAGCGCGGATCGGAGCCCACTTCCTGCCTGCGGACTACGGCCATTTCGGTCCGCCCGTGGTGCTCGGCTTCGTTGGCTTGACCAAGTCGGGCAAGTCGCACCTGCTCGCCTCCATGGTTGGCGGCGTCGTCGAACGCGGGCTCGCGAGATTCGGCATATCGGTCAACGCGCTCGACCACTCTCTGCACCGGCGTTACCTGGATAGCTGGGTGAGCCCGCTCAAGCAAGGCAAGGTGCTCCCTGGCACTCGCGAAGGCATTGTCGAGTTCGCCGACGCATTTCTCGTCAAGGGCCGTGACGGCAGCGAGCGGGTCGTCGCGTTGTTCGACGTGGCCGGGGGAGAACTCGCCAAACTGGACGAAGGCAAGGAATTCCTCTGGATCGCCGACGGCTTGTTTTTCGTGATCGATTCTGCCCGGATGACCGAGGAATGGGCTCAGGACGAGACCTTCGGCACAGTCTTGGACGTGGTGCGCAGACGTACCAGGAATAACGAGCCAGTAAGTGCGGCGGTCGTACTCAACAAGGCGGACCTGCTGCGATTCGAGGAGCCGGTCGATCGATGGCTGCGGTCGGCTGAGGTAATCAAGGGCGCTGGACTCGACGCTGTGGAGTTCCTCCGCGAGAGCGCGGACGTCTACGCGTTCCTTGACGGCAAGAACGCACTCGCGATGGCCGAGCCATTTGAGGTCTGCCAGAAAGCCACCATGCACGTCGTCTCGCCGACCGGAGGAGCTGAGACCGGCGGGGCGGGCGTGTACCCGCGTGGTGTCACGCCCCGACGGGTGCTACGCCCACTGGTTGCGATGCTGGCGATGACTGGGGTGCTGACCGGCCCTGACGCGGAGCAAGTGGGGGTCTGATGTGACTGACGCACAGGACATCATCCATCAGATTGAGTATCGCTGGCACGACCGGCGCGACCTGTCACCAATCGCGAGCACGATGTCGCCTGACTCGCTCAGGGGATGGGACTCGTGGATAAGGACCTGGGTGCGGCATCCGCACGTGGAAGGTCTGGGTGAAAGCGTGTGCTACCAAGTCCAGCCGAACGGCAGGGCCGCGATCGCCTGGCGTTACGAGGACTGGCAGGCCGCCGGGCAGCAGGACGGTACTCGGGGGCGGCCGCTGGTATCTCGCGTTCTTGCCGGTCAGAGCAGTCAGTTGACCGCCGAGGTGGCCATCGCGCTGTGCCACACCGGGCTGCCGAAGTGGGCCGGGCCACCGCCCGGTCGCGTGGCCACGGACGCCGACCTCGCCGGTGTCGGGATAGACGCCCTGACTGGGCTAGCTCGTGAGCAGGCCGCTCGCCTCGATGCGGCAGTGGCCGCGCAGCAGGATTGCCTCCTGCCGATAGTCGCCCCGGCACTGGCTGACTCGCACACCCCGATCGCGGTGCACCTCGCGGACGCGGACATACTCAAGCCGCCAGGGCAAGGCTTGCCGTGCCTGGTGCTCTGGGGGCTGTGGCGAATAGTCAGCCCGGTCCTCGGCACCGGAGGCCGCGGCTGGTCGTTCTCGACTTTCGAGCTCCCCCTAGGGGATGTGGACCCCGCGACGATGCCGGACATCTTGTTCCGTCAGGCGCAATACACGTCCAGGGCAGTGGCAAGACCACGCAAGGAACTCAAGCTCCGTCTTTTCGAGTCGAGGCCGGCAGACGAGGCCAGTGAGTTTTTCGAATTGGCTACCTGGCTTCTTGCCGAGTTCGCTGAGAACGGCGGGCACGGGCTCAGACAGCTCATCGGGAGCTGGCAGGGCGCTGATAAGTCCGTGCAGCCTCGGATAAGCAGGATCTATGAGGAACTCCGAGCCAGGAGGTCGCCGGCAACGCCGCCAGGTCCTCTGCAGCCCTCCATGCAGCTCTTGCCAAGCCGCGAATGGCAACGCCGGTCGGAACCGAAATCCGAGCCAATGCGGGTTGAGCCGGTAATTGTCGAACCGACCAGGGTCGAGCCTGCGCTCGTCGAGCCCGCCCTGGTTGAGTCTGCCCAGCCCGCTGAGCCTGCGCAGCCCGAGGCGGCGGAGGCCGAGGCGGCAACGTCCGCCGAGACTGCACCGGCGGTCGAAGAGCCGAGGCACCCTGAGCAGTTGGCGGAATCGGCTCCTCTCGAAGCCGAACCTGCCGCGTCCCAATCGCCGCTTGCCGATAGCGGGTACCTGGAGCCGCAGTCGGTTGGCAAGCACCGAGCAGCGGACAGTGCGCAGTACCCGCCTGAACGCAACCCGCAGGAGCAGCTAAGGACGGAACGGAGCCAGCACCGCCATCCCCCCGCTCGCCATCTGGACGTCAGTGTTTTGCTCAAGAATCTGCCCGAAGCTGAGAGTCCGCAGAGATTCCACGACATAGTAAAGGACATTCTCGACGAGCGTAACCCGCCAGAATTCAGCGATCGTCATCGGTCTCGTCGTGAGGTTTCAAAGCCCGATTGGTATGCCAAGGTCAGTGCGCAATCTCATCAAGATTCTCTCATCGATCTGCTGGCCGCGATTTTCGAAGTCATCATAATCCCGGATCTTGACGTGCCTGAGGTGATCAGTAAGATCGCCGAGTGGACGGATGGGTCTGAACCGCCCGTGATAGGCGGCCTTCTTGTGGCAGCGAGACAATCAGGGGATGACAGCTCGCGCAGGATGATGGAAATCGTCCAGCAGCGACTGGCCTACCGCTGGACGCTTGAGAACGACTTGAGTGACCTGTGGTATACCGTCACCACACCACCGCGATCCAGTGAGCCCGACCGCAGCCGATGGTTCAATTTCCGCGGCCGAAATTAGCGCTCCGACCTGACGACCTGACCGCCATCCCCGCGGCTCGCTGCCCGGCCAACGACAGCAACTGTCCAACGCAGTCGTCCCAACGACAGCAAGGGTTCGACGGTGCGGTGCGCCGGTCCTGCCCAACGACGGCAACGGTCCATTGCTGTGGTTGACGCTGCTCAGGTCTGGATTAGAATTATGGTTTCTTGAGGTAGCTTTTGGCTGAGAAGCTGACGTTCGATCGAAGTCACGCCAACAGCGATATCGAGGTACTTGCCCGCTAGGTCCGGCCTGTCCAGACGCAGGGCTAGGTTAGCGGCCAGCGAAATAGCGCCCAATCTGGCGTACGAGATGTGCTCCGCCTCTGGGTCAAGGTCGAGATCGGTTATTTTTTCCACCAGATCGTGTACCTTCGCCGCGACCGCGGCCAGACGCCCGGCGGGAGGCGTGTCGGCTGAATCCGTGATGAGGGCCAACGCTTCGTCTCTGGCCTCGGCGGATATCCTGGCCAGGGAACCGGGCAGGACGATGTGGTCGTCGGCGAGTACTCGGCCACCGGTCACAATGAGATCGCGGGCCCGGCTGGCTGGCCGGGAAAGCGTGACCAGTGATTCCTGTTGAGGGGTGCCGGTGATATGGCTGCTCAGGACGCGAATGC
>Ga0134126_10004949_pt1 | contig 16634 bp, 15 predicted proteins | sample KB31752_FD_96881 | JGI IMG/M metagenome (GOLD analysis project Ga0134126, IMG submission 96881) | Terrestrial soil microbial communities with excess Nitrogen fertilizer from Kellogg Biological Station, Michigan, USA - KB3-175-2 | ecosystem: Environmental > Terrestrial > Soil > Unclassified ...
CGCGCCGCCGGCCGCGAAGTAGATGACGCGGTCGAGGTAGCCGAGGATCGGGTTCACGTCGTGTGCCACGAGCATCACCGCCACGTTCTGCGTGCGGCAGATGCGCTGGACCAGCGCCGCCACCGATCCCTGATTGGTCAGGTCGAGGCTGTCGAGCGGCTCGTCGAGCAGCAGCAGCCGTGGGCGTCGCACCAGCGCCTGCGCAATCAGCAGCCGCTGCTGCTCCCCGCCGGAGACCGACCCGATCGGCCGGTGCGCGTACGCCCCCGCGCCCACCAGCTCGATCGCCTCGGCCACGCGCTCGCGCGCCTGCGCCCGCCGCAGTCGCCCGGTGCGCCCGACGGGCACGGGCAGCGGCACGCCCCAGCGGTCGCCGTCGAAGCCGAGCCGCACCACGTCGATGCCGCGAATCCGCGACGACTCGTCGAACGAGCGCCGCTGCGGCAGGTAGCCGATCGACCCGTTCGCCGCGCCCGGCGGCCGTCCGAGCACCGTGACGGAGCCGGCGGCCAGCGGCAGCAGCCCGAGGATGGCGCGCAGCAGCGTGGTCTTGCCCGCGCCGTTCGCGCCGAGCACCGCGGCGAACTCGCCCTCGCGGAGCGTCAGGCTCACGTCGCTCCAGACGGGCCCGCGGCCCAGGCGCAGCTCCGCGTTCTCCAGCACCACCGCGGGCATGCCGCTCATCCGAGCGCCCTCTCGATCCGCCGGAGCTGGCGCACCTGCCAGTCCTGGAACGAGGCCGACGCCGGCTCCGGCGTCTCGCTGACCGTGACCACCGCGATGCCCGCCGAGCGCGCCTCGTCGGTGAGCCGCTTCACGTCCGGCGTGGCGTTCTGGCTGTTGTAGACCCAGAGCCGGATCTGCCCGGAGGAGATCTGGCGGTCCACCGTGGTCCGGTCGGAAGCGGACGGATCGGCCCCCTCGCTCACGGCGTTCATGAAGCCCGGGGGCGTGACGAGGCGCAGCCCGAGCCCGGCGGCCAGTGGCTCGAAGACGCTCTCGGAGGCGCCCACCGGAACACCGCCGTCCCGCGCGCGAATCGACGCGATCAGCGACCGGTAACCGCCAAGGCGCGACTCCACCACGGCCCGCTGAGAATCGAAGTAGCGCGCGTCGCCCGGCGCGAGCCGCTTGTACGAAGCGGTGATCCCGTCGATCACGCGCTGCACATCGGCGGGCGAGTACCAGCGGTGCGGATTCCCACCGTTCGCGACACCAACCAGGTCGCCCACGTTCAGGACCAGCCGCCCGCCGACCGGATTGGCGTCGATCAGCTTCTGCGCCCACGGGTCGTAGCCGACCCCGTTCACCACCGCGAGCTTCGCCGTGGCCATCGCGCGCGCGTCCGCGGGAGTCGGCTCGTAGTCGTGCGGATCGGCCCCCGGCGTGTGCACGATCGAGGTCACCCGCACCCGGTCTCCGCCGAGCTGCGCGGCCAGGCTGCCCCAGAAGCTCTCGGCGGCTACGACGTGCAGCCTGCCGTCGTCGGCCGCCTGCGCTGTGCAGCCCGCGACGACCGACAGAACAAGGAGAAGAGCAAGCCGGCGCATGACGCGCCGACGTTAACAGAAATGAGACTCGTTCTTATCTAAGTGCCGCCGGCCGTCGTACCGCCGACGGCCTTGATCGCCTTCTGCAGGTCGCCGTAGCTGGCGGCGCCCGAGATCGCCTGCGAGGGGAACTTCGGCCCCTTGATGAGAATCGACGGCGTGGCGTTGAACCCGAGCGTCTGCGCGGCAGCGGCGTCCGCCGTGATCGTCGCGCTGTTGCTCGGGGCCGTCCGGTCCTGGGTCCACTGCGTGAGGTCCAGCCCCGGGATCGCCTTCGCGATGTTCGTGAGGAACGTCCCGGTCACGTAGCCCGAGTTCTCCTCCCCCTGGTTGCGGTAGAAGAGCTCGATGTAGTGCCACTGCCTGTTCTGCCTGCCGGCCGCCAGGGCCGCGGACGACTGGGCCCGGAAGGTGGCCTCGTCGTGCGTGGCGGTCTGGAGGTTGCGGAAGATCAGCTTCACCTTCCCGGCCTTCACCTCGTTCGGGATCAGCTTCGACAGCGTGTCCTGATTGAACTCCTGGCAGACCGGACACTGGAGATCGGCGAACTCGGTGATCGTCACCGGGGCGCTGGCCTGGCCCAGCGTGTTGCCCGACTGCGGAATGCCGGCGAGCTCGGCTTCGACCTCCGCTGCACCGGTGATCGTTCCGCCGCTGCCGCCGCCCGACTTGCTGCCGCCGCCGCCGGAGCTGAGCGCGATCGCGATGCCCACGACCGCCGCGGCCACGACCACCGCGCCGCCCAGCATGTAGAGGCGCCGCCTGCGCCCCGCCGCCTGAGCCGCCTGAGCCTCGCGCGCTTCCCTGTCCGCGCGCGCAGCCGCGCGCCTCTCCGCCTTGCCGGCCATCAGGCGATGGTAGAGACTCGGGATTCCGCTTCCAGGAGCCTTAACACCGTCAAGACGGCGAGCGCCGTCATCAGCACCGCGCTGGCCACGCACCACTGGCAGATCGCGTGGATATTGAACAGCTCGAGGTACGTGAGGTAGGCACTGAAGCCGAAGCCGATCAGCGCGATCAGCGCGCCGGCGAACCGGCCGGTCTCGCCGGGGATGAACAGGGACACGATGATGGCGAAGTAGCCCACGAGCCCGAGCACCGACACCGGGATTCCCGCGAGCTTCGAGTAGTGCGAGCTCTGCACCTTCTCGCAGCCGCCGCTGGCCAGGCAGACGGGCGACCCGCCCGAGTAGTGCTCGTAGGTGATGTAGCCCGCCACACCAAGGCCGATGAGCGCGACGATGCCGATCGCGTATGCCAGCCGTCTGTCTCTCATGTCCCGAGCGCGGCGTCCAGCTTCGAGCGCAGGTCGCCGACTGAGGGGGACTTCAGCTTCACGGGCTGCTGTCCTGCCTTCGTGACGACGATCGTCGGCGTGGACCTGACCCCCAGCCTCTTGGCCTCGCCGTTCGCGTCGGTGAGCTGCCTCGCCACCGCCTCGGTGGTGGCGTCCTGCTCGAGCTTCGCCACGTCCACCCCGGCCGCGCCGCCGATCTGGCGCAGGAACCCCGCCTTCACGTAGCCCGAGTTCTCGTCCTTCTGGTTCTCGTAGAAGACGTCGACGAACTGCCAGAGCCGGTTCTGCTGTCCCGCCGCGCCGGCGGCCCGCGCCGCCACGATCGAGTCCGCGCCGATGAACGACAGCCCGCGGAACACCATCCGCACCCTCCCGCCGCGCACGTAGTCGCGCACGATCGCCGGGAACACCTTCTGGGAGTACCGCTTGCAGAACGGGCACTGGAGGTCGGCGAACTCGGTGACGGTCACCGGGGCGCTCGGGCTGCCCAGCACGATGCCCTGCTGCGGGATCCCGTCGAGCAGCGCATTCGTCGACGCCGTGTCCTTGGCCAGGCTCTCCGCGGTCGGACCGGAGTCGGACTTGGTCAGCCCGATCCCTATCACCACGACGATGGCGGCCACCACGACGCAGGCGGCCAACAGCCAGAGGCGCCGCCTGCGGCGCTCCCTCAGCTCTTCCATCCAACGCAATGTAGCTACGCTGACCGGCGTGGACCTCGGCCCCGTGGAGATCCGCGTGCTCGGTTGCCTGATCGAGAAGCAGCGGACGACGCCGGACGCCTACCCGCTGACGCTCAACGGGCTGCGGCTGGCGTGCAACCAGTCGACCAACCGCGACCCGGTCGTGGAGTACGACGAGTCCGAGATCCGGGCCGCGCTCGAGCGGCTCGCGCGCCGCCGCTTCGTGCGCCTGGCGAGCGGCCACACCACGCGCGCGACGAAGTACCGCCACCTGCTCGACGACACGCTCTCGCTCAGCGACGCCGACCTGGCCCTGCTCGGCGTGCTGATGCTGCGCGGCCCGCAGACCCCCGGCGAGCTGAAGCAGCGGACAGAGCGCCTGCACCGCTTCGCCGACCTGGAGGCGATCGAGGACGGCCTCGAAGCGCTCGCGCAGCGCGAGCTGGTCCAACGACTGGACCGGCGCCCGGGCCAAAAGGAAGAGCGCTACAGGCACCTGATGGCCGCCGAAGCGGACGACGACGCACCGGAGCCGAGTCACGAGTCACGAGTCACGAGTCACGAAGCGGCTCCGCCGCCGCCCGCAACCGACCCCCTGGCAGACCGCGTCGACGCACTGGAACAGCAGCTACGCGAGCTCCGCGCCGAGCTGGTCACCCTGCGCGAGCAACTCGGCGGCTAGAGCAGGCCGTACGGCCGGAACTAGGGGTATCCCCAGGGTCAAGACACCGCTCCGCTCCATTGGCGCCCGGGCCTCTCAGGGCGATTCTCCAAGACATGGAAATCGACTCCCATGGAGGCCCCCGATGAGACCAAATCTTGCGGAGCGCGCCGGTCGATGGAGCGCTCGACACTGGAAGACCGCCACCTTCGGGTGGCTCGCGTTCGTTGCGGTGGCGATCGCGCTGGGCAGCGTGCTCGGTACGAAGTCGCTGACCGACACCGAGCAGGCCACCGGAGAGACGGCCCGCGCGGAGCAGATCCTCGACAAGGCCAACTTCCACGACCACGCGAGCGAGGGTGTGCTCGTCCAGAGCAGGTCCCAGACCGTGGACGACCCGCGGTTCCAGCGGGCCGTGCGGCAGGTGACCTCGAAGCTGGACACCCTCCCCACCGTGCGCGACGTGAAGTCGCCGCTCGCGCACGGACGGGACGGTCAGCTTTCGGCCGACCGCCACTCCGCCCTCGTGGAGTTCTCGATCACCGGCGACCCCGACACCGCCGGGGACCGCGTCGAGCCGGTGCTGAACCAGGTCGCCAAGCTGCAGAAGGCGAACCCCGGCTACACCGTGGTGGAGTTCGGCGGCGCGAGCGCCGACCACGAGGTCGGCAAGGTCATGGACAAGGACCTCTCGCACGCGGAGCAGCTCTCTGTCCCGATCACCTTCCTCGTGCTGCTGTTCGCGTTCGGCGCGTTCGTGGCCGCCGGCATCCCCGTGCTGCTGGCGTTCTCGGGCGTGCTCGGCTCGCTGGGCATCGCCGCCGCGGTGAGCCACTTCTTCCACTCCTCCGACGCCACCAACTCGGTGATGCTGCTGATGGGCATGGCCGTGGGCGTGGACTACTCGCTCTTCTATCTGAAGCGTGAGCGTGAGGAGCGGCGCAACCGCAGCCCCGAGGACGCGCTCGGCCGCGCCGCCGCGACTTCCGGCCGCGCCGTTCTGATCTCGGGCGGCACCGTGATGATCGCGATGGCCGGAATGCTGTTCGCCGGCACCAAGGTGTTCAGCTCGCTGGGCATCGGGGCGATGATCGTCGTCTTCACCACGATGGTCGGCTCGCTCACCGTCCTGCCGGCGCTGCTCGGCAAGCTCGGCGACCGCGTCGACCGCGGCGTGGTCGGCGTTCTCAGCGCCACGCTGATGGGCATCGTGCGCCCGCTGCGTCGCGTGCGCTTCTTCCGCTGGCTGCGCGACCACCGCACGCTGATTCAGCGTGTGAAGGGCGACCGCCAGACCTCGCGCGTGTGGTCACTCGTGCTGCGGCCGGCGCTGCGCTTCCCCGCCGTCTCGGCGGCGATCGCGGTCGTCGCGCTGCTCGTGATGGCGTCGCCGGTGCTTGGCATGCACACGAAGTTGCTGAGCTTCACCGATCTGCCGCAGAACATGCAGATCGTGAAGAGCTACGAGAAGATGCAGAACGCGTTCCCCGGCACGAACGTGCCGGCGGAGGTCGTGATCAAGGCCGACGACGTGCGCTCGCCGCAGGTGCAGCACGCGATCGCTGGCCTCGAGCGCCAGGCGCTCGCGAGCGGCCGGATGTTCAAGCCGATCGATACGAAGATCAACCCGAACCACACCGTCGAGCGCGTGGAGATCCCGCTGGCGGGCGACGGCGAGAACAAGGCGTCCGTCGCGGCGCTGCAGACCCTGCGCGAGCGGATCATCCCGGCGACCGTCGGGAGGCTCGACAACGTCGAGTACGCCGTGACCGGCCAGACCGCCGGCGACCACGACTTCAACCAGGTGACCAAGTCGCACTGGCCGATCGTGTTCGCCTTCGTGCTCGGCCTCGCGTTCCTGCTCCTGCTGTTCACGTTCCGCTCGGTCGTGATCCCGCTGACCGCGATCGCGCTGAACCTGCTGTCGGTTGGAGCGGCCTACGGAGCGCTCGTCTGGATCTTCCAGGAGGGCCACCTCCAGGGCCTCCTGGGCTTCCACTCGAACGGTGGCGTCGTCACCTGGCTGCCGCTGTTCCTGTTCGCGGTGCTCTTCGGCCTCTCGATGGACTACCACGTGTTCATCGTGAGCCGGATCAAGGAGCTCGTGGACCGCGGCAAGTCCACCGAGGAAGCGGTGGCCCAGGGCATCGCTTCGACAGCCAGCACGGTCACGGCCGCGGCGGCCGTCATGGTCGCCGTGTTCGCGATCTTCGCCACCCTCAGTACGCTCGACCTCAAGCAGATGGGCGTGGGCCTGGCGGTGGCGGTGTTGATCGATGCGACGGTGATCCGAGGGGTTCTGCTCCCCGCCACGATGAAGCTGCTCGGCAAGTGGAACTGGTACCTGCCGCGCTGGCTCGAGTGGCTGCCCAAGCGGCGCGGCGAGCGTGTTCCCTCGCGCGCGGTGCCGGAGGCGGGGTGATGACGCTCGCCTCCGTGTTCCAGCCGTTCGCCGACTCCCGCACCTACAAGGGAATCGCGTACCTGGCCATCCCGCTCGTGACGAGCGGGCTGTACCTGGCGGCGCTGATCACGATCTGGACGCTCACGTTCGTGTTCTCGATCACGCCGCTCGTCATCCCCGCCCTCATGGGCGTGGGCTACACGATCAGGGGAGGCGCCGCCGCGGAGGCGGCGCTCTCCCGCTGGTTGCTCGGCGCGAGGATCGAGCTGCCGAAGCCGCGCCCGGTCAAGGGCTTCTGGGCCCGAGGCTGGGCCGTGATCAGCGACCAGAACACGTGGAAGGCGCAGGCGCTGCTCATCTTCCGCATGACCGTGGGCTTCGGCGTGGCGATAGCGACCGTCGTCGTGTTCGCCGGCGGGATCGGCTTCGTCTTCGCACCCACCTACTACTGGGCGATCAACGACGGGATGAACGTGATCGGCATCAAGGTCGACACGTTCCCCGAGTCGCTCCTGCTGGTGGCGATCGGGATCGCCGTGCTGATCGCCGCCGTGCACCTGCTCCGGCCGCTGCTACTGGTCTCGCGTAGCCTCTCCGAGGCCCTGCTCAGCGAATCGTTCAGCCCGCCGCGCCCTCCCACTCCGGAGATCCTCAAGCGGCGCCGCGCCGTGCTGATCCACGGGATCGTCTCCGGCGGGCTCAACCTGTTCCTGATCCTCCTCTGGCTGCTCACCGGCCACGGTTACTTCTGGCCGATGTGGACGCTGCTGGCGCTCGGGCTGCCGTTCCTGATCCACGCCTGGGTCGCGTACTCGCTCGAGCACGAGCGGGAGTGGCGGGAGTACCGCCTGAACGCCGGCTTCGCGATCCACGCCGGCGTGTGGGGCTCGCTGATCCTGTTCGAGACGGGCGTGTGGGCGGCGTCCGGCGGCGGCAACTTCTGGCCGGTGTGGACGATGCTGGGCGCCGCCGTGGCCGTCGGGTCGCACGCCGCAGCGCTGCTGCTTTCCTCGCGCGAGCGCGAGGAGCTCAGCGAGCGCATCTCCACACTGGAGACGAGCCGCGCCGGTGCCGTCGACGTGCAGGAGGCCGAGCTGCGGCGGATCGAACGCGACCTGCACGACGGCGCTCAGGCCCGGCTCGTGGCCCTCGGCATGAGCCTGGGCATGGCGGAGCAGAAGCTGGCGGAGGATCCCGACGCCGCTCGTGCGTTGCTCGCCGAGGCTCGCACCAACACCGGCGACGCGCTGCGCGAGCTGCGCGACCTGGCCCGCGGCATCCACCCGCCCGTGCTTGCCGACCGCGGGCTGGCCGCGGCGATCCAGGCGCTGGCCGCCGCTTCGCCGATCACAGTGTCGGTGTCGGTCGACTCCGCGGAGCGTCCGAAGGCCCCCGTGGAGAGCGCGGCCTACTTCGTGGTGGCCGAGGCGCTTGCGAACGCCGGCAAGCACGCGCGGGCAACGCACGTGGACGTGCGCATCACCCGGGTCGGCGACGTGCTCAACGTGACCGTGACCGACAACGGCGTGGGCGGCGCGGATCCGGACGGCGGCGGTCTCAGCGGGCTCGCCCGGCGCGTAGATGCGCTCGACGGCCGGCTCACCGTGGACAGCCCGTCCGGCGGCCCCACGACCATCCGCGCGGAGATGCCATGCGGGTAGTGATCGCGGAGGATCTCGCCCTCCTCCGCGACGGGCTCGAGCGTTTGCTGCGCGACAACGAATTCGAGGTGGTGGCCGCCGTGGCCGACGCGCCCTCGCTGATCGAGGCCGTGTCGCGCCACAAGCCGGACATCGCCGTGGTCGACATCCGCCTGCCGCCCGACTTCCGCGACGAGGGACTGCGGGCGGCGCTCGAGCTGCGCAGGAGCTTCCCCGACACCAACGTGCTGATGGTCTCTCAGTACGTGGAGCAGACCTACGCCGCCGAGCTGCTCGCCGAGGGGCGCGGCGGCGTCGGCTACCTGCTGAAGGACCGCATCATGGACGTGCACGATTTCGTGGACGCGGTCCAGCGGGTGGCGCGTGGAGGGACGGCTCTCGACCCGGACGTGGTGGCACAGCTCGTCTCGCGCGGCGGCGACGACGGCCCGTTGTCCGAGCTCACCCCGCGCGAGCGCGAGGTGCTGGGCCTGATGGCCGAGGGCCGTTCGAACGCCGGCATCGCGGAGCAGCTCGTACTCACCGTCGGCGCCGTGGAGAAGCACATCGCCTCGATCTTCGGGAAGCTGCGGCTGCACCAGTCGGACTCGGACCACCGGCGCGTGCTCGCCGTGCTTGCTTACCTTCAGGGGGAATGACCGCTGTCCAGGCCGAGAAGCTGTCGAAGCGCTACGGCGACACGCTCGCCCTCGACGGCCTCGACCTCGCGGTAGAGCAGGGCGAGGTCTACGGCTATCTCGGCCCGAACGGCGCCGGCAAGACCACCACGATCCGGCTGCTGCTCGGCCTGCACCGTCCGAGCGGCGGACGCGCCTCGCTGTTCGGCATCGACGCCTGGCGCGACCCGGTGAAGGCGCACCGGCGTATCGCCTACGTGGCGGGCGAGCCGTTCCTCTGGCCGGCGCTCAACGCCTCCGAGACGCTCGAGTACCTGGCAAACCTGCACGGCTCGATCGACACCGCCTACCGCGACGTGCTCGTCGAGCGCTTCAAGCTCGACACGACGAAGCGCATCCGCGCCCTCTCGAAGGGCAACCGGCAGAAGGTTCAGCTCGTGTTCGCGTTCGCTACACGCGCGGACCTGCTTCTGCTCGACGAGCCCACGAGCGGCCTCGACCCTCTGATGGAGGTCGCCTTCCGCCAGACCGTGCACGAGGCGAAGGAGCGCGGCCAGACGGTGTTCCTCTCCTCGCACATCCTCAGCGAGGTGGAGGCGCTGTGCGACCGCGTGGGCATCCTGCGCGAGGGACGGCTGGTGGACGAGGGCACCCTGGCCCAGCTCAGACACCTCCGGGCGCAGACCATCGAGGTGACGTTCGCGGACACGGCGCCGGACCTCCCGCCCCTCCCCGGCGTGCAGGTCGAGCGCGCGGGCCACAACGCGCTGCGCTTCGAGGTGAGCGGCAGCGTGGCTCCGATCCTGCAGGCGATCGCCGACCGGCCGGTGCTGTCGCTCACGAGCCGTGAGCCGTCGCTCGAGGAGATCTTCCTCCACCACTACGACTCGAGCGACGGGCGTGCCGGCGACTAGAGCGGTCGCGCGGCGCACCCTCGCGGACGCCCGCAGGCGCACCCTCGCGTTCGCCTACTTCTTCCTCGCGGTCGCGGCCGTGAACGTGCTCGGCTACCGCAAGTCGTATCCGGACCTGGCCGAGCGGATCCGGTTCGCTCGCAGCTTCGGCGACAACAAGGCCGTGCGCCTCTTCTACGGCGTGCCGCACGATCTGCTCACCACCGGCGGCTACGCCGCCTGGCGCGTGGGCGGACTGATGTCGATCTTCGCCGCGATGTACGGGTTGCTGGCCGCCGTGCGGGCGCTGCGGGCCGAGGAGGACACCGGCCGGGCCGAGCTCGTGCTCGCCAACCCGCTCAGCCGCGGCGCCGCGCTGGGCGGGGCGCTCACCGGCGTGCTCGCGGGGATCGTGCTGCTCTGGGTCGCCACCTGGCTGGGGTTCGTGATCACCAAGCTCTCGGTGGGCCCGTCGGCGTACCTGGCGCTCGCCACGGTTGCTCCGGCGGCCGTCTTCGCCGGCGTCGGCGCGCTCGCGAGCCAGGTGGCCGCCAGCCGGCGGGTGGCCTTGGAACTGGGCAGCGCGGCGGTGGGAGCGGCGCTGCTGATACGCGTGGTCGCCGACACGACGGGCGGCGCGGGCTGGCTCCGCTGGATCACGCCGCTCGGCTGGTCGGAGGAGATGCGCGCCTTCGCCGGTGCGCGGCCGGCCGTGCTGCTGCTTCCGCTCGCCGCGACGGCGCTGCTGCTGGCGGTCACGGTGCCGGTCGCGCTGCGGCGGGACATCGGCAGTGGGCTGCTCCCGGCGCGCGACAGCGCGCCACCCGACCATCGCCTGCTCGGCTCCCCCACCCGGCTGGCCCTGCGCCTCGAGCGAGCCAGCCTGCTCGGCTGGCTGATCGGGGTGGGCCTGTTCGCGTTCGTGATCGGCGTGGTCTCCGACAGCGTCAGCGGCATCGGCATCTCGCAGAACCTCCAGAAGCAGCTCGAGAAGCTGGGCGTCGGGGCGGTGCTCACGCCGTCCGGCTACATCGCGTTCAGCTTCCTCTTCTTCGTCCTCGCCGTTGCGCTGTTCTGCTGCTCCCAGATGGCGGCGACGCACAAGGAGGAGTCCGAGCAGCGGCTCGAGACCCTCTTCGCCCTGCCCGTGGCCCGCCGCGCCTGGCTCACGGGACGCCTGCTGCTCGCCGTGGCTGCCGCGGCCGCCGTGGCGATGTGCGCGGGCCTGCTCGCCTGGGCCGGGGCGGTGTCAGCGGGCGCCGACGTATCGTTCGGCGATCTGCTCGGCGCCGGCGCCAACACGCTGCCCGCGTCGCTGCTGTTCCTGGGAATCGCGGCGCTGGTGTTTGCCCTGGTGCCGCGGGCCAGTGCGGGGATCGCCTACGGGCTGACCACCGTCGCGTTCGTCTGGGAGCTGTTCGGGGCCCTGCTCGGCGCGCCGGAGTGGACCCTCGACCTATCGCCCTTCCACCACGTTCGCCTCGTGCCCGCGCAGTCGTTCCATGTCGGGGCCCCGCTGGCGATGCTTGCCATTGCCGCGGCGGCGTCGCTTGCGGCGGTGCTTCTCTTCGAGCGCAGGGACCTGACCGGGCCCTAGCTGCCCGTTCGCGCGCAGCACCACGATCTCGCCCGGCGCCGCCTCGAGCAGCCAGGCGATGTCCTCGGGTGAGAAGCCCGTGCTCGTGCGCGTTGCCGCGGGCACGACGAGGCGGTCGAACTTCTCCTCGTCGAGCAGGCGCCGGAGCGCGTGCCGGGCCGTGCGGCCGGTCTCGATACGTGAGTCCACCGGCACACCCATCCACTTCGCGCGCTGCTCGATCAGGTCGAGGACGGGCAGCGCGCGCTCGCATTCGCGCGGCAGTGGCGCCTCGAGCGACAGGTGCATCGGAACGCTGACGATGTAGGCGGGCACGAGCACGGCGCCCTCGGCGCGCGCCAGCCGCAGCGTCGCGTCGAGCGCCGCGCGCGACACCGAGTCGCCGATGAACGGGAACAGGATGCGGCCCGCGGGGGGTGTGATCCGGTTGGGGAACCTGTCCGGGTCGCGCCAGCGGATCACGAGCACCACAAGGCCGGCCGCCAGAAGCACGCCGGCGACGATCGCCAGGACGATCACGATCCCTCCTCCTCGGTTCGCCGCTCGGACCGGTCGGCCACCACGCGGACGTCAACGCCGGGCAGGCGGCGCATGACCTGCAGCACGAGCGGCTCGCGCAGACGGCCGAGCAGGCCGCTCGAGTCGTGGGGCCGGCCGAGCAGCACGTACGTGGTGCCGCGCTGCCGGCTCACGCGCTCCACCACCTCGGCGACGCTGTCGCCGTTCTCGATGATGAAGTGGGCGCCCAGCACCGACGTGAGCTTGCGCAGCGCGCGCAGGTCCTCGCCGTCCGGCCCGACGTAGAGCACGTCGAGCTCCGCGCCCAGCCGCTGGGCCGACCGCCACGCGCGCCGGATCAGGCGCTGCGAAGACGGCTCGGGCGTCGCCAGCGCGAGCAGCCGCTCCCCCACGGCCTGCGGCGTCGCGCGCACGATCCGCTTGGCCTCGACGCTCTCCGCCACCTGCCGCAGGGCCACCTCGCGCAGGGCGGCCAGGTTCTCGATCCGGAAGAAGTTGTTGAGCGCGGTCTCCACGCGCTCCTGCGGATAGACCTTGCCCTCGCGCAGGCGCTGGATGAGCGCCTGCGGCGTCAGGTCGATCAGCACGACCTCGTCGGCGGAGGCCAGCACGCTGTCGGGGAACGTCTCGCGCACCCGCACACCGGTGAGGTCGGCGACCTGGTCGTTGAGGCTCTCGAGGTGCTGCACGTTGACGGTCGAGAACACGTCCGATCCGCCCGCCAGCACGTCCTCGATGTCCTCGTAGCGCTTCTCGTGCTCGAGGTTCGGCGGGTTCGTGTGGGCGAGCTCGTCGATGAGGCAGAGCTCGGGGGCGCGGCGCAGGACGCCCGGCAGGTCCATCTCGGGCACGACCGCGTCGCCGTACGGGACGCGCCGCCGGGGCACGAGCTCGAGGCCGCGCGACAGGGCGATGGTCTCGGGGCGGTCGTGGGGCTCGAGGTAGCCGATCACCACGTCTCTCCCGGCCTCCGCCTCGGCACGCGCCTCCTGCAGCATGCGGTAGGTCTTGCCGACGCCGGCGGCCATCCCGAGGAAGATCTTGTAGTTACCGCGTCCGGTCTGCATGCGACCTCGCTCACTGCTCGAGGCTTTCGCTCGCGTGAATGATCGCGCCGGTCAGCTCGTCCGCGCTGCCGATGCCGAACAGCGGCCGATCCACGCCGGTCAGCTCGAGCATCACCAGCGCCATGCTCAGGACGACTTCCATCGCTAGGCCCCGAACACTCCGTGGATGAGCAGATCCAGCAGCTTGATCCCGATGAACGGGGCGACCAGGCCGCCGAGGCCGTAGATCAGCAGGTTCCTCCGGAGCAGCACGGTGGCGCCCACCGGCCGGTAGCGAACCCCGCGCAGGGCCAGCGGCACGAGCAGCGGGATCACGATCGCGTTGAAGACGATCGCGGAGATGATCGCCGAGCGCGGGGTGCCCAGGTTCATCAGGTTGAGCTTGTCGAGCGGCCCCTTGCCGGCGGACGCCGCGTACGTCGTCGCGAAGATCGCCGGCAGGATCGCGAAGTACTTGGCCACGTCGTTCGCGATCGAGAAGGTGGTCAGGGCGCCGCGCGTGATCAGCAGCTGCTTGCCCACCTCCACGATCTCGATGAGCTTCGTGGGGTTCGAGTCGAGGTCGACCATGTTGCCGGCCTCGCGCGCGGCCTGGGTGCCGGTGTTCATCGCCACGCCCACGTCGGCCTGGGCGAGCGCCGGCGCGTCGTTGGTGCCGTCGCCGGTCATCGCCACCAGGCGCCCCTCGTCCTGCTCCTTCCGGATCAGCTCGAGCTTCGCCTCGGGGGTGGCCTCGGCGAGGAAGTCGTCCACGCCGGACTCCGCGGCGATCTTGGCCGCGGTCAGGCGGTTGTCGCCGGTGATCATCACGGTGCGGATGCCCATCGCCCGGAGCTGGTCGAAGCGCTCGCGCATCCCCTCCTTGATCGTGTCCTTCAGGTAGACGACGCCCAGTACCTGGTTGTCGCGCGCCACGGCCAGCGGCGTGCCACCCTCGCGGCCGATGCGGTCGAGCTCGGGCCGCAGCTCCGGCGGTGCGTGCCCGCCCTCGGCGGACACCCAGTTGAGGATCGCGTCGCCCGCACCCTTGCGCAGCCGCGTGCCGTTCAGGTCCACGCCGCTCATGCGCGTCTCGGCGGTGAACGGCACGAAGCGGGTCTCCACGTCCTGCAGCTCGTGCTCGCGTATGCCGAAGTCCTTCGCCAGCACCACGATCGAGCGGCCCTCGGGCGTCTCGTCGGCGAGCGAGGAGAGCTGCGCCGCCCGCGCGAGCTCCTGCTCGGACACCCCGGGCATCGGGATGAACGCGGCCGCCTGGCGGTTGCCGAGCGTGATCGTGCCGGTCTTGTCGAGCAGCAGCACGTCCACGTCGCCGGACGCCTCCACCGCGCGGCCCGACAGCGCGAGCACGTTGCGGCGCACCAGCCGGTCCATGCCGGCGATGCCGATCGCCGAGAGCAGTGCGCCGATCGTCGTCGGGATCAGGGCCACCAGGAGCGCGACCAGCGTGGTCACGGAGATCTGCGTGCCCGAGTAGAGCGCGAACGGCCGCAGCGACACGATCACGAGCAGGAACACGAGCGTCAGCGCGGCGAGCAGGATCCCGAGCGCGATCTCGTTCGGCGTCTTGCGCCGCGACGCGCCCTCCACGAGGGCGATCATGCGGTCGAGGAAGCTCTTGCCCGGCTCCTGGGTGATCTCCACGACGATCCGGTCGGACAGCACCCGCGTGCCGCCGGTCACGGCCGAGCGGTCGCCGCCCGCCTCGCGGATCACCGGCGCGGACTCGCCCGTGATCGCCGACTCGTCCACCGAGGCGATGCCCTCGATCACGGTGCCGTCGCCGGGGATCAGCTCGCCGGCCTCGACCACCACGAGATCGCCCCTCTCCAGCTCGGCCGCCGACTTGGTCGTGCCGTCGGGCATACGCGCCGTGGTGTCGGTGCGCATCGCCCGCAGCGTCGCCGCCTGCGCGCGCCCGCGGCCCTCGGCCAGAGCCTCCGCGAGATTGGCGAACACGACCGTCAGCCACAGCCACACCGCGACGGTGAACGTGAACCACGCCGGCTCGTCGCCGCCGCCGAGCGGCCCGCCGCCGAACACCTGGATCAGCCAGGCGACGGTGGTCACCAGCGCGCCGATCTCGACCACGAACATCACCGGGTTGCGGATCTGCACGCGGGGATCGAGCTTCCTGAACGAGTCGAGGAGCGCCGGAACGAGGATGGAGCGCTTGAACATCAGAGCCGGTCCAGGGCGAGGTTGAGTTGGAGCACGTTCACGCCGGGCTCGCCCAGCAGCCCGATGAAGCGGCCGTCCGTGTTGCGCTCGATCAGCTTCCGCACCGTGGCGAGCGGCAGCCCGCGCACCCGCGCCACGCGGTGGGCCTGGATCGCCGCGTTGGCCTGCGAGATGTCCGGGTCGACGCCCGAGGCCGAGCTGGTCACCGCGTCGACCGGCACCTGCTTCGCGGTCAGGCCGGGCGTGTACGGCCGCTCGAGCTTCAGGTACCTGGCGAGGCTCGCAGCGAACGTGTCGCGCGCGTCCCTGCTGTTCGGGCCGAGGTTGGTGAACGCGCTGGCGGCCGCGTTGTACTTCGTCGCGGTGGACGGCCGCGACTGGAAGTAGCGCGGGTTGCCGCCGAAGTCCTGGCCGATGAGCTTCGAGCCGGCGAGCCTGCCGCCGACCTCGATCTTCTGGCCCTTGGAGTTGCCCGGGAACGCCACCTGCGAGATGCCGGTGACCACCAGCGGGTAGGCGAGGCCGAGCAGGAGCGTGAGGACGCCGATGGCTATGACGGATGAGGTGAGGTCGCGCCGCATCAGAAGAGCTGGGTGGTCAGGCCCTGGACGACCGGGCCGAGGAGAAGCGCGGGGAAGAACGTGAGCGCGCCTACGAGGACGATCACGCCGATCAGCAGCACCACGAAGGTGGGCGTGTCGGTGCGCATGGTGCCCGGGCCGGCCGGGTGGACCCTCTTCTGCGCGAGCGCGCCGGCGATGGCGAGCACGAGGATGATCGGCGCGAAGCGCGCGAAGACCATCGTGAGCCCGCCCATGATGTCGGCGAGCTTCACGCCATGGGCGCCGGCGTTGCCGGGGTTCGGCTGGACGTAGCCGGTGTAGCCGGCCCACGCCGAGCCGTTGTTGTTCGCCTGCGAGAGGTAGGCGTAGAGGTTCTCGGAGAAGCCGTTGGGCCCGCTCGCGGATATCGACTGCCGGCCGGCCGGCGAGGCAATCGCCGCGCTGGCCGTGATCAAGACGGTCAGCGGTGTGAACAGCGCCGCGAGCGAAACGAGCTTGATGTCCCTGGCGCCGATCTTCTTGCCGAGGTACTCGGGCGTGCGGCCCACCATCAGGCCGCCGATGAACACCGACAGGAGGACGAAGATCAGCATCGAGTAGAGCCCGGTGCCCACGCCGCCGAACACGACCTCGCTCATGCCGAGGTTCGAGAACGGCACGGCGCCCCCGATGCCGGTGAGCGACTCGAGCGCGCCGTTCACCGCGCCGCAGGACGTGACCGTGGTGATCGCCGTCCACAGGCCCGTGTCGGCGATCCCGAAGCGCTCCTCCTTGCCCTCCAGGTTGCCGCCGGTCGAGCCGGCGAAGTGGTGCGTGTTGACGCCCGCCAGGTCCTGCGCCGGTGTGCCGTGCTGCTCGGCGGTGTAGACGACCGCCACGCCGATCACGAACAGGATCGTCATCGCCGCGAAGATCGCCCAGCCCTGCCGGCGGTTGCCGAC
>Ga0134126_10004950_pt1 | contig 16634 bp, 14 predicted proteins | sample KB31752_FD_96881 | JGI IMG/M metagenome (GOLD analysis project Ga0134126, IMG submission 96881) | Terrestrial soil microbial communities with excess Nitrogen fertilizer from Kellogg Biological Station, Michigan, USA - KB3-175-2 | ecosystem: Environmental > Terrestrial > Soil > Unclassified ...
GATAGTTTTGCAATCTTAATTTTAATTCAAATTTTTTGAATTTGGCACAGGAAAAAAGTGACATACTCAACATAGAAGACATCAAATTACTGGTAGATACTTTTTATGCTAAAGTAAGAGAAGATCAATTGATCGGGCCGATCTTTGATGAACGGATCCAAAACCGCTGGCCGCAACATCTTGCCAAGATGTACACGTTCTGGCAGACCGTTTTGTTGGGTGAGCACACGTATTATGGAAGTCCTTTTCCGCCCCATGCGCAATTGCCTGTAGAGCAGATTCATTTTGAACGATGGCTCGCTTTATTTGCAGAGACTTTGAACGAATTATTTTCCGGGGAAGTCGCCAAAGAAGCGATATGGCGGGCGAATAAAATGGCGGTTATGTTCCAATATAAAATCGAACATTACAGGAATAATCCCACAAAAAGTTTGATCTAAAAAGTAGTAAAGCAATAAATAAACGGGATTTTTTTTCCGTCAAAATGATACGGGTTTTTATTAAAAATAATAAATTAACAAAAGGGAAATTACGGCGGGTTCTCCTATAAAAAATCGCCCTAAAACTTTTTAATAATCAGGCTGAGTAAGCCACTGAAATAAATACTATTTGGGATTTATAAATGCAGCAACTAATTTTGCCGCCATTGAAACAGGCAATTTATAAATCTGAATGATAAAAAAAAATATTTTTAATAACGGCATTCCTATATCAGTTTCTCTAAAACCCACCTTAGAAGCAGAAAATATACGTCCACAGTTTACTCAAAATAAGAAACGTCTTTTTACGATTGCTGCAATGGCAGTTTTAGTGGCAATTTCTATAAGTTTGATTGCTAAGTTCTTAATTTATCTTATTTATTTTATTACCAACGTTTCCTTTTATGGAAAGCTTTCTATTGCTCATGTTACGCCGGCAGAAAACACTTTGGGATGGTGGGTAATTCTTATTCCTGCCATCGGTGGATTCATTGTCGGGCTGATGGCGCTTTATGGTTCAAAGGCTATCCGCGGTCATGGAATTCCCGAGGCGATGGAACAAATATTGACCAATCAAAGTAAGATAAAACCGACAATTACTTATCTCAAACCGATTTCGTCGGCTATTGCAATCGGCACCGGTGGCCCATTTGGGGCGGAAGGTCCTATTATTGCAACCGGTGGCGCTCTCGGTTCAGCGCTTGGACAAATTGCCAGAATTTCGCATAATGAACGAAAAATTTTACTCGCGTCAGGAGCGACAGCGGGCATGGCGGCGATATTTGGAACGCCGATAGCGGGAATTTTCCTGGCGATAGAACTGTTATTATTTGAATTCTCACCGCGTTCTATGATACCTGTTGCTTTAGCATGTATTACGGGCGCGGCCGGACATCATTTTCTTTTTGGTGCGGTGCCGGTTTTTCCTGTCGGTCATTTAATTGAAGTTCCTTCAAATACTGCTCTTTTTGCTTACAGCATTTTGGGAATTGTGATGGGATTTATTTCTGTGTTTACTACAAAAATCGTTTATTACATTGAGGATGGTTTTGAAAAACTCCCGGTTCATTGGATGTGGTGGCCCGCCATTGGCGGACTCTTCGTGGGTATCATCGGATATTTCGCTCCACGAACTTTAGGGGTTGGTTATGAAAATATTACTGATGTATTGTCCGGAAGTTTGACTTTGAAAGTAGTTTTTGCTTTATGCATTTTCAAATTCATTTCATGGGCTGTGGCTCTTGGTAGTGGCACTTCAGGAGGAACCCTGGCTCCTCTGCTTACCATTGGCGGAGCTGCAGGTATTCTGCTGGGTAGTGTAATTCTTGACTTTTTTCCTCATTCCGGAATTACCTTATCGTTAGCAGCCTTAGTGGCGATGTCTGCCATGTTCGCGGGCGCTTCTCGGGCGCTGCTTACTTCCATTATTTTTGCTTTGGAAGCCACCGGGCAATCAAATGCTCTATTACCTCTTTTAGCAGGATGTATCGGTTCTTATATTGTATCGTTTTTCATCATGGAAAATACCATCATGACCGAAAAAATAACCAGGCGTGGTGTAAAAACTCCCGATTCGTATGAACCGGATATTTTAGAAACGATCAATGTAAAACAAGTGATGAGTGAGAATGGTTTAATGCTTGGCGAGGACAACACAATCGGCGAAGTACGCGACTGGCTTGAAAAGGAGACAGATTACAGCAGCAACTATTTCATTATTGTAAATAAAGCGAACGAATTCCGCGGTATCATCAGTTCGTCGAATTTATTCAGCAATCATCATAAACCCACGCTTCCGGTCGGCTCCTTAATTAAGAGAAATAGCATTTCTATTGGCGTTGACAGCAGCCTGAGAAGTGCGGTCGAACTAATGGCGAAAGAAAATATAGATATTTTGCCGGTTACTTCAAATGAAAATACAATAATCGGAATACTTTCTTATAAGGATATTATTTCTGCTTACAAATCAGATATTGAGAACTATGTAAAAAAGCAACCTTCTATTTCATTGAAAAGAAACGGGTTGAAAATTTTAGTACAGGGCAACAGGTTGATCAATCTATTTACACCTAACAAGGACAAATAAGTAGACACGAAAATCGATTATTTGTTGCTTTACTGCCCTAATTAATTTTTATCGGTTGCTTCAGCAAACGCCTGCAGATATTTATCAATATAATCTGGCTTTGATTTTGATTTGTATTGCATGATGTACCTTGGATGCTCCAGCGCAATAATCTTTTTAAAAAAATAGAATTCTTCATTAATTTTTTTTAGAAATTGCTCGTTTTTTCCTGTTCCAAAACAAAAACAAATATCAGTGCTGACCCCAAAGCCGATTTGTTTTTTGATGTTTTCAATAATAAAATCATACACAGCATCTGTTAATTCTTTACTGTCGTAATAATTGTAGTTCACTTCCTTTCCTTTTCCATTTGTAATGGTAAATCCAAGTGGGCAAATAGAATGGATATAGAATTTAGAATAAAATTTTTGAGTACCACCGAACGCATTGATCATCTCATAAATAAATGTGGCAGACGGTTCATGGGTTGATTTCCCCGAAAATTGCAAACCGCATTCATCCATCAATCTTTTGGTGTCTGTAAAAGGAACGCCGGTAACGCCTGCACCAAACCTGCCGGGATTAATTCCGAGAATCAGGAAGCGTTTTTCGAAATCATCATAAAATTTTTTATAAAACTTAGATGAGATTTCCAGCGCTTCTTCATTTTCTTTAAAGGGATTCATTATGCTGATGTTCTTTGGCAAAGAACCTTCAAAAACAATTTTTTTATTAAAAGAAATTATTTTATCTGCAAAAGTTTTCATGGATTTTTAGTGAAAAAAAGAAAGTATTCCCTTATTGTTTCTTTTCCAGCAGTTTTAAATTTTTTATCAGGTCGTCAAGCGGGGTATAATCTTTATAAGAAACAATTAATTTTTGATTTTTATCAAACAGCGCTGTAAATGGCGTATGTTCTAATTGATAATACATTCGGAAGAAAAAAACAGGTATTTCTATGCCTACTTTTATATTTGAATATTTTGCAGTTTGATACTGTTTTACAAATCCGGCAACCGATGCATCAGATTCAAAAGTTACCATCAAAATTTCCGCATTTCTAAACTCATTTATTCTTTTAAAAAGGCCATTCATTAAAATCTGGCAGTGTTCACAATCAGGCGCGAAATAAATAATGATCAGCGGTTTGTTATGGGAAATTTCTGACGAAGAGAAAATTTTCTCATTAGAAAGTTTCACCTTAAAAGCAGGAAGTTTTTGTGCAGCAGTTGTGTAGGGAAAAGTACAAGTGAATGCAAACAACATGATTATTGGAATAATGCTACAATTGATTTTTGTGTTTCGATTCATGCTTTGGAAAAATGAAAATTAAAGCATTTTATTAAAATAATGCGCCCAGTCAGTAAAATTTCGATTTTTTTTCTGATAATCCTGCTGTATTAATGTTTGGAAATTATCTTACAATCAAAATGATTTGCTAATTGTTTTTAAGGTGTATTCTACAAGTTCAATCTCCATTGAATACGTTTATTATTTATTATTTCTCAAATAATAAATAAACATTTTTTTATCTAAGAATGATATTTTCTTGCCTTTTTTACTAAAGTTAATTCCGGTAAGCAGCGTTTTATAAAATCGTATTGTCCTATTGTTTGTGTTTTGTCATAATTAACGTTATTTTCACTATTATTTACAATTTAATTACAATGCAATGAAATTAGAAACCAGGAAACTTGCTATCTGCTTTACGGTGTTGCTATTTTTGTTTAGTTCGAACATCGTATTTGGGCAAAAAACGGTTACCGGTAAAGTAACCGATGAAACCAATAATCCTTTACCTAATGTTTCAGTAACAGTAAAAGGAACAAGTAACGGAACTGTAACCGATGCTAATGGCAATTTTAGTCTTAATGTGCCTGCTGGTCGTAATTTGATCGAAGTCAGTAATGTTGGCTATGGCACCCAGGAAATTTCCGTAAGTGGAAAAACCAGCGTCGGAACTATTTCGCTGGTAGCTGACAGCCATACACTAAATGAAGTGGTCGTAACTGGTTATACTTCCCAATTGAAAAAGGATATTACGGGATCTGTATCCGTGGTGAACGTTCAGGATATGAACAAACAGCCAACCGGTAGTTTGGCCAATCAACTACAGGGTCAAGCCTCGGGAATAACCATCATTGGCTCCGGTCAACCGGGAGAAACACCGCAAATAACCATTCGTGGTATAAATACCTTTGGAAATAATACACCACTTTTTATTATTGACGGAGTACCTACACAAAATATTTCGGATATCAATCCGAACGATGTAGCATCTGTACAAATCCTGAAAGACGCAGGTGCAGCATCAATTTATGGATCACGTGCATCTAATGGTGTAGTAATTATCACGACCAAACAAGGTAATGGAAAAGTAAAGGTGACTTATGATGCCTATTATGGTACTCAGAGGCCCAAAAGTGGAAATATCTGGAATATTCTTTCCCCACAAGATATGGCGCAATTGAAGTTTAACGCACTGGCAAATTCAGGAACACCTGTTTCAGCTGCTCATCCTGATGCGTTATATGGTCCTGGTCCAACTCCCACACTTCCTGATTATATAATGCCCACAGGTGCTCACGAAGGTGATCCATCTGTAGATCCGAAATTGTATAACGTAAATCCTGAATATAGTGAGGCGGATGATCTGGCGGGCTTTTACCGAATTGTAAAAGCTAATAAGGCTGGTACCGATTGGTATCATGAAGTAAACAAACCGGCAGCGATCCAAAATCATAACTTATCCGTAAGCGGCGCTACTGACATGGGAAAATATTTTTTCTCTATGGAATATCTGAATCATCAGGGAACAGTACTTGAAACTTATCTAAAACGTTATACTGTAAGAGCTAATACAGAATTTAATGTTTCAAAAAGAATAAAAGTGGGTGAAAATCTTTCTTATTCTATTACTGATAATAACCGGATTACTCCCGGTGAAGGAAGTTTTATTGGAATGGCTTTAAGAGAGCAGCCGATCATTCCGGTACATGATATAATGGGAAATTTTGCCGGTACTTTTGGTGGCCAGTTGGGAAATGCACAAAACCCGGTTTCCGATGCTTATCGTACGAGGAACAATAATGGATTGAACAACCGCCTTTTCGGAAATATATATGCGGATGTTGATTTAATCCAGGGTCTAACCTTTCATACCAGTTTCGGAGGTGAAAGTTATGCAGGCATTTACCATTCCTTCCAATATCCGACTTATGAAAACGTAGAAAATGCCAGTAAAAACAGCTATTCTGAAAGCTCATATTATGGATACAACTGGACATGGACCAATACTTTGAATTACCGAAAGACTTTTGGTGATCATAGAGTATCTGTTCTCGCAGGGGTGGAAGCATATGATAATAATTATCGTAACATGGGAGGGACTACTCCAAATTATTTCTCCTTTGATCCAAATTATGTAAACTTAAGTACAGGCTCCGGAACACCTACTACCTATAGTGGCCGTTCTACCGATGGACTTTGGTCTCAGTTTGGAAGGGTCGATTATAGTTATAAGGACAGGTACCTGGTAAGTGGTACGATCAGAAGAGACGGTTCTTCCAAATTTGTAAACGAACAATATGGGGTCTTCCCGGCGGTAACTGCTGCCTGGAGGCTTTCGCAGGAAGAATTTATGCGTAATATTTCATGGCTTAGTGATTTAAAGATTCGTGGTGGGTGGGGTATTATGGGAAACCAACTGAATGTAAATCCAAGTAATGGATATTATACGTATTCAAGCGATAAAAATTCTTCTTATTACGACATAGGGGGAACGAATAATAGCATTCAGCAAGGATTTCAGGCCGGTCAAATCGGGAATCCTGATGCCAAATGGGAAAAAGACATCAATACAAACATAGGCCTTGATGCAACCTTGTTCCAGGGCAAAATTGATTTGTCTGTTGATTATTATGTAAAAAATATCAAAGATCTTTTGTTCAACCCGGCCCTACCTGCCACAGCGGGACGTGGAATTGCACCATATGTGAATATTGCAGGAATGAAAAATACCGGTATTGATATGCAGTTAGCCGGGCATTTTAACATTAGCAAAGATTTGAAATTTGACGGATCACTGTCCTTAACTACTTACAACAATACAATCACCAAGGTAACAGAATCTTCCAATTACTTCTTATCGGGCGATTCCAGAAGGTTTGGTCAGAGCATCAACAGGAACCAGGTGGGTCATTCCATTGGATCATTCTTTGGCTACCAGGTTTTAGGTTTTTGGAACGACCAGGCAGAAATAGATGCTGCAAATGCCCAGGCAGCTAAAGCCACGGGAGATGAAACAGCTATTTATCAAACCGATATTGGACTGGGACGTTTCCGGTATAAAGATGTAAACGGTGATGGGCAAATAACTGATGCAGACAGAACTTTTATTGGTAATCCCAATCCAAAATTGACCTATGGCGTGAACATTGCATTAACTTACAAAAATTTTGATTTCAGTATGTTCCTTTATGGTTCCCAGGGAAATGACATCTGGAATAATGTGAGATGGTGGCTTGATTTTTATGCTTCTTTTGCGGGTGCAAAAAGTTCAACTGCATTATATGATTCATGGACTACTTCCAATTATAATGCAAGGGCTCCTATCCAGGAAAATAAAGGATATGTTTCTACAAACGGAGTACCTAACTCATACTTTATCGAAAATGGTTCTTATTTAAGAGCTAAGAATGTAACATTGGGATATACTTTTTCGCCGCAGGTATTGAAAAAGGCATTTATCAATAGCTTTAGAATTTATGTTCAGGCTGCCAACCTGTTTACCATTACTAAATACACTGGTGCAGATCCTCAGGTAGGTGGCGGGTACATTGACGGTGTTTCATCTGTTACAGATTTTGGAGTGGATGAAGGAACTTACCCAACAACCCGGAATTTTTTAATAGGTGTTAATCTTAAATTTTAATCTTCAAAACTTATTAAAATGAAAAAACAAACATATTATATAGGATTGCTGATACTTGCTACGATCGTGACATCCACTTCGTGTAAAAAAGAATTTCTGACACGAACACCATTAGGCGCGCTCAGCGAGGATGTACTAGCCACACCCAGTGGTATAAACGGATTGTTGGTTGGTGCTTATGCAGCTTTAGATGGCCAGGATCTCGGTGCTAGCCAGGCATGGTCAGGCTCGGTAACTAACTGGATTTGGGGCAGTGTAGCAGGAGGAGATGCGCATAAGGGAAGTGATGCAGGAGATCAGGCTCCCATTAATCCGATCGCTACCTGGTCTATTACTCCGTCCAATCCCATGGCGGCAGATAAATGGGTAGTTACTTACGGAGGGATTGACCGTGTAAATGCCGTACTGAAAGTATTGCCAAAGGTAAAAGGTATGTCTGCAGATGCGTTAAAAAATGTAGAGGCACAAGCACTTTTCTTAAGAGGGCATTACTATTTTGAACTGAAAAGGTTCTATAATATGGTTCCATGGATATCAGATTCAACCAAGGATTTTAAGCAGCCGAATAATGTGGATATCTGGCCGAACATTGAAGCGGATTTTAAATTTGCTTTTGATAATTTGCCGGAAACGCAATCTGATGCGGGAAGGGCAAACAAATGGGCAGCCGGAGCTTATTTAGCGAAAACTTATTTGTATGAGAAAAAATATGCGGAAGCTAAAACTCTGTTTGACCAGGTAATTTCACAAGGAATGACTTCGAAGGGAGTTAAATATGATTTACTGCCCGGTATCGAAGATAATTTCAGACCAGAAAAAGAACTTACCAGTCCTGAAAATGTGTTTTCTGTGGAAATGGCTGCTAATGTCGGCACCGGTAGTATTGATAATGCAACTATGGGAGATATGTTGAATTACCCATATGGTGACAGCCCCTTCGGATGCTGTGGTTTTTATCAGCCTACAGTTGATCTTGCAAATTCTTACAGAACGGATGCAAATGGCCTTCCTTATCTGGATGCTTACAACGAACATGCGGTTAAAAATGATATTGGAATTCTTTCTTCTAAACCATTTACCCCGGATGCCGGAAACCTGGATCCAAGGATAGACTGGACAGTTGGTCGCCGTGGAATTCCATATCTGGATTGGGGAATTCATCCAGGACGTGATTGGATCCGTGACCAGGATTTTTCCGGACCTTATGCTCCGAAAAAGAATATTTGGTGGCACGCTACAGAACAATATCATGATAACAACTCATGGGCGCCGGCGACAGCAATTAACTATTACATCATTCGTTTTGCTGATGTATTGCTGATGGCTGCTGAAGCGCATGCCCAAACGAATGATCTGCCAGGAGCACTCACCTTAGTAAACCGCGTAAGGACGAGAGCTGCAAATCCTGCCGGATGGGTTTACCAGTATAAGGATAATTCAAATCCGGCTGCTGGTTTCTCAACTGAACCTGCTGCTAATTACGTTATTAAGACTTATGCATCTTTTCCTACGCAGGATTTTGCTTTAAAAGCGATTTATTTTGAGCGCAAATTAGAACTGGGTATGGAGGGAGTGAGATTTTTTGATTTGTCGCGGTGGGGCATTGCTGCAAAAGTACTAAACGATTTCTTCGATTATGAAGGAAGTTTAATCGGTGACGTGAAGGGTGGGCATTTTACCGCCGGTAAAAATGAATATTTCCCGATTCCTCAATCTGAAATTGATAAGACAACAATAGGAGGAAAGGCTACGCTGACTCAGAACAAGGGCTATCAATAGCAATTCTAATTTTGTGAGAATAAAAATAAAAGGAAGCTGTCATTAGCTTCCTTTTATTATTTATCATGTTGAGAATAAATATAGCAAAACAACAAATAATGAAGATTATGATTCTTCATTTTTAAAATTTCTCCAGTCTATGAAGGATGAGAAATTTGTTGTTATTTAATCTGCATAAATTCCAATGTTTTTTTCTCCATCGCTGTTCTTTAGACCGCGATACATACCTGCGCTGTTAAAAACCATTGCAGCATTGCCTTTGGCATCTATCCCGATTAATCCGCCTTCTCCATTCATTGCGACTAATTTTTTTAAAACTACTTCTTCGCAGGCTTGTTGAAGTGTAAAGTTTTTATATTCCATCAAACAACTGACGTCATAAGCTGCTACTGCTTTGATAAATATTTCTCCATGACCGGTACAGGAAATCGCACAGGTTTTATTATTTGCATAAGTGCCGATTCCAATCATCGGACTATCGCCGATTCTCCCGTATTGTTTGTTGGTCATGCCGCCGGTAGAAGTAGCAGCGGCAATCTTTCCATCTTTATCGCACGCGACTGCACCAACGGTTCCGAATTTTTTATCTTTCAGCAAACCAACTAATTTGTCGTTTTTATGATCCAGTTTATAGAAGTCGCTGTCTCTAATTTCGCGCCACTGATCGTAGCGAAACTGTGAAAAAAAATATTCATCCGGTTCCAATTTAATTCCCTGTTTTATCGCAAAATCATTTGCTCCTTTTCCGCTTAAAAAAACATGGCCGCTGTGCAACATTACTTCTTCTGCAAGTTCTACCGGATTCCTCACATTTCGAACGCCTGCGATGGCACCGGCATCAAGCGTGCTTCCATCCATGATCGCAGCATCCATTTCATTCAAACCTTTCTTCGTAAACACGGCGCCTCTGCCTGCATTGAACAAAGGATTGTCTTCAAGGATTACAACAGCTGCCTTTACCGCATTTACAGCAGTTCCTCCGATCTCCAAAACCGCATATCCTGCTTCCAAAGCTTCTGAAAGACCGAGCCTGTATGCTTCTTCAATATCTGCTGACATGTCTTCTTTTAAGATGGTGCCGGCTCCTCCATGAATAGCAAGTGATATTTTTTGCATTATTATTATTATTGAATTAATGGTTTCAACAACAAATTTAATCTTAAATAAAAGAGAGATTTCAAAAAGACCGATTGAAGTCAGAAATCAGCCTTTTACATTCCTGTAATAATTTTTCTTTATTGATTGCAACAGTTCCTACTTCTTCGCAAACAATTCCACCGGCGATGTTGGCAATTTTTGCTGCAAGCGCAATATCTTTTGTGGCGGCATAGATTAAAGATGCAACGGCAATGACTGTATCGCCCGCGCCACTTACATCAGCAATATTTCTTCTGTGAGATGGAAGAATATTTTTATTATTCTCTTCCTGGTAAAAAATTCCTTTTTCAGATAAAGTGATTAAAGAAATATCATGATCTAGTTTTTCCTTTAACTGTGAATGAATTTCAGAAAGTAGTTCTGATGAAATTTCTTCAGGTAATAAATTCAAACCGGTGATCGCTTCATTCAAATTAGGTTTAAAAAGCGTCGCGTGTTGGTAGCAAAAAAAGTTTTTTCTTTTAGGATCAACGGCAGTAGTAATATTATTTTTTGTGCAAAACGAAATCGTATTCGCAATAATATTTTTGGTAAGAATTCCTTTATTATAATCTTCGAAAATTACTACATCCGGTTTTTCTGTAGTGATAAATTTTTCAATTTGATTCTGTAACTTCTCTTCATCGGCATCCTCGATATCATGAACTATTTCTGCGTCAAGCCGCATCATCTGTTGATTGCGGCTGATGATCCTGATTTTATTAGTAGTAATTCTTTTTTTACTTTCTAAAATAAACCGGGTATCAATATTTTTTTCCTCGAGTAATTTTTTTAATTGATATCCATCTTCATCGTCACCTAAAATCGTAAGCAATGACACCGAAGCACCAAGTGCCTGAACATTCAACGCCACGTTTCCTGCACCACCAATTCGCTGTTCCCTTTTGCTGACTGCAACCACGGGAACCGGCGCTTCCGGAGAGATCCTTTCAACATTTCCCCACCAATAAGTATCCAGCATTACATCGCCGATTACGGCGACCTTCATTTTTGAAAACTGTGAAAATAACTGATCAATATCTACACTCATTCAATGACTGATTTATTTTTTTTCTGATTGCGAATGGTTATATAATAAACCGGAATTCCTGCCAAAACAATGCCTAATCCCCACAAAGTATACAATGGTTTGAAGAACACAAGGAACACACAAAATACCGAACCCATGATGATATAAAGTGCCGGCAAAAACGGATAGGCAAATGCTTTGTACGGCCTTTCAATATTCGGTTTTGTTTTGCGAAGTACAAAAATACCGATGATGGTAAGCACATAAAAAATAACGACAACAAATGCAATCATATCCAGCAGATCATTATAACCGCCGCTCAAACAAAGAATAGAAGCGACGATTGCCTGTGCCCACAAAGCGCGTGCGGGAACGGCTTTTTTATTCAACGTTGCTGCTTTTTTAAAAAATAAGCCATCTTTTGCCATCGTATAATAAACCCTTGCACCCGCAAGAATTAATCCGTTGTTGCAGCCAAATGTAGAGATCATGATCATCACGGCAATGACCGCCGCACCATAATGACCGAAGATTGCGCTCGATGCAGCAACAGCAACGCGATCACCGCCCGGAAAAGCGATCTGATCCAAAGACAACGCGTTGAGATACATCAGATTGGTAGTGATATAAATTAGAGAAACGATCAGTGTTCCGAGGAAAAGACTAAGGCCAATATTTCTTTTCGGATTTTTTATTTCTGCAGCGATGAAAGTTACATTGTTCCACGCATCGCTACTAAAGAGCGATCCAACCATCGAAGCAGCGATGGCGCCGATTAAAATCGTTCCGCTGATTGGGAACCAGTTGCCATTTTTTACAAAACTGCCTTTTACTTTTTCCAATTGAACGGCATTCAATCCTGTTTGCCAGTTCTCATTCCAGAAACTGTGTTTTACCAAAAGGAATCCAAGAATGATCAACCCAAAAAGGGATAATAATTTAACAGAAGTAAAAGTGGTTTGAATGATTTTCCCACCCTTGATGCCTCTCGTATTTGTATAAGTAAGAAAAACGATGGAAGCGATGGCTAAGATTTGCGCAGCAGAAATATGAAAATTTCCTACTGAAAATAAAAATACATTTTCACCGACTTCAGGGATGAGATAAGCGGTAAAACGGCTGAAAGCCACGCCAACGGCAGCAATCGTTGCGGTTTGAATTACGGTAAAAGAACTCCATCCATATAAAAAGCCGGCCAGTGGACTGAATGCTTCACGTAAAAAAACATATTGTCCGCCGGCTCTTGGAAACATGCCACTCATTTCGCCATAACTCACTGCTGCCATTACAGTCATTAGTCCGGTAATAAGCCAAACGAGTATGAGCCATCCGGCGCTGCCTACATTTCTGACAATGTCAGTACTTACGATAAAAATTCCGGAACCAATCATCGAACCGGCAACGATCATCGTTGCATCAAAGAGGCGAAGGCTGGGTTTGAAAGCAGTTGCTTGTTCATTCATAAAAAAATCCCATTTTTTAAAACGGGATTGAAGATAAATATTTATTTGAGAAACGGAAATTGAATCACTTTTTATTTTCAGAATCCAGCTTATTCAAGCCTGCAACTACATCAGGCGTAATGTTTAAAGTAGAATCTTTATAAAACATAAAACCCGGTTCGTACGAAAATATATAAGAGTATTTTCCATCTTTATTATAGTCTTTCAAAAAATCCTGGATGCGTGTTAAAATGTCTTCTTTCATTTTTGAATTGTAGTTGTACAATTCGTTGTCAATGCTTTGTTTACGCGCCTGCAAATCCTGTTGCATTTTATTCATTTCCTGCATCGCTTCTTCCTGTTCTTTTTGATTCATGGTAGCAGCTTTTTGTTGCAATTGCATCGCACGGCTTTGATATTTTTTTTGCATCGCAGTGATCTCGTCATTCGCTGCAGATTGCTTGCGTTCAAAATCGGCTTTTATTTTTTTATAATAGCTGTAATTATTTTGAAGAGAATCAAGATCGATGTACGCTACTTTCGATTTTTCATTAGAATTTGCTGCTGAAGAAGAATGCACTGTCTCTGCTGGTTTTTTATCATGCTGAAAATGCAGATAATACAGATAACCAACAAGCAGCAGTAAAACACAATTAAAAACGAGTAGAAAATTTTTCATGTATATTAAGTTGAAAGGGCAAGATAAAAAAAACGAATGGTTAGATAATTAAAGAGGTTTGATTTAGGAAACGATTAACTAATGCGCTAATGAGCTGATTTGCTAATGAGGGTGACGTGAAAACATAAAAATCAGTAAACAAACAAATAACGCCGATTCCTATTTTATTTTTTTCAAAATTCTTCCGGTAAAAGAAGAATTAAGAAAAATTCTCATTTTTCTTTTTGTCAGATAAATGCTTTTCTTTTTCCCAAAAAAATCTGTAACCTTTTTCAATCATCTCCACTCTAACTTTTCAAATAAACAAAATTATATCATGAAAATTTTAAAATTCTTTACTAAATCAGCAATATGTTTTGCTGTTAGTACCGGTTTCCTTTCTTTGTCTGCAAATGCACAAAAAGCAGTAAATCTTACAGATCCTGAAATTGCTTCCATAGCAGTTACTGCGAATCAGATCGACATTGATTATGCAAAGATTGCTGAGAAAAAGTCGAAAAATGCAGAAGTAATAAACTTCGCTCAAACCATGGCAAAGGATCACCAATCCGTTATCGACCAGGCGGTTGCTTTGGTTAAAAAATTGGGTGTAACACCAAAAGATAATGCAACCAGTAAATCATTAAAAGCCGGTGAAGCAAAAACCCTAAAATTGCTGAATTCAAAATCAGGAAAGGCTTTTGACAAAGCATATATTGATAATGAAGTAGGCTACCACAAAGCAGTGATCAAAGAAGTAGAAGCTGCCTTAATTCCTGATGCAAAAAATGCTGAACTTAAAAGTTTGTTACAAAGTGTTTTACCGGTTTTAAAATCACATTTGTCTCATGCTGAAATGGTTCAAAAAGAAGTAAACAAATGAAAAACAAGATAACAGAATTGGGAATAAAAGTGTTGTTATTATTCCCAATTCTTTCTTTATTCAGTTGCCATTCTTCTGATCAGCAACAGGCGGAAAGCAGCCCCACAACAGACACAGTCGTGATACAACAAATGCAGTTCATCCCTGCTTCCATTACTGTAAAAAAAGGTGATAGTATTGTCTGGATAAATAAAGGCATGGTAGATCATACGGTGAAAGAGGAAAAAAGCAATGGCTTTTATTCAGACACCATTCATGTGGGCAAAACATGGAAGATGGTAGCAACAGATAGTGCAGATTACGATTGCAGCATTCACCCAACGATGAAGGGAAGAATAGTGATAAAATAAAGTAACTTACAATCGGTTTTTTTGAAGGAGGTTAAAAGATTAAAAAATTTATAAAAATTGGAAACGCAGTTGCAGCAATATTCGGATTTGGAAATTATCGAAAAGATAAATGACGGCGATGTAAAGTTGTTTGAAATTTTGATCAGGAGATACAATCCATTTCTTTATAAAATAGGCAGAACATACAGGTACAATCATCAGGACACGGAGGACCTGATGCAGGATGCGTATGTAAACACATTTTTTAGTTTGAAAAAATTCGAACACCGGTCTTCTTTCAAAACGTGGATCACCAGGATTATGCTCAATCTTTGCTATCAAAGGAAACACAAACTGAGTTTTAAAAATGAAATAACCGGCGATGATATTCAAAATGAAAAATCAAATATCATGTTTCATCAATCAACCAACAACGAAAAAATAACAGTGAACAAAGAACTTGGGCGTGTATTGGAAAATGCTATACATGAAATACCGGAAGATTACCGCATCGTATTTTCTTTGCGCGAACTCAATGGGTTGAGTGTTGCTGAAACTGCTGCAGCATTGGATATAAGCGAGAGCAATGTGAAAGTAAGATTGAACCGGGCAAAAACCATGTTGCAGAAAGAGATAAAAAAAATGTATTCCCCGGAGGAAATTTTTGAATTCAATCTTATCTATTGTGATGGAATGGTAGATAAGGTCATGAAAAAAATTGAGGAAGTAAAAATTGGAGACAATGAAAGTTAAAGATCCTTACAGCAGTTTTGAGGAAGTATGTGTGGATGAAGTCAATGCGGGCTGTGCAGAAGTTTCATCACGTGAATATTTTCAGAATGATGATGAAAAAATAAAAATAATTGCCGGGCATTTTAAAGAAATTATGCAAACGCTTGGCCTTGATTTGGGGGATGATAGTTTGAAAGAAACACCGGAACGAGTGGCAAAAATGTATGTGAAGGAAATTTTCAGTGGATTAAATCCGAACAATAAACCCGAAATAACAACCTTTGAAAATAAATATCAGTATAATAAAATGCTGATTGAAAAAAATATTTCCCTTTACTCTTATTGTGAACATCATTTTGTACCAATCATAGGAAAAGTGCATGTAGCCTATATTTCGAAAGGAAAAGTAATCGGATTATCGAAAATAAACAGGCTGGTACAATATTATTCAAAAAGGCCGCAAGTGCAGGAACGGCTTACTGTCCAGATTGCAGAAGCAATGAAAAAAGCCACCGGAACCGAAGATGTTGCGGTACTGATTGATGCGGTTCATTTATGTGTCGCATCGCGTGGAATAAAAGATACCAACAGTAGTACCATTACTTCAGATTATTCAGGAAAATTTATCAATGAAGAAGTAAAAAATGAATTTCTTGCTTTGGTAAAATGAAAAGAGTAAAAGAATGATTTTTACTTCGGTAGAAGCGTGAATATTGCAAATTCTTATTTTTTTTATGCAGGGGAAATGCAAATGTTAAACGTGTTTACTTAATTCATAGTTCTTAGTTTTAATTTCATTGGGTGTTGCTTAATGCTCTCCTATTACGCGCTTGAGAGCCATCGCCAAATCCAAAAATATCGATGATACCATTCTTCGTACTTACATTTTCAAATTAGTATATTTCCGGATGTTTCTCGCAACAAGGGGAGGAATTTCCTTAGGTCAGGCATTTTGCTGTTACAGGTAAATGAATTCTTCAGGATATGTTTTTGATTTTAATAATCAGGTATAGATTTATGAGTTCTTTGGAAACTAACATTGCGAGTTACACCATTGATATCTTTATGAGCCTTCTTCTACCAGTTTTAGACTATACAAGTCCGGGTTAAGTCCGGCATATGCCGCACTTAACCCGGACTTGAGATGGCTTAGACAGGGAGTATCTA
>Ga0134126_10004951_pt1 | contig 16631 bp, 12 predicted proteins | sample KB31752_FD_96881 | JGI IMG/M metagenome (GOLD analysis project Ga0134126, IMG submission 96881) | Terrestrial soil microbial communities with excess Nitrogen fertilizer from Kellogg Biological Station, Michigan, USA - KB3-175-2 | ecosystem: Environmental > Terrestrial > Soil > Unclassified ...
GGAGAAGCTCGACGGCCTCGTACCCGACCAGCTCGATATCTATTGGCAACACTCGCTTGAGTTTCTGAAGATCGCGCGCGAGGCCTGGCCGAACTATCTCGCCGAGATCGGCAAGATCGAGCCCGCGGCGCGCCGCGATTATTTGATCTCGGCGGAAGCTGCGCAGCTTACCGGCCATCACCGCGGCCCCGTGATCGCCGCGGGCTCGACCGGCTCGATGCCGACCACGGCAAAGTTCCTGGCAGCGATCGCAAGGCGGCCGCATGGCGCGGTGATCCTGCCCGGACTCGACCTCGATCTCGACGAGGAATCGTGGCAGGGCATCGGCGGGGTGCGCGATGCGGACGGCACATTCACCACGCACCCCGCCTCCAACCATCCGCAATTTGCCATGCATGCGCTGCTGGAGCGGCTTAGCGTCGGGCGCCGCGACGTCGAAATCTTGGAGCCGCCTGCTGCCAACGGCCGGGACGTGTTGCTGTCGGAAGCGATGCGGCCGTCGAACGCGACCGCGCAATGGCATGACCGGCTCGAGCAGCCAGCCATAGCAGCGCATATTGCAAACGGCATGAAGAACCTCACGGTGATCGAGGCGCCCAATCCTGAAATGGAGGCGCTGTCGATCGCGGTCGCGCTGCGCGAGGCGCACCATCTTGGCAAATCGGCGGCGCTGGTGACGTCCGACCGCGCCCTGGCGCGGCGGGTGATGGCCGCACTGGGGCGCTGGAATCTCGACTACGAGGATTCCGGCGGCGACGCGCTGATCGAAACGCCCGCCGGCGTCTTCGCGCGTCTCGCGGCGGAGGCGATCGCGGGCGCCCTGGAGCCGCCGACGCTGCTGGCGCTGCTGAAGCATCCGCTATGCCGGCTGGGCGGCGCGGAGGGCATGCTCAAGCCTGGACTCCAGACCCTGGAGTTTGCGTTACTGCGCGGCACCCGGCCACCGCCGGGCACGGCCGGGCTGGCGCACGACCTGGCGCGTTTCCGCTCCGAGCTCGCCAAGCTGAACGATGGCGAGGTTTCATCGTTGCACCGTTTGGAGCCACGGGCGCGTCTGAGGGACCGCGAGCTTGACCGTGCGCAAGCCTTGATTTCCGCGCTCCAAGCGGCCTTGAAGCCGCTGGAAAGCCTGTCATCGACGCGGGCCCATGATTTCGCCGAGATTGCGAGCCGTCATCGCGAGGCGCTGATCGAATTGTCGCGCGATGAGGACGGTGTCTCGCTCGCTTTCGAGGACCAGGAAGGTCTCGCACTCGCGGCCGCATTCGACGAGCTGCTCTCCGGGCAGCACCAGAGCGGATTGACGGTCGCACTGGCCGATTATCCCGAGCTGTTCCAGACCGCCTTCGCCGACCGCGCGGTACGCCGGCCGGAACGGCCCGGGACCAGGCTCAACATCTATGGCCCGCTGGAATCGCGGCTGATGCAGGCCGACCGCGTCATCGTCGGCGGTCTGATCGAGGGCGTCTGGCCGCCGGCGCCGCGGATCGATCCCTGGCTCAGCCGGCCGATGCGACACGAGCTCGGCCTCGACCTGCCGGAGCGGCGCATCGGCCTTTCCGCGCACGACTTTGCGCAACTGCTGGGGCAACAGGACGTGATCCTGAGCCACAGCGCCAAAGCCGGCGGCGCGCCGGCGGTCGCCTCGCGCTTCCTGCACCGCCTCGAAGCGGTTGCGGGCGAGGAGCGCTGGATGGCCGCGAAAGCCGCGGGCGAGCGATATCTGCACTTCGCCCACGCGCTCGATCGGCCGGATGTGGTCAAGCCGGTCGCCCAGCCCGAACCGCGGCCGCCGCGCGCGATGCGGCCGCTGAGATTGCCGGTGACCGCGATCGAGGACTGGCTGCGCGATCCCTACACGATCTACGCGAAATATATTCTGAAGTTGGAGGCGCTCGATCCCGTCGACATGCCGCTGTCGGCGGCCGACCGCGGCTCGGCGATCCATGATGCGATCGGTGAATTCACCAGGAGCGCTGCGCAGAAGCTGCCCGACGACCCCGCGTCCGCTTTGCGCGAGATCGGAAAGAAATATTTTGCGCCACTGATGGAGCGCCCCGAAGCAAGAGCGCTGTGGTGGCCGCGCTTCCAGCGCATCGCCAAATGGTTTTCCGAATGGGAGCGCGCGCGACGCGGAAACATTCGCACGATCGAGGCCGAGATCAAGGGCGAGATTCCGATTCCGCTCGACAACGAGCGCACTTTCACCCTCTCGGCGCGCGCCGACCGGATCGAGCGCCGCGCCGATGGCACGTTTGCAATCCTCGACTACAAGACCGGACAGCCGCCGACGGGCAAGCAGGTGCGCATGGGCCTGGCGCCGCAGCTTACGCTGGAAGCGGCGATCCTGCGCGAGGGCGGCTTTGAAGGGATCGACGCTGATTCATCCGTCGGCGAACTGGCTTATGTCCGGCTCAGCGGCAACAACCCGCCGGGCGAGGAACGCTCGCTCCAACTCAAGATCAAGCCGGGTGACGCGCCGCAGCATCCGGATGCCGCCGCCGACTATGCGCGGGCGCAACTCGAAGCGCTGATCCGCAAGTTCGAGAACGAGAACGAGCCCTATCGCTCGCTGGTGCTGTCGATATGGACCGACCGCTACGGCACGTACGACGACCTGGCGCGGATCAAGGAGTGGTCGGCCGCCGGCGGATTGGGGCTTCCGGAATGGTGAAAGCCTCTCGCCCGATTCCCGATGCCGTGCGCGACACGCAGGCGCGCGCGTCCGACCCTGCGTCGTCCTCCTTCGTGTCGGCGAATGCGGGCTCGGGCAAGACGCATGTGCTGGTGCAGCGGGTGATCCGGCTATTGCTCACCGACGTGCCGCCGGAAAAGATACTCTGCATCACCTTCACCAAGGCGGCCGCCGCCAACATGGCCGAGCGCGTGTTCACCACGCTCGGCCATTGGGTGACGCTCGATGATGCCGCGCTTAACGAGGCGATCCACGGCGTCGGGATTGCCATTTCCAGCTCGACTTTGCGCAGGAAGGGCCGCGAATTGTTCGCGCGTGCGCTGGAGACGCCGGGTGGATTGAAAGTGCAGACCATCCATGCGCTCTGCACGCGGCTGCTGCAGCAATTTCCGTTCGAGGCCAACGTGCCGGCGCGCTTCGCCGTGCTCGATGACCGCGACCAGAACGACATGATGGAGCGCGCGAACCTGAAGGTGTTTCTGGAGGCCTCGCGCGCACCGGACAGCGCGCTCGGCCGAGCGCTGCAGACCGCGATGGCGAATGCCGCCGACGTCACCTTCAAGGACGTGGTGCGCGAGGCCTGCCTGTCCCGCGATCATTTCATGGCCTGGGCAGGCAAGGCGGGCAGCTCCGAGGCCGCCGTCGCGACCCTGTCGGACGTGCTTGGCGTCGGCGAGGACGACCGCCTCGAGGACGTCGAGAACGAAATCCTCGATGGCCCCTATCTGCCGCGACGACGCTGGGCGGAAATCGGCGACGCGCTGGACCGCGGAAGCAAGTCGGATGGCGAGCAGGCGGCGCGGCTGCGCGAGGCGCTCACAGCCAGCGGGCCCGAACAGGTCGATCGATATCTCTGCGTCTTCCTCACGGACGACAAGGGGCCCCGCAAGACCATCATCACCAGGAAATTCAGCGATGCCAATCCATCCCTTGCGCGGATGTTCGACGCCGAAGTCCAACGCCTGAAGCTGCTGATCGAAAAGCGCCGCGCGGTCGTCGCCCGCGACCGCACGCAGGCGCTGTTGCATATCGCCACCACGGCGGCGGCAAACTATCGGCGGGAGAAGCTTGAGCGCGGGCTGCTCGACTATGACGATCTCATCGATAAGACGCTGGATATGCTCAAGCGGATCTCGTCGGGCTGGGTGCATTACAAGCTCGACCGCGGCATCGATCACGTGCTGATCGACGAGGCGCAGGACACGAGCCCACGGCAATGGGAGATCGTCGATCACATCATCTCGGAATTTACCGCCGGCGCAGGCGCGCGCGACGGCGTGGTGCGGACCATCTTCGCGGTCGGCGACGAGAAGCAATCGATTTTCTCGTTCCAGGGCGCTGCACCCCATGAGTTCGATCAGCGCCGGCGCGCGCTCGAACGGAAATTCACCGCGGCAGGGCTGAAGTTCGATCCGGTGTCGTTCACCTATTCGTTCCGCTCAGGCTCGGCGATCCTGCAATCGGTTGACCACGTGTTCCGCGATGCCGACATCTATCGCAGCATCCACTCGCCCGATATCGGTTATCCGATCCATCATTCGCTTGGCGACGCGGGTCCGAGCCAGATCCAATTCTGGACTCTCGCGGAGCACGACGAGAAAAAGGACATCGAGGGCTGGCGCGCGCCGTTCGACGGCGTGTCGCTGACCAGCCCCGAGGTGAAGCTTTCGAGGCGCATCCAGGCCGAGGTCAAGCGGCTGATCGAAAGCGGCACCACGACCGGGCACAAGAACAACCGCCGGCGGCTCAGCTACGGCGACGTGCTGGTGCTGGTGCGCCGCCGCGGCAATATCTTCGATGCGATCATCCAGGCGCTGAAGCAGGCGGGCATTCCGGTCGCCGGCGCCGATCGGCTGAAGCTGACCGAGCACATCGCGATCATCGATCTCATGAACCTCGCCGACGCGCTGCTCTTGCCGCGGGACGATCTCGCGCTCGCGGTCGCGCTCAAGAGCCCGCTGTTCGGGCTCTCGGAACACGATCTGTTCGAGCTCGCCCGGGATCGCAAGGGCTCGCTTCGCCAGGCATTGTCGAAGCAAGCGGCGAGCAACGAGAGATTCAGGAGCGCGGAAGGCCTTCTGGTTCAATGCGAGCGCCGCTTTTTGCAGGAAACGCCGTTTGCGTTCTATGCCTGGCTGCTCGGCGGCGATGGCGGACGGCGGCGCATCCTGCGCCGGCTCGGCCACGAGGCCAATGACGCGCTCGACGAGTTTCTCGAGCTCGCGCTGAATTATGAGCGCAAGGCCCCAGCCTCGCTGCAGGGCTTCATGGCCTGGCTGCGCTCGGCCGACACCGAGGTGAAGCGCGACATGGAGATTTCGCGCGACGAGGTCCGCGTCATGACCGTGCATGGCGCCAAGGGCCTGGAGGCTTCGGTGGTATTCATGGTCGACACCACCTCCTCGCCCTCGGACACGCAGCGGCTGCGGCTGATCAATGTGCCGCGCGAAGGCGGCGGCGAAGTCGTGGTCTGGGCCGGCAAGAAAGCCGATGATCCCGAAATCGTCGGAGTCGCTCGCAAAAGGATGCTCGATGATATCGAACATGAATATCGCCGCCTGCTCTATGTCGCGATGACGCGCGCCGCCGATCGCCTGATCGTCGCGGGTATCCAGCCTGGAAACAGGAACAGCGTGAGAGACCAGTGTTGGTACGACCTGCTCGGCAAGGGCCTGCAAGCGTCTGGATTGCAGGAAGACTCGATCGAGACACCGGATGGGCCGATCAAGCGATACCAGCGGCCGGAAGATGCGACGCCCGCAGCCGACGCGGTGGTGGCGACGCCGGCGCCGGCGGGGCAGGAACTGCCGCAATGGCTGCGCGAGGCGGTCACAGGCAGAGCATCAAACGATCAGTTCGTGCGCCCGTCTGATGCCGCCGGCCACGCGGGCCAGTTGCGATCCGGCGAATCGATCGCCGAACGCGGCCGCGCGCTCCAGCGCGGCACGCTGGTGCATCGCCTGCTGCAGTCGCTACCGGATCTTGCCGTCGAGCGCAGGCGCGAGGCGGCACAAAAATTTCTCGCGCGCAACGCTCCCGCCTGGGACGACGGTGAACGGCAGCGGCTGGCTGAAAGCGTGCTGGCGCTGATCACGGATGGGCGATTCGCGGCCGTGTTCGCCGAAGGCAGCCGCGCCGAGGTCGCCATCGTCGGCCGCCTCGATCTGCCCCGACGCGGCGCGGTGCTGGTTTCGGGCCAGATCGACCGCCTCGTGGTGACCGAAAACGAGGTCCTGATCGTCGATTTCAAGACCAACCACGCCCCACCCGCCTCCGCCGCCGATGCGCCTGCCGCCTATGTGCGGCAGCTTGCGCTCTACCAGGCGATTTTGCGCAAGCTTTATCCCCAGCACAGTGTCCGCGCCGCCCTGCTCTGGACCGAAACCACTGATTTGATGGAGATTTCGGCTCCAGCGCTGGACGCGGAGCTGACATCCGGCGCCGCCGGAACAGCCCGTGCTTGACCCGGCAACGCCCCGTTCATAGGTTTCACCCATGATCCCGGGCGCGATTCCAGGGTGCGCCTTTCTCTCCAACCGAACGAGGTATTCCCATGGCCGTTGGCAAGGTCTCTGACGCCAATTTCGAAGCCGAAGTGCTCAAGGCACAAGGGCCTGTCGTGGTCGACTTCTGGGCTGAATGGTGCGGCCCCTGCCGCATGATTGCTCCCGCGCTCGACGAGATCGCCGGCGCGATGGGCGAGAAGGTCAAGATCGTGAAGCTCAACGTCGACGAGAGCCCGAAGACGGCGTCAAAATACGGCGTGATGTCGATCCCGACCCTGATGATCTTCAAGGGCGGCGAAATGGCTTCCCGCCAGGTCGGCGCGGCGCCGAAGCAGAAGCTGCAACAGTGGATTTCCGCTGCAGTCTGATCTGGATCAACCAGGATGTTTGCATGACGGCCGGCGATGAGCCGGCCGTTTTTGTTTTCTTGGCTCTGCTCGTGAAGAAGGATGGATTGCCGGATCAAGCCCGGCGATGACAGTCAGGATTAACCCGGCGGCGTGCCGTTGATGGCGAGCACGTGGCCGGCGAGGTAGAGCGAGCCCGCGATCAGGATGCGCGGCGGCTCCTCGTAGGAAAGCTTCGCCAGCGTGCGCAGGGCCGCCTCCACGCTGCCTGCGACCTCGACGCGCATGCCGAGCGCACGGGCGGCATCGGCAAGCCGTTCCTGCGGCATCGCATTGTCCTGGCCCGGAATGTCCACCGTGAAGATGTGCCGGGTGAGGCCGGCGAAGTTCGCCAGAAACGCGCGCGCATCCTTGTTGGCCATCATGCCCGCAATGACGACCAGGGGTCGCGAAACGCGCTCCTCGAGATCGCCGAGTGCGGCCGCCGCGACGCGGCCACCTTCCGCATTGTGCCCGCCATCGAGCCAGATTTCGCAGCCGGCCGGACCAAGCTCGATCAGCCTTCCCGACGACAGCCGCTGCATCCGCGCCGGCCATTCGGCATTGACGATGCCCTCGAAGGCCGCATGGCCGAGCTTGATGGTATCGATCGCGCGCAGCGTCGCAATCGCAAGCCCGGCATTGTCGAACTGATGCCGGCCGAACAATCTGGGCGCGGGCAGATCCAAGAGGCCGCGCTCATCCTGATAGACCAGCCGGCCGCGCTCGACGCCGACATGCCATTGCTGGCCAGCGGCATGCAGCGGCGCGCGCATGCGGCGCGCATGCTGCTCAATCACGGCCATCGCCTCGGGCGGCTGTTCGGCGGAGATCACGGGAACGTTGCGCTTGATGATCGCGGCCTTCTCGCCCGCGATCGCGGTCAGCGTATCGCCGAGGAACTCCATGTGATCCATGCTGATCGGCGCAAGCACACTCGCCAGCGGCGCATCGACGACGTTGGTGGAATCGAGCCGCCCGCCGAGGCCGACTTCCAGGAGCAGCACGTCGGCCGGGTGCGTTGCGAACAGACAGAAACCCGCGGCGGTCTTGGCTTCAAAGAACGTCAGCGGCTCGCCCGCATTGGCCTGCTCGCAATGTTCGAGCGCCGCCTGCAGTTCGTCGTCGCCGACGAGCGCGCCGCCAAGCCGAAAGCATTCGTTGATGCGCACCAGCCAGGGCGAGGTATAGACGTGAACGCGAAGGCCGGCGGTTTCCAGGATCGCGCGCAAGTAGGCGACCGTCGAACCCTTGCCGTTGGTGCCGGCGACGTGGATCACCGGCGGCAGCTTGTTCTCGGGATGACCGAGCCGCTCCAGCACGCGATGCATGCGCTTCAAGCTGAGGTCGATGCGCTTCGGATGCAGGCTGCCCAGCCGCGCGATCACGTCGTCGAGCGGGCGCAGCGATTTGGCGGAGGCCGCGTTCACGCGTGCGGCGCGGCCGGCGCCGTTTCCGGGGCCGCTACGATCTGGGCCGGCTCCGGAACGAGTGGCGCGGCCTTGGGCGCACTCTCGATCGCCGGCGATTTGGTCAAAAGGCGGCACAACCGCGCCAGCGTCGGTCGCAGGTCATGGCGATGCACGACCATGTCGACCATGCCGTGATCCCTCAGATATTCGGCGCGCTGGAATCCGTCGGGCAATTTCTCGCGGATGGTCTGCTCGATCACGCGCGCCCCAGCAAAGCCGATCAGCGCGCCCGGTTCGGCGATCTGGACGTCGCCGAGCATGGCGTAGGAGGCGGTGACGCCGCCGGTGGTCGGATTGGTCAGCACCACGATGTAAGGTAGTTTCGCCTCGCGCAGCATCTGTACGGCGACCGTGGTGCGCGGCATCTGCATCAGCGACAGAATGCCTTCCTGCATGCGAGCGCCGCCGGAAGCGGCAAACACGATGAAGGGCGCCTTCTTCTCGACAGCAAGCTCCATGCCGCGGACGATCGCTTCACCCGCGGCCATGCCGAGCGAACCGCCCATGAAATCGAAATCCTGCACGGCGATGACGACAGCAGCACCCTCCAGCTTGCCATAGCCGATCTTGACCGCGTCATTCAGATTGGTGCGGGCGCGCGCATCCTTGATGCGGTCGGCATAGCGCTTCTCGTCGCGGAATTTCAGCGGATCGGGTGTCACCTCCGGCAGCGCGACGTCGAACCAGGTCTCGTTGTCGAAGATCGATTTCAGCCGCGCCACCGCGCTCATGCGCATGTGGTAATTCGAGCCGGGGATCACGAACTGATTGGCCTCGACGTCCTTATAGAACACGAGCTGCCCGGAATCGGGGCACTTGATCCACAGATTCTCCGGCGTCTCCCGCCGCAGCATGTTGCGGATCTTTGGCCGAACGACGTTGGTGAGCCAATTCATGTTTCGCTCCGTGGCGATCGTCTCGAATATATGGCGGCTCCGCCAATGGCCGGCAAGCTGCCGTCCCCTACCTCGACATTAAATTAGGTTATTCCGCCGCCTGCTTGCGGGCGCCCCGCACGCCCTCGGCCAGGGACGCTGCAAGCTCGGCAACCGCGCTGACGGTTTTGGCGGTGGCGCGTCCGTCCGAATCAAGGCTTCCGCGCAACGCATCCACCAGTGCCGTGCCGACGACGGCGCCATTGGCGCGTTCGGCAATTGCGCGCGCGGCTCCCGGCGTTCTGATGCCGAAGCCGACACAGATCGGCAGTTCGGTGTGCCGCTTGATCCGCGCCACCGCCTCGCCGACGGCTTTCGAATCGGCCGCGGCGCTGCCGGTGATGCCCGTGATCGAAACGTAATAGACAAAGCCCGACGTGTTGGCGAGCACGGCCGGCAGGCGCTTGTCATCCGTGGTCGGCGTTGCCAGCCGAATGAAATTGAGTCCGGCCTTCAGCGCCGGCACGCACAGCTCGGTGTCTTCCTCCGGCGGCAGATCGACGATGATGAGGCCGTCGACGCCGGCGGTCCTGGCGTCGGCGAGGAACTTGTCGACGCCATAGATGTAGATGGGGTTGTAGTAGCCCATCAGCACCAGGGGCGTCGCATCATCGTCCTTGCGAAAAGCACCGACCATCTCGAGCGTCTTATTCAGGGTCATGCCGGCCTTGAGCGCCCGCAGGCCCGCGGCCTGGATCGAGGGGCCGTCGGCCATCGGATCGGTGAAGGGGATGCCGAGCTCGATGACATCGGCGCCGGCCTTCGGCAACGCCCGGATGATCTCGAGCGAGGTTGCAGGGTTGGGATCGCCGGCCATGACGTAGGTGACAAAAGCCGAGCGGCCTTTCTTGGCGAGCTCTGCAAAACGCGCATCGATGCGGGTCGTCACTGCTTCCTCGCTTTCAGGATATCGCCGACCTGCGGGACGTCCTTGTCGCCGCGGCCGGAGAGGTTGACGGCCATGAGATGCTCTTTCGGCCGTTCGGGCGCGAGCTCCATGACTTTCGCAATCGCGTGCGCGGGTTCGAGTGCGGGAATGATGCCTTCCAGCCGCGACAGCAGTTGAAACGCTTCGAGGGCTTCATTGTCGGTCGCCGAGAGATATTTCACGCGGCCGACCTCGTGCAGCCAGGAGTGCTCCGGCCCGATGCCGGGATAATCGAGCCCGGCCGAGATGGAATGCGCGTCCTGGATCTGCCCATCGTCGTTCATTAGGAGGTAGGTGCGGTTGCCGTGCAGCACGCCGGGACGGCCGCCGGCAATCGAGGCCGCATGCAATTGTGTGAGCCCATGACCGGCGGCCTCGACGCCAAAGATGTCAACCGAGGGATCGTCGAGGAAGGGATGGAACAGGCCCATCGCATTGGAGCCGCCGCCGATGCACGCGACGAGCGAGTCTGGCAGGCGGCCTTCGGCCTCCTGCATCTGCTTTTTGGTCTCCTCGCCGATCACCGACTGGAAGTCGCGCACCATCATCGGATAGGGATGCGGGCCCGCCACGGTGCCGATGCAATAGAACGTGTTGTGCACGTTGGTGACCCAGTCGCGCAGCGCCTCGTTCATGGCATCCTTCAGCGTGCGCGTGCCCGACTGCACCGGAATCACCTTTGCCCCCAACATCTCCATGCGGATCACGTTCGGCTGCTGCCGGGCGACATCGACGGCGCCCATGTAGACCAAGCATTCGAGGCCGAAGCGCGCGCAGAGCGTCGCCGTGGCGACGCCATGCTGGCCCGCGCCAGTCTCGGCGATGATGCGCTTCTTGCCCATCCGCCGCGCCATCATGATCTGGCCCAGCACATTGTTGACTTTGTGCGAGCCGGTGTGATTGAGCTCCTCGCGCTTGAAATAGATCTTCGCGCCGCCGAGATGCTCGGTCAGCCGTTCGGCGAAATAGAGCGGCGACGGCCGGCCGACATAGTCGCGCAGATATCCGCTCATTTCGGCATGGAATGCCGGATCGGCCTTGGCTTTCGCATAGGCCTTTTCCAGGTCGAGGATCAGCGGCATCAAGGTTTCCGCAACGTAACGGCCGCCGAAATTACCGAAATGCCCGCGCTCGTCGGGACCGCTGCGAAAGGAATTGGGACGGGCCTGATTCATCTGACGGTCAACTCTTCGCTGGCTCGCGCGGCGCGAATGAAATCACGGATCATCTCGATATCCTTGATGCCGGGTGCACGCTCGATGCCCGAGGAAACATCGACGCCGCCGGCGCCACTGACACGGATGGCCTCCGCGACATTGGCGGCATGCAGACCGCCGGACACCATGAACGGCAGCTCGAGGTCAAGGTTTTCCAAAAGATGCCAATCGAACACAGCGCCGAGGCCGCCGGGGCGCGTCGCGCTCCTGGGCGGCCGAGCATCGAACAGGATGCGGTCGGCGATGGCGGCATGGTGCTTGAGCGGCGCGAGATCGGCGGCACGCTGGACCGGCAGCGCCTTCATCACCTCCCGACCGAACTTGCGTTTGACGTCGGCGACCCGCGCCGGCGATTCATGGCCGTGCAATTGCAGAATATCGGGCGCAAGCGCCTCGACGATACCCTCCAACGTCGCGTCGTCGGCATCGACGGTGAGCGCCACCTTGGTGGCGCGCTGCTTCGCCCGCTGCCCCAGCTCACGCGCAGTCTCGAGCGAAAGATGCCGCGGCGAAGGCGGAAAGAACACGAACCCCACCATGTCGGCGCCGGCCACGAGCGCCGCGTCGAGCGTCTCGCGCGTGGACAGGCCGCAGATTTTGACGAGCAGGGTCATGGTCTTTCGTATAGCGGAAAATGCGGGGAATCCAGTGCCCAGGGGGCCTCGTTGAGCTGGCCTCTTGTTTGCGCAGGGTCTGGTCGGAACCGCTCTCCCCTTTTCCGGATCCCACGCCGGCGGGCGCCTTCTACAACGCCGCACCCTGCCTGTCTCGCCCGGATGCGCCTGAAATACCGGCCCTTGGCGGCGGCGCCAGCCGCGGGGATTCGGTGCGCGAAGCGAGCGCATGGCTGCGGAGTTCCGCCAATTGCGCCCTGGCAGTGCGCGCAGCCGCCTCGTGCTGCCGAGCCGCCCGCCGCCAGCGGCGCTGGCCGAACCAGGTCACGCAGCCGCCGGCCACCACGCCCAGGATCGCGACGGCGATGATCAGTGCAAAGAGCGGCATCGAGACGGCGACTGACGGATGGGCTGAGTTGAAGGGATCGAACGACACCGTCACGAAATGGCGGTTCGCCACCGCGAAGGTGACGAAGATCAGACCCAGCAGGATGGCGAACAAGGTGCTGAAGAACTTCCGCATGAGGTTGGCTCGCGTTGATTGGCCACATCACGCAAAACAAGCGGCGACGGTCGTTCCTCCGCTGCGCGCGAAGGTGTCAGGCTTCGGCTTCGGGATTGTCGCGGTTCAGCCGCTCGCGCATTTCCTTGCCCGTCTTGAAGAACGGAACGCTTTTCTGATCGACCGGCACATGGGCACCGGTGCGCGGGTTGCGGCCGGCCCGCGCGGGACGATGTTTCACGGAGAACGCGCCGAAACCGCGCAGCTCGACCCGGTCGCCGCGCGCCAGCGCAGCCACGATCTCATCGAGGATCGCATTCACGATATTCTCGACATCCCGCTGATAGAGGTGCGGGTTGTGCTCGGCAATGCGCTGAACGAGTTCAGATTTGATCATAAAGAGCTTCGGACCCGGAAACGTCGCCCGTCATTTCCGTGAAAATGTGTTGAGCTGTCAAGACGCTAAATCAGGTTTGGGCGACGCGAAATTGCGTGACAAACCCCCCGAAAGGGGTCTGTCACAATACTCGCAGCGCGGGAAAACGGTCATATTGGCGTCCGCCGCGCCTTTAGTTGGCGGCTGCCGGCTGCCATAGTGCGAGCATGCCATCGAGCGCGAAGCGGTCGATCGCCGAGCCGTTGACCTGGCGCGCGATGGCGCTGAGTCCGAGCGCATTCAGTGTCGTGGAAGCCGCCGCGCGCAGGAACGTCAGGTCGCCGAAGCGCGGGGCCAGCTTGTAGTCGCGCACCGGCAGGCCCTTTTTCACGCCCTTGTGCTGGACCAGCCAGGTAATTGCGGTCTTCTCGTCACCGAGTTCGTCGATGAGCTTGAGGCCGACCGCCTGATGGCCGGTGAAGACCCGCCCGTCGGAGACCTTGGCGAGCTCCTCGTCGCTCATGCCACGCCGCGCTTTGACCAGGCCCTTGAACCAGGCATAGGAATCCTTCACCAGCGAATCGAGCGCGTCGCGCGCCTCGGGACTGGTCGGCTCGAATCCGTTGGGCGCGGCTTTCAGCGGCGAGGACTTCACTTCCTCGACCTGCACGCCGACGGTTTTCAAAAGCCCCGAGAAGTTCGGATATTGAAATAGCACGCCGATCGAGCCCACCAGCGAGCTCTGCTGGGCGACGATATGGTCGGCTGCGATCGCGGTGATGTAGCCGCCGGAAGCTGCCAGCCCCTCGACCACGACGGCCATCGGCTTCTTCGCCTTCAGGCGAGTCAGCGAATCATAAAGCTGCTCGGAACCGGCAGTGGTGCCGCCGGGCGAATTGATGTGAACGATGACGGCGGCGTACCTGGATTTCTCCAGGCGCTCCAGCGCCTCGACCCTGTCGCGGTCGCTGCGGATGAGGCCTTCGATGGTGACACGCGCGATCGAGTCGGACGACGTGAAGGCGCCGCGCCCGCCGGGCGAGGCGATGATCGCGATGATGCCGATCGCGGCGATCGCGATGATGACGGCCGCCACGCGCCAGAAGGTCAGCTTGCGGCGCAGCCGGCGGCGATCGACGATCACGTCTGATTCCATCGACATCGAAATTCTCCTTGAAGTAAGGCCCGCGCGTTTTGCATTCGCAGCGTTAATGGCGCGCTAAGCTGATTACATCAATTGCAACGCAATTTGAAGAAATGAAGGCCCGATCCCTCCGGTATTGGTCATGTCGGCCATAGCCATCCGAAGGACGGCGCCGCGCATGAAAAAGGCCCCGGTCGCGACCGGGGCCTGATTGTCGAGGAAAAAAGCTTACTTCTCGTTGGCGCGGTTCTTGAGCGCGGTGCCGAGAATGTCGCCCAGCGTCGCCCCCGAATCGGAGGAGCCATACTGCGCGATGGCTTCCTTCTCCTCGGCGACTTCGAGCGCCTTGATCGACACCTGCACCTTGCGGGCCTTCTTGTCGAACTGGATCACCCGCGCATCGACCTTCTCGCCGACGGCAAAGCGTTCGGCGCGCTGGTCGTTGCGGTCACGGGCAAGCTCGGAACGCTTGATGAAGGTCGTGAAGTCGGTGCCGACGATCTTGACGTCGATGCCGGCATCCTTCACCTCCAGGACTTCGCAGGTCACGACCGCACCCTTCTTGACATCGCCCGGTTCTGCAAACGGATCGCCTTCGAGCTGCTTGACGCCAAGCGAGATGCGCTCCTTCTCGACATCGACATCGAGGACGACAGCCTTGACGCCATCGCCCTTCTTGTAATTATCGATGACCTGCTCGCCCGGAAGCTTCCAGTCGAGGTCGGACAGGTGGACCATGCCGTCGACGTCGCCCTCGAGACCAAGGAACAGGCCGAATTCGGTCTTGTTCTTGACCTCGCCCTCGACCACCGAACCGACCGGGAACTTCTCGAGGAAGACTTCCCAGGGATTGCGCATGGTCTGCTTGAGGCCGAGCGAGATGCGGCGCTTGACCGAATCCACTTCCAGCACCTGCACCTCGACTTCCTGCGAGGTCGAGACGATCTTGCCGGGGTGCATGTTCTTCTTGGTCCACGACATCTCCGAGACGTGGATCAGGCCTTCGATGCCGGGCTCGAGCTCGACGAAAGCACCGTAGTCGGTGATGTTGGTGACGCGGCCGCGGAAGCGGGCATTCAGCGGATACTTCGCCTCGATGCCCTGCCACGGATCGTCGAGGAGCTGCTTCATGCCGAGCGAGATGCGGTGCGTCTCGTGGTTGATCTTGATGATCTTGACCTTCACGGTCTGGCCGATGGTCAACACCTCGGTCGGGTGGTTGACGCGGCGCCAGGCGATGTCGGTGACATGCAGCAGGCCGTCGATGCCGCCGAGGTCGACGAACGCACCGTAGTCGGTGATGTTCTTGACGACGCCGTCGATCACCTGACCCTCTTCGAGGTTCTGCACCAGCTCCTGGCGCTGCTCGGCTCGGGTCTCCTCCAGGACCGTGCGGCGCGACACCACGATGTTGCCGCGGCGGCGATCCATTTTGAGGATCTGGAACGGCTGGGAGTTGTTCATCAGGGGGGCGACGTCGCGGATCGGACGGATGTCGACCTGCGAGCGCGGCAGGAAGGCCACGGCGCCGTCAAGGTCAACGGTGAAGCCGCCCTTGACCTGGTTGAAGATGACGCCCATGACCTTTTCGTTGTTCTGGAACGCCTTCTCCAGCTTGCCCCAGCTCTCCTCGCGGCGCGCCTTGTCGCGCGACAGCACGGCTTCGCCGAGAGCATTCTCGATGCGGTCGAGGAACACCTCGACGGTGTCGCCGACCTTCAGATCGCTTTCGCGGCCGGGGCCCGAAAATTCGCGCAGCGCGACGCGGCCCTCGGTCTTCAGGCCGACGTCGATGACGGCCATGTCCTTTTCAATCGCAACCACCTTGCCCTTGATGACGGAGCTTTCCTGAAGGTTGCCACCGGCGAAAGACTCATCCAGCATTGCCGCGAAATCCTCGCGGCTCGGGTTGTAGGAATTTGCACTCACACTCGAAGCCATTTGTTCTCCACTTGCGATGATCTTGCCGGCCGTTGGGGTTTTAAGGCGTATCGCACGTAGAGGGCCGGGGCTCGCAAAACCCGAAAGGCGGCCGCTTGTTGCACCAGCATGCAAAAGCGGGCCGGCAGATGCCTGCACGTTCAATACGATGAATTCCGTCCGGCTTAAGGGTCTCGAAAATTCTGTTCGAGATCTCGACGTGTCTTCGAGGGCGGGAGCGGGCTTTACCTCCAGTGACGGCAGGGATTCAGACCCGCTGCCGGCCCGCTCGGACGGCCTCGACAATGTCGATGGCGGCCCGGACGCTGCCTTCTATATCCAGATTGGAATTATCTAGCAAGTAAGCATCTTTCGCCGGCTTTAAAGGCGCAACCGCGCGGTTCTGATCGCGCTCGTCGCGGGCCAGGATGTCGGTCAGGATCGCGGCCTCGTCGGCCTCCTCGCCGCGGCCCCGTGCCTCCAGGGTCCGCCGATGGGCCCGGACTTTTGGGTCGGCAATCACGAAGATCTTCACCTCGGCATCGGGGCAGATCACCGTGCCGATGTCACGGCCGTCGAGCACGGCACCGGGCGGAGCGGCGGCGAATTGGCGCTGGAACTCGACCAGCGCCGCCCGCACCCGGGGAACGGCGGACACGACGGAAGCTGCGTCGCCGACCTTTTGCGATTTCAGGGCCGGATTTCCGAAGGTTTCGGGATCAAGTGCCTGCGCAGCCCGAACCGCGGCGGCCTCGTCCTTCAGGTCGGCGCCGATGCTGAGCAGGGCGTGGGCCACGGCGCGGTAGATCACCCCGGTATCGAGGTGGCGAAGTCCATAATGGGCGGCAAGACGCCTGGCGAGCGTGCCCTTGCCCGAGGCGGCGGGGCCATCGATGGCGATGATCATGAAGGTCTAGTGTCCTGCTGGCAGTGGAC
>Ga0134126_10004952_pt1 | contig 16628 bp, 14 predicted proteins | sample KB31752_FD_96881 | JGI IMG/M metagenome (GOLD analysis project Ga0134126, IMG submission 96881) | Terrestrial soil microbial communities with excess Nitrogen fertilizer from Kellogg Biological Station, Michigan, USA - KB3-175-2 | ecosystem: Environmental > Terrestrial > Soil > Unclassified ...
TATCAATCTTGTCATTACGCCACCCATAGTTTCAATACCCAAAGAAAGAGGGGTAACATCGAGTAGTAATACATCTTTAATTTCACCTGTTAACACGCCGCCCTGGATAGCAGCTCCAACAGCTACCACTTCGTCCGGATTCACACCTTTATGTGGTTTTCTTCCGAAGAAAGTTTCTACAATTTCCTGCACCTTGGGAATACGTGTAGAACCACCTACCAGTATCACTTCGTTAATGTCATTCTTGCTTAAGCCTGCATCTTTCAACGCGGATTCACAAGGCTTCAAACAACGTGAAAAAAGCTCATCAGCCAATTTCTCAAAATGAGCACGTGTCAGCTTTTTTACCAAATGCTTAGGCACGCCATCCACGGCTGTGATATAAGGAAGATTAATTTCAGTTTCTGTAGAGGATGACAATTCTATTTTTGCCTTTTCTGCTGCTTCTTTCAGGCGCTGCCAGCTCATCGGGTCTTTATGCAGGTCTATGCCTTCATCTTTCTTAAACTCTGCAGCCAGCCAATCCATAATCACTTTATCGAAATCATCACCACCCAAATGGGTATCACCATTGGTAGATTTTACTTCAAAAACACCATCACCTAATTCAAGAATAGAAATATCAAATGTACCGCCGCCGAGGTCGAAAACAGCTATCTTCTGATCGGTACTTTTTTTATCAAGCCCATAAGCCAACGCTGCGGCAGTAGGCTCGTTGATAATACGACGCACTTTCAAGCCCGCGATTTCCCCGGCTTCCTTAGTAGCTTGCCTTTGTGAATCGTTAAAGTATGCAGGAACCGTGATTACCGCTTCAGTTACTTCCTGGCCCAGGTAATCTTCAGCGGTTTTTTTCATCTTCTGAAGAATCATAGCAGAAATCTCCTGCGGAGTGTATTGTCTGCCATCTATGTCAATACGAACGGTATCATTGTCACCTTTCACCAATTTATAGCTCTGATGAGTAGCCTCAGTCGATACTTCGCCCCATTTATGCCCCATAAAGCGCTTCACACTCATTATTGTATTAACAGGATTGGTAATTGCCTGCCTTTTTGCAGGATCACCTACCTTACGTTCACCGTTTTTCAAAAAAGCCACTACTGAAGGCGTCGTACGGCGGCCTTCATCATTCGCTATCACTACGGGTTCGCTGCCTTCCATTACTGCCACGCAACTGTTAGTAGTTCCGAGGTCAATACCTATAATTTTTGCCATAATTTGTAATTTATTTTTTATAATTATTGTATTACTGACAAGGTTTATGCCAATGGGAAAAATGTGCAAAAATGGCAGGAGGGGAAGAAGACAGGTATGAGGTATCAGTTATGAGTCAAGGGGATTGAAAGGACTCTAAAAAAGTCCGGGAATATTTACCTTAGAAATTTTAATTTCTCAGAACCTAAATTTCTCAGAACCTAAAAAATGGCAAATGGACTTATACGGCAAGGAAAGCAAAAGCATCCCTCAAAAAATCACCCTGCACTTAATAGAGATCGTTTTTTTATGGCTTTCCTACTGGATTTTGTTTCAGCAAGGCGGTTTATGGTTCGAAAAATATCTGCATATTCATAATGCCCCGGGCAATGAAAACAACAGAATTATTATTTTCGTTTTCAATATTATCATTTTTCTTAGAATTGGTTATATGATGTTCTTCCTGCTGAAAAGGAAAATTACGTGGGAGGAAAGTTTCGGAATTCCGTTTGCATTTGCCATTTATTATATCGGATACTCATTGCTCGTTCTGCCTGCTTCGACGCCAATAAATGGCGTGGATTATTTTGCCGTTGCATTGTTCTTTTTTGGCTGTACGCTAAATACGGCAGGTGAAATTTTAAGAAACCAATGGAAAAAGAATCCCGCAAACCAAGGAAAAATATATACGAATGGATTTTTTAAATATTCAAGGCACATCAATTATTTTGGAGACATTTTGTGGGTAACGGCTTACCCGCTGATTACCAAAAATTGGTACGCGGTTTTTATTCCAATTGTTCTCTTTTGTGCATTTGCATTCTACAACGCGCCAAAACTGGATAAATATCTTAAAAGCAAATACGGTAAAGGTTATGAAGAATATGTGAAGAAAACGAAAATGCTCATTCCATTTATCTACTGAAAGACTGAAAATGATAGAGTGCTAAATAATAAGAATCCCGGTTAAATGTTCGTTTGCTGCCATTAGATTCATTCTACTTTTCAAATTAATAAATATGTGAAGGATTGCAGATAGTGAGAAATTGCGAAAATGGGAATCTTTTGTCTTAACCTACTTTTTTAACGCTTTCTGGCACATTTCTTTATTGGATGTTATCAAATAAATTGTTATGGAATACGATGATGAAAAGTTCCCGGAACCGCCGGAACTTAAAAAGATGCACGTTCCACCTTTAAAGATTCAAATAAAATATATGGTAATGTTATTTGCGGTAGCTTTTGTTATCGCACTTGCATTCTCTATTTATTTCAGGCTGAAAGATGGATAAAATTTTTAGTTGTTAATTATTATTTTGCCTGCTAAAATAAAAGAATTTAAAACCCCGCTGTCGCGGCATGTAATACTAAACTACAGATGGAAATCAGTTATGATTTTAATTTGAGCCAATGCTCAAATCTCTTTTACAACTCCAGGTAGGGATGGGTACACGTCTGCCTGTTGAATCCTTTCAGACAGTGATTCACAGGAATCCCACTTGGTTGGCAGATAGTATATTGTTGATTTATTCAACTTCTGCGGGGTTAAAAAGCTCATTTTTTCAAAAGAAAAATCCTTAGTATTTCTTTGTTTACTGTTTAAAAATTATTGTAAGTTTTTTCGGTATTTATCAAACTTTCACACCAATAACATCGTTTGATTCCTTCATTACCCTTTCTTATCATAATTTTATACATTCACACATCCAACTCATTTCCCATATTTCTTTTTATGCCTTTTTTAAAATCATTTTCCATTAATACCAACAAGCAAAACCCATTTCCTTTCAATGTTCCCGCAGTAAAATTTGCAAAGCAAATAGATTTTAATCCAAAGGTTACCATTTTCATTGGCGACAACGGTTGTGGCAAATCAACCTTACTGGAAACATTGGCACAAAAATTAAACCTGCCTCTGATAGGAGGCTATATCAAGTCGCACGCAGGTTTTGAAGCTGCACGGCTTCTTCAACCTCACCTGGAAATAGAATGGAAGCGTCAAACTTCAAAAGGCTTTTTTTTCAGGGCCGAAGATTTCAGTGATTTTGTAAACTCTGTGGAAAATGAGCAACGAAAAATTGGAGAAGACCTCAGAGAATTAAGAGGCGTGGTGGACGATAGCATCATAAAAGAGATGAGTGACAATATGAATTATTCTCTTTTCCGTATGCGCAAAGATTACGGAGAAAATATGCAGGCGTTTTCGCACGGGGAGGCATACCTGAAAATTTTGCAGATGCGGCTTGGCAACAAAGGGGTTTTTCTTCTTGATGAACCCGAAGCAGCTCTTTCGCCATTGAAACAACTCTCTTTAATTTTTCTGATTATTGAAATTTTAAAAAGCGGAAACACCCAATTTATTATCTCTACTCATTCACCAATACTCATGGGCATTCCCGGCGCATGGATATATGAGATAAAAGAAGAAAGTATGAGTCGGGTTGATTATAAAGACACTGAACACTACCGCATAACCAGTACTTTTTTAAATGACCCAAACCATTATCTGAGACATTTGTAGTGGCAGGGTTTACCCCTGCCCAAAGGCAACGGCAAAAAATTGCCCGTACATAAAAAATCAATTTTTATCGTATAGTTTTGAAGAAAAAGAAATCCATGATTTATAATAATGAAAAACGCTTTCTTATTTTATGCTTCCTTTTCGTTTTAGCATCTGTAAATGTTACGGCTCAACGAAACAATAATAGAAGTCAATTCAAAGTAGTGGCATACTATTTTCTAAACGCAGCATTGAGGGACACCACTAACAACGATAGCAATTACTTATTCTTAAATAAAATAACGCATTTAAATATCGCCTTTATCAATCCTGATTCGTCAGGAAATTTCAAGAATGACCTTGCTATTAACACTCTTATAAAGAAGGCACATAATAAAAATGTAAAAGTACTTGCATCTATTGCCGGTGGTGGTCCACATCCCTATTATTCGGCTTTGTTACAGGATAATAAGCGGGAAATGTTTATTGAAAACCTGGTAGCTATGGCCAAGCAATATCAATTGGACGGCATTGATGTGGACCTGGAAGGTGATGACATTGATGACAATTATGAAAAGTTTGTTGTCGAACTGGCAGCTTCTCTTCATGCCTCTCATAAAATTATCACGGCTGCTATTGCCACCACCTATAAAGACCAACTTCCCGATAAAGCTTTGAAGCAATTCGATTTTGTGAATATCATGTCTTACGACCGCACGGGTCCATGGCGGCCGCAGGATCCCGGCGATCCCTCACCTTATCCGATGGCTGTGGAAGATTTGGATTATTGGCATAATGTGAGGCAGATTCCAAAAAATAAATTGGTTTTAGGATTGCCTTTTTATGGCTATGGCTTTGGAAAAGTTGATTCACCGGTAGTTAGTATGAATTATAAACAGATAGTTGCTCTTTTTCCAGGCGACCTATCAGACACACTTAATTTGCCTGGAAATACCGTAATGTATTTCAATAACATGGCAACCATAAAAAAGAAAACAGAACTGGCTATGGAAAAAGGCGGCGGTGTAATGATTTGGCAGATATTGGGTGATGCAGATGGTAAACAATCATTGCTAAATGTGATCAATAACGTGATACACGGAAAATAAATAAACCCCGCTATCTAAAAATCAAAAGACATTTGATACTCATGCAGCGTTCCGGCCCAACAAAGTGTCTTATACATTATAACAGGTTTTTACGTTTTTAAAATAGTATTTTAAATACTTTGATTATGAGAAAAAAAACACCGGCCGGCCGGTGTTTTTTATTTCCAAAACTGAATAATCTTTCTAAATTTATTCCAATTAAAATTGGTGTAAATTAATATCAATTTATATTGAAAGCCTTTTGTACCGCTCCTAAATCGCGAAGGTTGAGATCTTTATGCAATCCAAGAGCCTGAGCGTCAATCAAAATCACCTTTGCAGAAATAGTTTGCGTGGGAGGATTAATAGGATCGCCGGATAATGCGCTGATATCGATTCCTACATACCCATTGGAATGAATAGCCCCATAAGTAAAGCCATCAAATACTTCGGGAAGCGCTTCATAATAGCTTGTACCGTCAAATGATAAATATACCAACACACCGCCGTTCTGGTAAATAGTATTGTCAAGTTCGGGTATCTGCAACTGCGCAGTATAACTTATGCCATTGTTTGATGTGGTCCAACTACCTGGTTGAATAGTAAAAATCGCAGAAAACGCCTGGTTTACCTGCTTTACCTGAGTCACTTCTTTTTTGCACGAAGCAAAAATCATCAATGAGACGGCTGATAGTAAAATAATTTTTTTCATAAATTTTATTTTTTTGGGTTAACGAAACAAACTGATCTATTGTTACATGTTGAACAGATTCATGACAAATATCTTTCCATAAAGTTTAAATAAAAATAGAAGCATCAAAAAATTGTGATTCTTTTGGCCAAAATGATTGTCGGATTTTTTAAAAGAAAATAGTGGGCTTAATAGCCATGGACTGAAAGTCTATAGTTAACCAGTTCGGTTTTCGAGATTAAACTAATAAAGCCAGATTTGAAAAACTGAAAGGAAATATTATCAGACTTTGGCGTAATCCATTTCAAAGTCTCCTTTAATTCTTTCTATCGAAGGATTGAAATAGCCGAATTTTAAGCCAGGAAATTCCTCTTTCAATAAGTCCATCATTTGCCGGATTCCAATACATTCGCCTGTATCTGTAACTCCTATTTTTCCAAGATACCAATCGGGATCAATATTGAAATTGCGCCATTGAATCATTTTAAGCCCTGTATCCTTTATGAGCGTTCTCAGCGCTTCGTATTCTGCTACGGAATCCGTCATCCCTGGAAAAACAAAATAATTAATACTTGTCCAGCCGCCGAAACTATTCACCACTTTAAGGCTTTCTACAATATCACTGAACTCATAATTGTTAGGCCGGTAGTAAGGAGTATAAATATTTTCCCTGGCAGAATTAGTACTGACACGAATACTGTTCAAACCCGCTTCACATAACACTTTCACTGCTTTTGGGTCACTGCCGTTCGTATTGATATTGATACTTCCTTTTTGAGTGTGTTTTCTTATTTCGATAATAGCCTCTTTAATCGTTTGCCACATCAACAATGGCTCGCCTTCGCATCCCTGTCCAAAACTCACGATTGGAAAAGGAGCCGTTTCAAGATGAGGAACTGTATATTCCACGATTTCTTCTGCTGTCGGTTTAAATTGTAACCTATCCTGTGTAGAAGTAATTGTTTCTTCCTGTGGCTGAAAGGAGATGCAGCCGATACAATTGGCATTGCATGCCGGAGAACTCGGGACCGGACATTCCCATCTTCCCATAAAAAAGTTTCTCGCAGCAGGGCAATGATAAGTCAGACAACAATTATTGGCAAGGTGGGCCACCAAACGGTTATGCTGATACGCTTTTAATAAATCCTTTACGCCATATTCGATTTTAGCTTCATCAAAACCTTCGCTTTCCTGCCGTATATCCTTTTCAATGCGCACCGCTGTTACATAAAACTTTTCATCATACCATCCCGCAGCGGTATAGCAAAATAAGGGAAGTGTTTCCGCCTCCGGGAGGGTTTCGTAAGCAGCAAGATAAGTCCCGGTGAAAGCAGGCGGAATAAATGCTGCAACTGCCCAACCCTTTTCGCACAAACGCATTTCCCCGGTTGATGTATCTATGCCGATGCCGCGCCTGTCGGGTAATTCGTACAATTGGCCGCCTGTGGGAAGTTCAATCCATTCGTCATTTTCTACAGGCAATGCATCCCATCCGCTTCTGCCACATACATATAATGACGTGTCTTCAAAAATATTTCCTTTGCCATCGGAATATAAAAGAAAGGGAGCGTGTTTCATTATAAAATATTTTTTATTTCGGGCCAAATGCAGGACAGGGAACTACTATAAGTGAGATTGAGCAAATGAATTAAATTCCACCTCGTTGACATCCTGCGATTTCTCAATCTCAGCCTGGAGCAATTTATTATTTTTAAAATCCAGTGTAAGAATACGGTCTTTTAATATCACATTATTCAGCTCGTTCCAGGCGAATTCTTTTTTAGGGAAATTTATTTTCATCACCTTTTCCCCGGTGAAAATAAATTGTAATTTTTGCAAAGATAACTTATACAAAATTCCCATTACAATGCAGGCAATGGCAATACCATAGCTGTGGAGCCCAAGCCAGCCCGCCGCCGGAATAAAAAAAACAAATTCATCTATTAAATAGTTGACTCTCTTTTTACTGAAAAGATACCAACGCAACAGCAGGTAAAGCAACAAAGCGACGATGAAAGCCAACGCGGGGTAATGATAAGCATCATAAAAAACCAGGAAAATAAATATACCAAAATTTAAAAACAGGAAAATCCACGCTATATTACTGTAAAAGTTTTTTTTGTCATTTTCAAGAAAGATTTCAAATTGTTGCATTGGCTTCGTTTGAGGCAATCAAAAGATTGCATAGTTTAAAAAGAACCCGTGCACCCACATTTTCATCCCACTCGTTAAGACTGATGCCTACTTCATTCAGGTCAAAACCAATTAAATGCCTTCCGCTTTCCATGATTTTTCTAAACAAATAATAAACCTGTTGCGTTTCAAGGCCGCCCTGGACAGGGGTTCCGGTGTTAGGACATAACTTAGGATCCAGTCCATCAATATCAAAACTAATATATACCTTTTGAGGAAGCTGGCCTACAATCTCATCCACTATTTCTTTCCAGGTTTCGCCTTCATACATCCTTTCTTTTAAAGTTTTATCTAAATAGGTAACCACTCTCCCACCACTGTTTTTTGCATAAGCAAGTTCTCCTTCTGAATAATCCCTTGTGCCGATTTGTACCAGTTTCGTTAACGTGGGAATCTCCTCAAGTGCGTTATACATGATGGAAGCATGAGAATATTTAAAATTTTCGAAGCACTTCCGAAGGTCGCAATGGGCATCAATTTGCAGAATCCCAAATTCATTGTACTTCTCTCCTATCGCTTTAAAAAATCCAAGGGGTGTACTATGGTCTCCGCCCAGGAGGCCTACTAATTTTCCTTTGTCGAGCAATTCTTTTATTTGCTCATATACCCAATTGTTTAGGAAAGCACTTCCTTCGCAAATTCCCTTCAGTACTTTCGGCATATACTTATTTCCATCAGATACATCGCATTCGCTAATATAATTGATGTACAACTCCGCTTCCTTACGCAAATAATCACTTTTTGCCAATATGTTTTTATCTATCTCCCTCAAAAAGATACCTCTTTTCCATCCATCACAAATATCATCATCAGCAAGGTCCACCTGCATGCTCGCAGTACAAATATGTTCGGGAGCCCTTGCTGTACCTGGCTTATAGCTTACTGTCACTTCCCAGGGAACCGGCAATAAAACAAGTTTTGCTTCTTCCTCGGTAAACGGAAGACCAAATATTCCATTATTGGGGTTGCTTACCGCATCAGGATCAAAATCGGTAATATCTGCCATAATTTTATTCTTTAAGTACTCTTATTTTACGAAACGATATTTTTTAGGTCGGCAAAGGTAAATTATAATTAATAGTTGGACGCGTTAAATAACAATTTTCGCTATTTGTCCGTTTGCTGTGCGGCGTTTGTTGTGTTCATTTTTAAACCGCTTCTTTCCCTTTTTGTGTATTAAAAAAATTGAAATCGTCCGCTTACAACGATGGAATTTATTTACTGGGGAAGTTATTACATGAATCCTGAAATATGAACCTTTTCAAGATTTACGTAATTGAGAAGATGGGTCCTTTAAAATCAAGTCTCTATATATTTTTTCAGTTTAAATTTTAAAGCAACCTTTTCTATTTCAAAAAAACATTTAGAGGCTATTTCAGGCGACAGGGGATTTTTGTTTTCAAAGAATAAAAAATTACAGATAAAAAAAATCGCAATTAATAACTATCATTATTAATTTCTATCCAATATCCATCAGGATCCTGAAAATAAATTTGTTGGATTCCATCCGGTCTTACAGTTATTTTGCTGGCTTCGCCCGGCCAGTTTCCATACCACACTTTGTTTTTATTTAAGTTGGCGATAAAGTCTTCCATGGAAGAAACGCTAAAACAAAGATGCGAATCCTTATCGTGATCGGTAACGGACTTAGCGCCTTTTATAAGATGCAACTGGCTATGAGGACCAATCCTGAACCATTCATGGCGGCCATCATGAAAAGGCTCCGGAATGCTCTCGAGGCCAATAATGTTTTTATAAAATTCAGCGCTTTTCTGCAGGTCAAATACATAAACCGCTACATGGTTTAAGGTTGGATTTTTTTTCATTTGGGCATTGGTATTATTTGGTATGATTGCTGCCAACATAAAGAAGATATATAAAATTACAGGTTTCATTTTGTGTCAATTAGTTTGATTATGATAAAACAAATTTAGTTTCTGTTATAATAAAAATAGCAATTGTATTTATTAGTTCGTTTACTGTAAAAAGCACCTTCATGTTATTTTCCCTTTCCTAATAAAATAATCCTTATCGTATGTATCATTATTTTGAAATCCAAAGCCAGCGAAATATTCTCAATATAAATAATATCGTATTGCATGCGCTCTGTCATTTCCTCCACATTTTCGGCGTAGCCAAATTTTACCATTCCCCAACTTGTAACTCCCGGCTTCACTTTCAGTAGCAATTTGTATTCCGGATGTTCTTTTGTAATCAGGTCGATGTAGTATTGTCTTTCGGGCCGCGGGCCTACCAGGCTCATCTCTCCTTTTATTACATTCCACAATTGAGGGAGCTCATCAAGCCGCCACCGTCGCATGGCCCTTCCCCACTTAGTAATTCTTTCATCATGGTCACTACTGAGCATCGGGCCATTTTCTTCGGCATTCATCACCATTGATCTGAACTTATGAATGTGAAATATTTTTCCTTTATAGCCTACTCTTTTTTGCGAATAAAATATAGTTCCGGGAGAAGAAAATTTGGTTCTGATGGCCGCGAAAATCAACAATGGTGATAACAATATCAATCCAAAAACGGAAAGTGTAATATCAACAAGCTGTTTCACATTTTGTTGCCAGGGATTCATCAGGCCGGTATGAATTTCTATCAGGGGCGTACCCATAATGTTGGTCGTTCTCACATTTCCGCTTAAAATATCCACTTTGTCCGGCATCATTTTTACATTCACTTCTTTCTCAGCAAGTATTTGAAGAATCTTTTCCAGTTCATCTCTTTCTTCATTTTGCAAAGCAATAATCACTTCGCTGATGGCCAACTCGTCAATCACATTTTTCGTTCGATTTAGTTTGCCTAAAAAATTAATTTTTTCATTTGATGCGATATCATTTTCGCTATCTGTAGCAATATAACCACATATACGATAACCTGTTTTTTCTTTATTGGTATTAATGGCAGTAAATAGTTCATTTACTCTTGCCTTGCTGCCGACAATCAGTGTATTGAACCAGATTTCTTCTTTTTGTAATTGGCTGTGTGCCTTACTGAGAAAGAAATACCGCACGATATAAGTGATAAAAAACTGCAGGGCGAAAAGAATAAAAAACTGGGTGTAAAAGGTAGAAAGATTTTGCTGCCTTTTGTATAACAGAAAAATAAAAAACAAAATAATGCTTCCCAAAAAAGCGCTCAAAAATGTGGATAGCAATTCAAGTAATCTCGACTTGTAATAAAGCCCTTTGTAATTTCCAAAAAGAAGATGTAACACAAAATAGCCTGAAGGATAAAGTACCACACCAACCAAAAATTTTTTGCTAACCTCAAAATGTTCATATCCAATCTTTCTGTGAATCCAATAAAAAATGATCCACGCCGCTATGGCAGCAATTAAATCGCCCAACACGTAAAATCCGATATTTAACCGCTTTTGCAAATTGAAAGAAAGTTAGAATTTACGTGATTTGGTTATGGCTTATTTTATCAAGAATTAAATGTGCTACTTCCATTGCCCTGTAGCCATCAATCTCACTAACGATAGTAGGCTGATTGTTTTTAATGGAATTTACAAAGCTTTGCAATTCCATTAGTATCGCGTTGTTTTCTTTTATCACGGGCGATGCAATAGCGATTGTTTTTTTCCCGTGATTGGTATCTATATCAAAAGTGAATACATCTTTATCACCCGGCGCTTTGTATTTTATGACTTCAGTTTTTTTGTCGAGGAAATTAATGCCTATATAAGAGTCTTTTTGAAACAAACGCATCTTGCGCATTTTTTTCATGCTTATCCTGGACGAAGTCAGGTTGGCTACGCAGCCGTTATCGAATTCCATTCTTACGTTGGCAATGTCAGGCGTATCGCTTAATACATTGACGCCGTTGGCAAAAACATTTCTGACGCCGCTTTTTACCAGTGATAAAATAATATCTATGTCATGGATCATCAGATCAAGAATTACACTTACATCGGTTCCGCGCGGATTAAACTGGGCCAGCCGGTGTACTTCTATAAACATGGGCTCAAGATGATATTCTTTAGCGGCCAGCAGCGCGGGATTGAAGCGCTCTACGTGCCCAACTTGCAATTTTATATTTGCTTCTTTGGCAAGTTTTACAATTTCTTTTGCTTCGCCCATCGTATTGGCCAGGGGCTTTTCTATAAAAACATGCTTGCTTTGTAAAATAGCTTTTTTACATATTTCATGATGCGCGGTGGTAGGCGCTACAATATCCACGATATCGCAGGCACTTATTAATTCATCGGCATCTTTGAATCTTTTGATCGCATATTCTTTTTTTATCTCCTTTGCCGTTTCATCTGAAGGATCAAAGAACCCAAGTAATTTTATATCTTCTATTTCTTTCCAGTTGTTCAGATGGAATTTGCCCAGGTGGCCGGTTCCAAATACGCCTACTTTTAGCATAATTATTTTTTTAAACGCGATAAAGGTAATAACAGATAAATAACCTTAGTAAACAAAATTAAAATTCTAAAACCGTAACAATGATTAAGACAAATAGTTACACGATAAGCGCCAGTATTAACATTAAAAAAAATTGTAGATTTAATGGCAATCTTGACACGGTACACCAACGTAAGAGATCAAAAAACAAATTCTCAAATGAAAAAAATATATTTTGCTTTTTCAATTTTTGCTTGTCTTTATTGCAGCACGCCCAATGCAAGTGCACAATCCACTCAAAGCAATACCTACTGCAACCCGATAAATATAGACTACACCTACATGATCTATAATGCCAATAACGGGATTTCCTACCGCTCCGGGGCTGACCCGGCTATCGTTCGTTTCCGGAATGAATATTACCTTTTTGTCACGCGCTCATTGGGTTACTGGCATTCCACTGATCTTAAAAACTGGGATTTTATCACACCCGAAAAATGGTATTTCCAGGGATCCAATGCACCGGCAGCATCCAACTACAAAGATTCTGTATTGTATGTAACCGGAGACCCTTCCGGCTCCATGAGTATTTTATACACTGATGATCCTAAAAAAGGAAACTGGAAAGCAGTTCCTTCTATTTTGAATGACTTACAGGACCCGGACCTTTTTATTGATGATAACGGCAAAGCTTACATGTTCTGGGGTTCGTCTAATAAATTTCCAATAAGAGGCGTTACGCTCGATAAAGAAAAAAATTTTAAGCCATCTGATAAAGTAGATACTTTATTTAACCTGGATGAATCCAAACATGGTTGGGAACGTTTTGGAGAGAATAATTCCGATACTGCTTTGGGCGGATACATCGAAGGCGCATGGCTGACGAAACACGATGATAAATACTATATGCAATACGCTGCCCCCGGTACAGAATTTAATGTTTATGCAGACGGCACATACATCAGTAACGAACCATTAGGCCCCTATCATTATGCGCCTAACAATCCCATTTCTTTTAAGCCGGGAGGATTTATAAACGGTGCAGGTCACGGCAGCACTGTGAAAGGCCCGCAGGACCAATACTGGCATTTTACCACGATGGCGGTAAATGTAAACATAGGCTGGGAAAGACGTATAGGCATGTTTCCTACCTTTTTTGACAAAGACGGATTGATGTATTGCAGTACTTATTTTGGAGATTATCCGCATTATGCTCCTGCTATTCCTGGTAAGATGGGAGCCTTCGCCGGATGGATGTTACTCTCTTATAAAAAACCGGTAAAGGCTTCATCAGTGGCAGAAAATTATAAACCTGGAAATGTAAGTGATGAAAATGTAAAAACATTTTGGGTTGCCAAAAACAATGATGACAAGCAATGGATAGAAATTGATCTCCTTCGCCCGGGCAAAGTCTTTGCCGTACAGGTAGATTATAATGATTACCACTCCAATATTTATGGGAGACCTGGAGGCCTGTATGAGCGATATACTATCGATGGTTCCTTAGATGGAAAAACCTGGACCAACTTAGTTGATAGAAGTGATAACTTTAATGATGTGCCTAATGATTATGTAGAGTTGGCATCGCCTCAAACGGTGCGTTATGTACGGTACAAAAATATTCATGTCCCCACAACATATCTTTCCATATCAGGTTTGAGGATTTTTGGAATCGGAGAAGGGAAAAAACCGTCGGAAGTAAAAAATTTTTCAGTAAATCGAAAACAAGATCGTCGTGATGCGCTTATTAAATGGGCATCACAGCAAAATTGCCAGGGATACAATGTGCTTTGGGGAATAGCGCCTGATAAATTGTATAGCTCGTGGATGGTATATGATGGCGATTCGCTCGAGATGAGAAATTTGAACGCTGAGCAGTCGTATTACTTCTCCATAGAGGCTTTTAATGAAAATGGAGTATCGGTGAAAACTCCTGTTATGGAAATCAAATAATGTTTTTAATTTCTTCTGTTAAAATAAGAATCTTCAATAAATGTTGATTTACTGTTAAATGGGCGGCTATTGTACTGATGAACTTTTACTTCGTCCATTTCTTCCATTCCCATAAATTCTTCAATCTAAATTATATGCTCCCATAAACTCCACTGCTTCCATCATGTCATCATGCAAAAAACGATCGGCCTTATTAAATGAAATTTTTTTCCTGAATTCTTTTACGAGTTTTTCAATTTCAGGTGATGAACGCAGTGGCCTGCGATATTCCAAAGCCTGCACTGCTGCTAACAATTCTATTGCCAACACTTTTTCTACATTGTGAATTACACGATAACATTTTACAGCAGCGTTGGCGCCCATGCTCACATGGTCTTCCTGGTTGTTGGAAGAGGATATGGAATCTACCGAAGCCGGTGTACACAATTGCTTATTCTCGCTTACGATAGCGGCCGCTGTATATTGCGGAATCATCAACCCGGAATTTAATCCTGAATCTTTCACAAGGAATAATGGCAAATCTCTTTGGCCGCTTAACAATTGATACGTTCTTCTTTCAGAGATATTAGCTATCTCACTCATGGCAATAGCCAAAAAATCCAATCCCAGCGCCAATGGCTGGCCGTGAAAATTTCCACCGCTTACGATCCTGTCTTCATCAGGAAAAATATTTGGATTATCTGTAACCGAATTTATTTCCTGTAAAAATGTCTTTAATACAAATTCAAATGTTTCTTTGCTGGCGCCATGCACCTGCGGGATACATCGGAATGAATATGGATCCTGTATGTGGGTCTTGTTCTTTGAAAGAATTTCGCTATCCTCTAAAATTTTATTTAAATCCTCGGCCACTGAAACCTGCCCGGGATGAGCACGTATTGCCTGGAGCGGTTCATAAAAGCACTCGGCATTGCAGTTAAAAGCTTCAAATGAAATAGCGGCAATCATGTTGGCCCATTGTAATAATTCTTCCGCTTTAATAAGATTATATATTCCGTAAGCGCTCATAAACTGCGTGCCATTTATCAGTGCAAGGCCTTCTTTACTTTGTAACACAAGAGACTTCCATTGCATTTTTTTTAAAGCATCTTCGGCTTTCATTTTTTTACCATTCATTTTCATTTCTCCCTTACCGATCAAGGGAAGGCTAAGATGAGCAAGCGGCGCCAGGTCGCCCGAAGCGCCGAGTGAACCCTGCGTATAAACTATAGGTAACACATCATTGTTGTGCATATCCATCAATCTTTTTACTACTTCTATTCCTATACCCGAATACCCGTAGCTCAGGGATTTAATTTTGAGCATGATCATCAGTTTTACAATTTCATCCGGCACTTCCTCTCCCAGTCCACACGCATGTGAAAGCAATAAATTACTTTGAAGCACATCCAATTGCTCTTTTTTAATTTGCTTGTTCTGCAAATATCCAAAGCCCGTATTAATGCCATAAAAAAGCTCCTGGGATGAATTCATTTTTTTATCAAGATATTCACGGCATTTTAAAATGGCTTCATGGGCTGCATAAGTTATCGAAACCAATTGTTTGTATTTTAATAAATTTTTTACCTGTTGAAAAGTGAGAATACTTTTATCAAGCGGGAGATAATTATAGGTCATAGCTCAAATTAAAATAAGCAAAATTATTATAGCGTAGTATTAGAACAATTAGCAGTTTAACCTGGGAATCCCTTTTGCATTCAAGAAATCTTCATTAGTTGATTATTCTGCCATCCTTCATGTGAAGAAGACGGTCGCTTAATTGCGCCAGCTCCTCATTATGAGTTACAATCAAAAATGTTTGCTGAAACTTGCTTCTTAAATCAATAAATAAATTGTGTAATTCCTTTGCATTTGCAGAATCAAGATTTCCTGTTGGCTCATCGGCCATCACAATAGAGGGATTATTGATCAATGCCCTTGCCACCGCCACACGCTGTTGCTCTCCGCCGGAAAGTTCACCGGGTTTGTGTTCCCCACGATCGTTAAGATTTAACAATTCCAGTAATTCAAGCGCCCGGGTTTCCACTTCCTTATTTTTCTTGCCGGCAATCCACGCAGGAATACAAATATTTTCCAAAGCGGAAAACTCAGGCAGGAGATGATGAAACTGGAAAACAAATCCGATATGATGGTTCCGGAAGGACGCTAATTTCTTTCCTTTTAGCTGGGCCACGTTCACATTGTCTATAGTTATTTCTCCTTTATCCGCTTTGTCCAAAGTACCTAATATATGCAATAATGTACTTTTCCCGGCGCCCGAAGAACCGGCTATACAAACGATTTCTCCTTTGGCAATGGCTATATCTACTCCTTTCAAAACCGGCAGTGTGCCGTAATTTTTATAAATACCTGTCGCTTTTAACATCATTAAAAGTAAGGGTAAAATTGAGATTGAAAAATAAAAAATCAAAAAAATGAGAACAATATAAATCCAAAAAATGCGTCATTTAACAAAAAAAAATGACCAAAAAAAACATTATTTGGTTTTCTAAATATAACTTTTACTTTTGCGGAAAATTAGAAAACCTGTTTTTTTAATTTTATAACTCAAAATAAATAGCAAATAATATGTTTTGGACTTTAGAACTTGCCTCACACCTGGAAGAAGCACCATGGCCTGCTACAAAAGATGAATTAATTGA
>Ga0134126_10004954_pt1 | contig 16623 bp, 11 predicted proteins | sample KB31752_FD_96881 | JGI IMG/M metagenome (GOLD analysis project Ga0134126, IMG submission 96881) | Terrestrial soil microbial communities with excess Nitrogen fertilizer from Kellogg Biological Station, Michigan, USA - KB3-175-2 | ecosystem: Environmental > Terrestrial > Soil > Unclassified ...
ATGAGTTACCAAGCCCTGCTCTTCTGCCCGGATGAAAAAACGGCCCGTTTAGTCACGCAAGTCCTAAGTGAATTGGACTTCAGCGTTGAGGCCTCGAATGAACCATTTACCGCCGTCAAGCGACTCATGGCGCAACATTTTGACGCGGTCGTTGTGGATTGTGACAACGAGCAGAATGCAACGCTGTTATTCAAGAGCGCGCGGAACTCAGCCTCCAATCAATCTTCACTCGCAGTGGCAGTCGTCGAAGGGCAAGCAGGAGTAGCAAAAGCATTTCGCATCGGCGCGAATTTGGTTTTAACCAAACCGATTAATGTGGACCAGGCCAAAGGAACTTTGCGGGTTGCCCGCGGACTTCTGCGTAAGACCGATACCAAAGGCGCTCCCGCGGTAAATGCTTCAGGGGTAAATGCTCCGGCAACATCCCAATCCGCTCCAGCAGCGGCTCCGCCTCGAGTTGCGCCTAGCACGCCCGCGGCAAGACCTGAACCTTCAGTACAGAAGCCGGTTTTCGCGCCAGCCGCGCCACGGCCGGCGGCACCAATACCCGCTCCACCAACGCCGCATTTTGCTCCGGCAGCCCATGCATCGGCAGTGGCTCAGGAAGAGCATGAGTCGGCAGTGCTGGATCTATCGCCCGATCTCGCGCCTGCCGCAGACGCTCCGGTTGTCCGGCCCGCCTCGAAGGAATACGCATGGAAGCCAGTCTCAAAACCCGCCGGCCCTATGGCCAATGCGTTTCAGCAGGCCGAGGCAGAAGAGGAATCTCCAGCGGAGATCGAAGAAATCACCGACGCGCCTGAGGCGGAAGAGTTCGCTGAAGATGCAACGCCGCAGCCCACGAGGTCGCCGGCCGCGCTTTCATTCTCGGCTCCTGTCGCGTCAAGCGGAGCCGCCAGCGCGCCTGCTCCGGCAAAACAAAAAGTGGTTGTGAAGGCTGTTGCCAGGGCGAAACCAGCCGTGCCAAAAACGCCCGCGCCACCCGTGCACGCGGAAACGAAATCAGCGCACGCCCCAAGCAAACTCGTAATCAGCGCGCCTGCCACCGAAGAGCCTGCGCACGTGCCCACTTTTGCCTCCGCCCACGCCGCTCCGGCAGAAAAGAAGTCAGGAAACAATATCGGGTTGATCGCGGCAGTCGCCATACTGGTCCTTGGCGCCGCAGGATACTTTGGCTGGGCGAAGATGCACAGCGCTCAGACCGTCGCCTCTGTGCAGCAATTGACGGTGGAGAAGCCCGGCACGCCTTCGCAGGTTTCGCCTGCCGTGACTCAGCCAGCTCAACCCAAGCCCGGCACCGGAGTTTCAGAAGTTCCGGCGACGCATTCGGAAACACCTGCCGAGAATTTGAAATCACAGACGGAAGGTGAGAAGAAAGCTTCGAAGTCCTCTTCCGCGAGCTCAAAAGAGAATGACGACGCGGCCGACACTGTAACATCCGAAGAGCCGGCGGCGAAGCAACCGCTCATCATAAAGGGCGGCGGTACGAAGACCGAATCGGCCCCAATCGCCGCGCCGGTAGCGCCTGATCCGCTGATGGCTTCTTCCGGCAGCACTGGAAGGGGCATCGCGGCCATTGCAGCCTCCGGTGTGAATGTCGCGAAACCTGTTCAGCAATCTTTGCGGGTTTCCCAGGGAGTATTGCAGGGCAGGATCGTGAAGAAAGTCCAGCCGGTTTACCCGCAGAATGCGCTTCGTCTGCGGCTTCAGGGCACGGTGGAAATCGCAGCCACAATTTCCAAAACTGGCGACGTCATCAATGTAAAACAAATAGGCGGTGACCAGTATCTGGGACGCGCCGCGGAAACCGCCGTCCGGCAATGGAAATACAAGCCTTATATGCTGGACGGACGTCCAGTCGAAATCCAAACGCAAATCAGCGTGGAATTTAAACTGCCCAGTTAGTCCCGCGGGTTTGAGTTGGTTCGCGGCGTGGAGAAACCTCCTCCACGCCGTTTATATTTTCGACGGTTCCCCACACGCTCCCGACCCATACTTCCCGGCTCCAGCCTCGCCTATATTCGTCTTATAATAGAGGGATGCCTACTCACCGAAATTTGCTTCTGTAGGCCTTGTCATAGTTTTCAAACAAAGATTTCAACCATGGATTTCAAACTTGTCAGCAGTTACAAACCGCAGGGCGACCAGGGCCATGCGATCAGTTCCCTTTTGCGCGGACTGCAGGACCGTGAGCAGCATCAGGTTTTGCTCGGCGTTACCGGATCTGGAAAGACCTATACGATGGCCAAAGTCATCGAACAGGTCAATCGTCCCGCGCTGGTGATGGCGCACAACAAAACGCTGGCAGCGCAGCTCTACCACGAGTTCAAGAGCTTCTTTCCGCATAACGCTGTCGAATATTTCGTTTCCTACTACGACTACTACCAGCCGGAGGCGTACGTCCCCGCCGCCGATCTTTACATTGAGAAGGAATCCACCATCAACGACGAACTGGACAAGCTGCGCCTCTCCGCCACAAGATCGTTGTTCGAGCGGCGCGATTGCCTGATCGTAGCGTCAGTGAGCTGCATCTACGGCCTCGGCTCGCCTGAGGCTTACTACGGGATGCTGCTCTTCCTTGAGAAAGGCCAGAAGATCAAGCGGCAGGACATTACACGCAAACTGGTGGACATCCTCTATGAGCGCACGGATGGCGAATTCCGCCGCGGAACTTTTCGCGTGCGCGGCGACGTTATTGAAGTCTTCCCCACTTATGACGACATGGCCTACCGCATCGAGTTGTGGGGAGATGAGATCGAAGGGCTCTCGCAGATTGATCCTCTCTTCGGCACGGTGAAGCAGAAGTATGTGCGCTTGCCGATTTACCCGAAGACGCATTACGTAATGAAAGAAGAAACGCGGACCAGCGCCGTGCAATCCATTAAAGAGGAACTTGCCTGGTGGGAAGTGGAACTTGAAAAGCAGGGCCGACTGGTGGAGTCGCAGCGTATTCATCAGCGGACCATGTTCGATCTGGAAATGATCAAGGCCATGGGATTCTGCCACGGCATTGAAAACTACTCACGCCACTTCACGGGGCGGCTGCCGGGTGAGCCTCCGCCCACGCTGCTGGATTATTTCCCACGCGACTACATCATGTTTATTGATGAGTCGCATCAGACCGTCCCACAATTGCACGGGATGTACCTCGGCGACCGCTCGCGCAAGCAAACACTGGTGGAATATGGCTTTCGCATGCCTTCTGCGCTCGACAATCGTCCACTGACGTTTGAGGAATTCGAGCACCGCATGAATCAGATGGTCTACGTTTCTGCGACACCCGGGCCCTATGAGTTAACCAAATCGGCGGGAGTTGTCGTGGAGCAGATCATCCGGCCCACAGGACTAATTGACCCGCCGGTTGAAATTCGTCCGGTGAAGGGACAGATTGACGACCTTCTACATGAGATTCGCGACCGCGTCTCTCGCGGCGAACGCGTGCTTGTGACCACGCTGACCAAGCGCATGGCGGAGGATCTTGCCGAATATTACAGCGAAGTCGGCGTGAAGTGCCGCTACATGCACTCGGAAATCGAAACGCTGGAGCGGGTAAAAATACTTCGTGATCTGCGCAAAGGCGAGTTCGATGTGCTCATTGGAATCAATCTTCTGCGCGAGGGATTAGACCTGCCCGAGGTTTCCCTGGTGGCGATCCTTGATGCAGACAAAGAAGGATTCCTGCGATCTAGCGGTTCATTAATCCAGACAATTGGCCGCTGTGCCCGTAACTTAAATGGACGCGCCGTCCTCTATGCAGACCGCATGACTGATTCCATGAAGAAGGCCATCGGCGAAACCGACCGCCGCCGGGCCATCCAGCAGGCTTATAACAAAGCCAACGGAATCACGCCGCAATCCATCATCCGCCCACTCGACATGACGCTCGCAAAAATCATGGAAGCCGACTACGCCGACCTCGCAAACACCGAGGCGGAGGGCCTCCCGGAGTTCAAATCGCAGGAAGACCTGGATGAGTACATCACGAAGCTGGAAAGCGACATGCGCGAAGCGGCCAAGAAGTTTGAATTTGAAAAGGCAGCCAAGCTGCGGGATACGATTAAAGAGCTGAGGACGAAGGAATTTTTGTTTGCGTAGGAATATTGAACGGCCCTGCTTCGCACTCATCAGACGCCAGCGGAAAAAGCGCGCCCTTTAACCCCCGGTTTGCTTTCCCCATATTTTTCCGTAACTTTAAGTTCTTTTTCCAGTGACGAAAATCGCTGCAGGATTTCATTAATCCGGATGGCCATGTTGCGGATGGTTTCCACTTGCGAGTGGACACTTCCAGGGACTTGGTCGCCGTCCAGGAGAATCAATTCAGAGTTCCCTAGTATCGAAGTGAGTGCGTTGTTCAAGTTGTGGCGGACTTCGAGCATGTAATTGCCGAGAGCCGCCTGCCGCTCAAGTACAGTATTTTGCTGCTCCAGCCGGCGGGCCGCGCTGGCTGTTTTCGCGTGCAGGAGCATTTCCGCCGCCACACCAACGAGCACATCGAGCCAAACGCCGTGGTTCTCACTCTTCCGCGCGTTTCCTGCCGTTTTTGCTTGGCGCAGAACCTTCGTCCACGCGCCCGTTTGCGGCTGCACCGCTTCTGCTTGCGCAATGATCAGGATGGAAGGGTTTTTGGCAGCGGCCAGCGGCTTTTCCAACCGGGAGCGCGCGGCGGAATTCACTTCCCCAACAATGGCCAAGTCGAAAGCGCCGGGATCAAGCTCATGGCAGACATCGCTGCCCATCAGGGTGAAGGCCGGCTGGCTGCGCTCCTGCTGCCACCTTGCGGTGATGGCGCTGGAAAAGGCCGCATTGTCGGAAATGATTAGAACTGTGGGCTGCTTCACGCCTTTGCCTCTCTGTGGTTAAAACTCAGAAGGGTTAAACCGAACCATCGGGGTTCCAGGTTGACGGGCTGCCGGAAATCTCAAATTCTGGCGTCTCGGATTTGCTGGTAGTAAAGCCAGCTCCCGCCGTCGTCGCTTTGGCACGCGAAGCAGATGTTGCCGCAGGCGTGTTTGTAGGCGGTCCGCCACTCGCGCCAAGCGCATCGTCCACAATGGCGTGGAGATCCACAAGCATGCGTAGCGGCTGTCCGGAAGAGTATTCCGCATGGAACATGACCTTCCATGACTGGCAGATCATGCGCAGGCGTACGGTAGGCTCTTCCGCTGAAAATTGCGCAGCGCTGCAGTCCAGCGTGGCCACCCCTCTGCTTTCCAACTCGCGCAGCCCATCCAAAATGGCGTTCAGGTCTTGATGCATCAGCCGGAAAAATACCCGCCGCATGATGAAGCTGAAGCGAGTGAACGAAACCATGGCCACAGGCAGAAAGTATTTTTCCTTGCAGCTGACCTTGAGTTTTCTGCCTTTATCGAGAACGCCGCTTTGCAGCAGGCTCTTAAGGCTTGCAGAGGCCTTCGCGCTCTGCACCAGATCTTCCAGCAAATCGAGCCAATCAGGAATTTTTACGTCCACTGGCCCAAGCACGCTTTCCAGCGTTTTGGCCACATAGGCGACAGTCAGTTCAGCGTCATCCAAACGCGACGGAGCGCAATCAGAAAAATACTGCACCAGCAGGAAATCAATCTTGTCGCGGTCAGAGTCAGAATATTCCGCCTTCTGCAGATGATGTTGCAGCATGGCGCGAAGGCATTCGGTGTTGCTCAACGTCGTAGTCTGCAGAAATTGCCGCAACTGATGCACCTGGATGCGTGAATCCATTTCCAGGAGCCACGCCCGCGCCTGTTCCAGCCCTTCCTTGGAAGGAACGTCAGTCCCAGTCTCAAGTTCGCCGCTGGGCTGTGACTCAATTACAAACTCACGGGCCAATGCGGAATACAACGGATAGAGAAGACGCGCGGAGCGCCATTCCTGGGCAGCGTCCATTTTTTTGATGCCTGCATTCATGATTTCACGATCCAATTAGGTACCTGTTGAGTGAAGCGGGCCGCCACCGCTGTATGTCCCGCGTTGTACTGCACCGCGACCACGCACGCCTGAGCGTCGAGAGTGCCGTCAGAATTTTGAAGTTGCAGCAGATCAGCGAATTCCAGGCGCAGCTTCGAGGCAAACAGAACCTCCTGCGAAGTTCCGTATTCGATGACCGTGTGTTCGCACTTGCTTTCCTGCGGACCCTCGATCCGGCTAAGCCGCACGGGAATGCGAACGGGCGTAGCCGTAGGAAAGAACCGCGCCAGTTTGGCGGTGGAACTTTCAGCCGCGACAGCCGTGCCTGCCTTTGACAACCCTCAAACCTCGATCAAGAAGTACGCGGTCTGACCGCCGGGAACCGCCGGTTAGCGTGAAATCCATGCAAAAGCCAGACCGCTTACATGTAGAAGTTGCACGGCCACGGCCAAATGAACTGAGTGGCAAGGAGAGTTCTAAGTTATTGAATAAACTAGGCCTACTATAAATTTGGCTGCACGCGAAAGTGCAGGGAATCTGCCCTTCTCTTGTCTCAGAGTGAGACGCGTCTCACTCTATGCGCTTTATTGGAGTGTGTGGGTAACCTCGTGCCTTCCCCCAATGTTGTAGCGTTTCAGCTTGCGGTAGAGGGTCGCCCGGCTAATGCCCAGCATTCTGCCGGCAAGCACTTTGTCGCCATTCACCTGCTCGAAGACCCGCTCAATGGTTGCGCGTTCAATATCTTCCAGGTCGGTCGTGGAAAGCCCGGGAGTTCCGGAGGCCACTTTCGCGTCTGCGACGATCGGGGCCGCCGAAATATTTGGAGGCAAATCGGCGACGTCAATCATCTTGTGATCGCCCAGCGCCATCGCGCGTTCCATGCAATTTTCCAGTTCACGCACGTTGCCCGGCCAATCGTAATGCAGCAGGCATTTCATGGCGGCATGGGTCACCTGCAATGAAGACGAGGGATCCGACCGGTCGAGGAACCAGTTCACCAGCAAAGGAATATCGGAGCGGCGGTCTCGGAGAGAAGGCAAATGCACGGTCACGACGTTCAAGCGGAAATAGAGGTCTTTGCGGAAGGCACCCTTTTGATATTCCGCTTCTAAATCGCGGTTGGTCGCGGCAATTACGCGAACGTTGATCTTGACGGAGTGGTTGCTGCCCACCGGACGCACTTCTTTTTCCTGCAATACGCGCAGGAGTTTCGCCTGCATTTCCAGCGGCAGTTCGCCAATTTCGTCGAGAAAGATCGTTCCCCCGTTCGCCGCCTGGAACAAGCCCGGGCGGGAGCGAAGCGCGCCGGTAAACGCGCCCTTTTCGTAACCGAAAAGTTCGCTTTCAATCAGGGTAGGCACGAGCGCGCCGCAGTCCACCGCCACAAAAGGACTGTGGGCCATGGAACCGCGGAAGTGAATGGCCCGCGCCACCAGTTCTTTTCCTGTACCGCTTTCGCCGGTAATCAGCACCGGAGTGCGCGTGTCTTTCAGGCGCGAGATCATGCGGAGAACATCCTGAATTTTCGGCGATGCTCCGACAATGCCATGAAGGTCGGTCTCGGCTTCCATGCGCTCGCGAAGGAATTGATTCTCCTCCACCAGCTTCACCTTCTCCGCCATGCGACGAAGAAATAGTCTTAGTTCTTCAAGTGGTGAAAAGGGTTTGCTGATGTAGTCATAGGCGCCCAACTTCATGGCCTGGACGGCAGTTTCCACCGAGCCGTGTCCGGTCATGACGGCAACTTCAGTGCGCGGATGCGCCTTCTTCACCCGCTCCAGAAATTCTATGCCCGACATTTTAGGCATAACCATGTCGGTCAGGATCATGTGGACGGGCAGGTCCTCGAGTAGAAGCAGTGCGGCCTCGCCATTTTCCGCCTCAGCGCAGGCAAATCCGAGAGCCTCACCGACGGTGACGCACAGCCGGCGGATGCTCTCTTCGTCATCCACAATCAGCAATCGAACCTGCAAATCTTCATTCACAAGGCTTTCCCCACTCACCTCTATTCACTCGCCTTACCTATCGTTTTTTCCACCACTTCCAGGAATTGCTGCACGCGAAATGGCTTTTCCACGCACGGAGCGCCGGTTTTGTTGAGCGTTGCAACCGTTTCCTCGTTGGCGAGATCTCCAGTGATGAATACGATTCGGGATACCAGTTCCGGGCGGTGATCAGTGAGCCACGCATAAACGTCGCCGCCGTCCACGCCGCCGGGTGTGCGCATATCGGAGACAACGCCCTGAAAATTGCCGGATTCCAGGAGGCGCAGTCCTTCCACGCCGGAATCGGCGCAAATCACTTCGTAGCCGTTCCGCTCCAGACAAGCTTGCACATAGGCCATGACGGCGGGCTCGTCTTCGATCAAAAGAACCGGCAGCACGGCTGACTTAATGGCTGATGAACTCATCGCTGTATCACTCCGGCAGCGGCCCCCACGGAGGTGGCTTCCGGCGCCGCCGGAAGCCGCACAATAAACGTGGCGCCTTCTGCTCCTGCGTTGTTATGGCAGAGGATTTCTCCGCCATGCTCGTGCACAATTCCATAACAAATGCTTAGCCCCAGACCCGTCCCCTTGCCAATTTCCTTGGTCGTGAAAAAAGGATCAAAAATACGTTCCTGTTGCGTAACTCCGTGCCCGTTATCCCGGAACGAAATCTCCACGAAATCTCCCACCCGTGCGGTCATGATTTCGATTCGCGCCGGGCTGCTTTCCCGCATCGCGTCATACGCGTTGTTCAAAATATTCAGAAACACCTGCTGCAACTGATGGGGATCGCCCACCACCGGCGGAAGTTGCTGATCGAATTGCTCCACCACTTCCACGCCGCGGTTCTGCAGATCGTAAGCGCGCAGTTGCAATGTGCGCCGCAGAACCCCGTTGATCTGCACCGGCTTTCGCTGCGGAGGCATCTGCCGGGCAAAGCTCAGCAGGTTCTGGACAATCTGCTTGGTGCGTTGCGCCTCCTGCAAAATGACGCGCAGGTCGCGGCGCGCGTCTTCGGGAATACTGGGGCTTTCCATGAGGAGATCGGTAAATCCAAGAATCGCGGTGAGCGGATTATTCACCTCATGAGCAACGCCGGAAACCAGTTGGCCGACCGCGGCCATTTTCTCCGCGTGAATGAGCTTGGCCTGCAATACGGCAGCGTCGGTAACGTCGGTCATAACTACTACCAGACTGGTTACAGTTCCCTGCTCATCGCGCATGGGGCTCAGGTTCACGGAAAAGTGCCCTACTTGGCCATCTTCCTGCAATATTTGCAAATCGAGGTTGTCCACCTGCTGACCCTGAAGTACCGATTGAAACGCCTCGACGAATGTGGACTGCCGCGACGGCGCCACGAGTTCATGAAGCGGCCGACCGAGCAGGTTTCCTTGTTCGTAGCCCAGATCGAACCAGCGGCGATTGGCGTAGCTGATAAGGCCCGCGGTATCAGCCACCAGAATGAGGCTTTGCGTGTTATTCAGGATCTTTCCGGAGAAGTCCCGCTCGCGTTGCAGTTCGAACTGTGAATTCTTAAGCCCACTGATGTCGAGCATCAGCCCGCGGTGTTGAAGAATTCGCCCGTCGCGGTCGCGAACGGCAAACGCGTTGATGAGTACATGGACGACCGAACCATCCCGGCGGCGCAGCGATGCTTCGTAGTTGCGAATCTGGCCATGCTGGTCCATCTGTGCCGCAAATTCCCGCTGCCGGTCGGGAACGGAGTAAATCTGGGTGCGCAGGTCCACGCCCAACAACTCTTCCCGGCTCATGTATCCGAGCATCCTGACCATGGCATCATTCACTTCAATAAATGCGCCATCGGGAGTGGAGAAGAACACGCCTTCCTGGACATTGTCGAAAAGCTCGCGATAGCGGCGCTCTGCTTCGCGCCGATCGGTCACATCCTTCATCACATGGATCGTCTGCAATGATTCTCCAGTCGCGCCATGAACGTTCGAGGTCGAAACCAGGTAAGTGCGGTCCAGCACGGGATGTATATATTCATCCGGCGCGCTGCCAGTGGTAAGGCAGAAAGGGCAAAAGTACGTCTGCGCTTCCTTGCCCATGGACAACACCGCGCGCATGTTCAGTCCGATAATCTGCTTGGGATCGAGCCCAATGAAATCAGCCAGCGAGCGGTTTACGCGCAAGACGTTGCCCAGGGTGTCATGCACGACAATGAAGTCCGAAATCGCGTCAAAAGTCTCGATCCAGTGGCGGTTCGCGCGCTCCATCCGGTTGAAGAGTTGCGCATTTTCCAATGCGATGGAGCCATGGCCGGCGATGGCCTGCAGCATCTGGATCCTCTCCATGTCGGGCCCTGCCGCCGGGTTCGCCAGCAAAAGAACGCCAGCCAATTCGTTGGAAGTTCCCTGCAACCGCAACAAAATGCAATTGCCAAAGGAGAGGTCCGCCGCGTCCTGTTCTCCGAATATTTCCGCAGCGGAAATAGAGACAATCGCATCAGGATGCACCTTTAACACCTGCGAAATACCCGCAGCCATTTGCCGCGCCAGGCCTGTACCCAACTGCTTCACCGAACTTGAGGCAGCGGCCACTTCAAGCCCCGCGTTCTGCTCGATGAGCAATACCCCGGCGCTTGCGTGGGTCATTTCCGCAGCTCGCGTCACAAACTCTTTCGCGAACTCCGGCAGGCGTTGAAAGGAATTCAGCTCCAGCGCCAGATGCATTAGCGAGTCCGCGCGGCGGCGGTGTTGTTCCGCGAGATGCAGGTTCCGGCTTGCTTCCAGTCCGACAGCAGTTTGGGATGCAAGAGCTTGCGCACGGCGCACATCCTCAGCATCAATTCGCGCTTCCCGCGCGCGATCCATGACTCCGACAAGCCCCAGAATTTCCCCGTCGGTCCCAACAAGGGGCACAATCAAGAGTTGCTTTATGTTGAACTGCCGCACCATCTGCAACTGCACACCGGGAATCTTCGAGACGTCATTGCTCCAGAAAGGCTGTTTGTTCAGCAGTGTTTGCGTCGCGACCCCAGCGGGGAAAATAGCGTCCACGGAAGTGGATGTGCCCAGGTCAGAGGCCCAGCGAATATGGAACTGGCCGTCCTCGAGCAGGGCTACGAAAGAACGGCCAAATCCAAGGAACTGGGCGGCGCGGACTACGAAACGCTGCATGAAGCTATCTAAGTTGCCGATGGATCCCAATTCCGAGGAGATCTCCAGGAGCTGCTGCATCTCATGCGCTTGCTCCTTGGCAATCGAATAGAGTTCAGCATTCGCAATCGCTACCGCTGCAGACCCGGCAATGGCAGCGACAAGGGACCTTTCCACGGAAGAAAATGACGTTGTTGCGCGAGGATAAATGATTATTGCGCCACTGGTTCGCGATGTGCGCAGCGGAGCAACCATCAGTGTGCCGGTAGCGACCAGATCGTTGAGCCCATGGGTGGACGCATCGAAGGCAACAGTAATGACTTCCCGGGCCGCGATGGCGCGCGCCGCGAGGTCGGAGGCAAAGCGCATTGCTTTTCCTTCTAAACGGCTGCGCGCTAAAGAGGCAGCGGAAGGGTTTTCAGAAGCCACCGCAGATACCGCAAAACTCTGCTCGTCGCACAATAAAACGCAAACCAGCGAGGCATTGAGCAGGATGCGCAGGCGTTCCACAAGCTCGTCCATGGCTGCGGCAGCGTCGGGAACGGCATGTAACGCACGAGAAACATCGGCCAGAATCTCGCTGCGCCGCCGTTCCTCGCGCGAGTTCTGCGTTAATCGTCCGGCTTCCAGCAGACTGCCAAGCTGCGCGGCAAAGATAGTGGCCTTGGCCGCCATGTCGTCATCAAAATGGCTGGGAGAGGTCGTGTGCAAGAATGCAGCCGCGCCAATCACTTCCCCGAAAACAACCAGGGGCACCGCCATCAGCGCCCGCGCATGGAACTCGGATGCCAGCGGGAAACGCCCAGCTTCCACATGATTAAAAAAAACGGTTCGACGCTCCCGGATGGCGTGCATGACCACTGCACTCTCCTCCGCTTTCATATGCCGCCCAAGAAACTGCTCGGCCATCCACCCGTCGGCCTCTGTGCCAACGAATTCTTCGCCGGAAACCGCCTGCCAATAGTAGCTTCCATCTACCCTGAAGAATTCGCGCGTCGCGCGACAAAAGTGCGAGATGAGTTCATTGGGAGTGGTCCCAGAAAAGCCAGCGCCAGCTACAGAAAATTGCAGGAGAAGCTGCTGGAAAGTCTCCTCTCCGCTCAGCTTTTGCGAAACCGTAGGATGAAAATGAAAGCTCAGAGGAGTTTTGCTCCCGAAGTCCAAACGATTGAATACACAAGACAAAGTAGCCTTCAATCTCAATTTGAGTCAAGGAAATTGGAGCAGGCAGGTGGTCAAAGTGGCAATGTGCGCACATAGAGCAAACTGTCGCAATCTGAGATGAAAGAGCATTTCTGAGACATTTCTAATCCTTGGACGGCATTAGCCATGTCCGCCCAGAGCTCCACGTAAGCCTATTAAGCACAATCGCTTAGATAAAAACACCAATCGTTTTAGAAGAACCCTGGGACTGGCATTGGCATTGCATTTGTAGCAATGGATTTACTTCTCAGGGGGGCACAGTGTCTTTGCAGCGAAAGTCTTGGTTCCTAATCGTTTTGTTCGGGGTGTTATTTAGCAGCGCGGTCTATTGCCCAACGGTAGTTCGGGCTCAGGAAGCCTCAGTGGGGCGAAAGGTGAAATCAAAAGTTGCGCCCGTATATCCAGAGCTGGCCAAGAAAATGGCCATATCAGGGACGGTGCGCGTGGCCGTCGTTGTGGGGTCAAATGGGTCCGTAAAGAGTACCAAAGTACTCGGAGGGCACCCTTTACTTATCGACGCGGCAGTGGATGCAGTGAGGAAATGGAAGTTCGAACCTGGGCCGGATGACAGCTCGGGCGTAGTTGAGTTCAAGTTTCAGCCGGAAAATTAATTTCCCTTCGCGGCTCATGGAGTCTATATGCACTACTTTAGCAACATGACGATTGGCAGGAAACTCTACGTGACGTTTGGATTCGTCCTGGCCATGGTCGTGATGCTGTTTTTCGTGACCTTTATCGCCGTGCGGCGCGAACACGCTGCCAAGGCCGCCGCCACCCAGGCGCTGGAGCTTGCACAGGCGATCGACAAGATCAAGTTTCAGATGATGCAGAACCGCCTGTACCTGGGCAACTACCTGTTGAGCGGCGATACCCGCGAAATTGACCACATGAACGAGGGCATTCATGCTCTTGCGCAGAGGATTCGGGATACCGAAGGCCTGGCCGGCTCGGACCAGCAGCGCAGCAGCCTCGAACAAGTCGCCCTCAGTGAACAGGGATGGGCCAACGAGTTTGCAAATCCTCTGGTGAAAAAGCGCAAGGACGTGGACGAAGGCAATGCCACCGTCGCCGAATTGCAAATTTTCTATCTGCAAAAGGATTCTGCTTCCTGGGTGAAGAATGCCACCGAGTATCTGGACAACGTGGACCATGAAAACTCCAAGTTGCTCGATGCAAGACGAAGCTCGGATGAAACCGCCAGCTCCTGGACGATTGGAATGGCGCTCATCTTCACGATCATCGCAGTCGTTCTGGGAGGGATGATTTCATTCTCCACCTCGCGCTCGATCACCGCGCCGTTGACTAGCCTTATGCACGTCGCGCGGCAGATCGGCGACACCGGAGATCTGGACCATCAGATTGACCTGAATCGGACCGACGAAATCGGGCAACTGGCCCGCTCGTTTAACAACATGGTCACTTACCTCCGGGAGATGGCATCGGTTTCAGAGGCTATCGCCGGGGGCAACCTGACTTTGGAAATTCAACCGCGCTCCAAGGAAGATACCTTGGGCAACGCTTTCGCCCGGATGGTGGAGGGTCTTCGCAATCTGGTGCGCAACGGGCGCGACGCGGCTTCGCAAGTGGCGACTGCTTCCACGCAGGTGGCCGGCGCCTCCGATGAGTCCGCCAAGATCAGCTTGCAGACATCTTCCGCCATTGATGAAGTCACCAGTACTATGCACGAGATGAGCGTGAACGTGCAGAACATGGTGAAGAGCACGCAGGTACAAGCTTCGAGCGTAAGCGAGACTTCCGCATCCATCGACCAGATGGTTGCTTCCATTCAGCGCGTCGCCGACACCGCGAAAGTGCTGCTGGATATTTCCAACCGCTCCCGTGAAGAAGTGCACAGCGGCATCACCACCATGGAGAAAGCGACCGACGGACTGAACAAAATCAACGTTACCATCCAGTCTTCGGGCGAAATCATTGACGTGCTGGGACAGCGCGCCGACGATATCGGCAAAATCATCGAAGTCATTGACGATCTCGCCGAGCAGACCAACCTCCTGGCCCTGAACGCCGCCATTGAAGCCGCACGCGCCGGAGAACACGGGCTTGGTTTCGCGGTTGTCGCCGATGAAGTCAGAAAGCTGGCGGAAAAATCCGCGCAGTCCACCAAGGAAATTTCCGAACTCATCCAGAGCATCCAGAAAGAAGCCCGCAAAGCCGTCGAAAACATGGACCAGAGCACGAACATCGTGAACGAAGGCCTGGGCCTTGGCACCGACCTCAACTCGGCGCTGAAAAAGATCTCCAACGTGGTCACTGAGGTTTACAAGTTCGCCCAGGAAATCGGCGCGGCGACCAATGAACAATCGCATGGCTCTTCGCAGATCGCGCGGGCAACCACGCGGCTGAACGAAATCACCCACGAAATCAACTCCTCGGTGGAAGAGCAGGCATCCGGCGCGCACGCGGTGGTGAAAGCCATGGAGCGCATGCGTGAACTCGTGCAGCAGACCACATCGGGATCCACGGAACTGGCTGCTTCGGCGGAACAGATGTCCAAAATGTCGCGTGAGCTGCTCAATTCCATGGACCGCTTCGCGATTGACCAGAATGATCGTGGCACGTTCCTGCGCAATGAAAAGGCCTTCGCCTCCAATGCGCGCCATGCCGCGGCGGGAAGCCGGGGCTAAGGCAGAACGCCAAGGGACCCATGAGCCGCGAACTTCACATTGTCGGATTTCAAGTCGGGCGCGAGACCTACGGCGCTCCCATCACCTCTCTGCATGAAATCGTCCGCGTCCCGGAGATCACGGTGGTCCCCGACGCTCCGAATTATGTGGAAGGGGTCATCAATCTTCGGGGAAAAATTGTTTCGGTCATTGATTTGCGCAAGCGCTTCGGAGAAAAGGCGGCCGCCGCGAGCCGGCGCAACCGCATCCTGGTGGTGGAAAACAAGGGACGGCTGTCGGGCCTGATCGTGGACTCCGCTTCGGAAGTGCTCAAAATTTCGGCCTCGGATGTGGAACCGGCCATCAATGTTTTCCAGGACGGCGGACTAAACTGCGTGACCGGACTCGGGAAATACAACGGAAGACTGATTGTGTTGCTGGATATGTCCAAGCTGCTGGAATACAGCGGATTGTGGCAGGAAGGTCCAGGCAGCGCGATCAAAAACCAGCAAAAAGCCGCGGCACAAGCGCAAACCGCGGGCAAGTAGGGCCGCGCCCATATAGGACGATTAACGATGGCCATAAGCACAACAAGCACTCCGGTGCAGTTCACCGAAGCCGAGCTGAAACTCTTACAGGCGCTGGTCTATCAGGAGTGCGGGATGCACTTCGACGAGCGCCGCACCCATTTTCTTCAGGACCGCCTGCAACGCCGGCTCAAAGAGTGCCAACTGGACTCCTTCTACAGCTACTACCGGCTGCTCATCAGCCATGCTGGAAAAGAAGAACTGGCCCGCTTGCTGGAAAACCTCACCATCAATGAGACCAGCTTTTTCCGCAACAAGGCCCAACTCGAACTTTTCCAAAAACACATTCTGGAAGAGCTGGTGCAGAAAAAGCACGCCGCTGGAGATCATCTTATCCGCATCTGGAGCGCTGGATGCTCCACCGGTCAGGAGCCGTACACGATTGCAATGCAGGTGGCCGATGTTCTGGCCTACTTCAATCTGCGCAATCCCCTGCCCTATGAAACGCCTTCGCCAAAACCGTTGATCGCTCCGCCCTGGCGTGTGGAAGTTCTGGCCAGCGACATTAGCTATTCCGCCTTGCGCGCGGGACAGCAGGGAGTGTATTCCGAACACCAGATGGGCACCGTGGATTACAGCTACCGTCTGCGCTACTTCGACAAAGTCGGCGACCGGTACGCCATCAAGAAATCTCTGCGCGAACTGGTCCACTTTGACTTCCACAATTTAAAGACCGAATTTTTGCCCCAGCGCAACGACGTCATCTTCTGCCGCAACGTCATGATGTACTTCGACGAGGCGGAGCAAAAACGGCTGGTGGAGAAATTCTGGCGTTGCATCAATCCCGGCGGATATCTGCTCGTAGGGCACGCCGAAAGTCTGTTGGGGCTGACCCAGAAATTCGTCATGGTGCATCGCAACAGCGGCACCGCATACCAGCAGGTCGAGGTGGCTGGGTGAGCCATTCCTCCGACGAGCGGAACGCGGAGCTGCGCGAGTTTTTCTTCGAGACGGCCCAGGAGTTGCTTCAGTCGCTGAACGATGAGGCGCTAAAGCTGGAAAGCCATCCCGGAGATGTGGAAACCGTGCGCAGCATCCGGCGCGTCGCGCATACGCTGAAAGGCGATGCGGCGGCGTGTGGCTTCCGCGAATTGAGCGAGACTGCTCACGAATTTGAAGACGCTCTGGCTCTGGAATCCGCTGCGGCAAACCAGTCGCTGGCCGAAATCGCCTTTAAAGCCGCCGACGTATTCACCGCCATG
>Ga0134126_10004956_pt1 | contig 16622 bp, 13 predicted proteins | sample KB31752_FD_96881 | JGI IMG/M metagenome (GOLD analysis project Ga0134126, IMG submission 96881) | Terrestrial soil microbial communities with excess Nitrogen fertilizer from Kellogg Biological Station, Michigan, USA - KB3-175-2 | ecosystem: Environmental > Terrestrial > Soil > Unclassified ...
CGGCGCGCAAACCAGGTCCAGGGAATGAACTGCCCAAGATGCGTGTGCCCCGACAGCTGTAAGGAAATTCCGGCTGCTTCTGCGATTTCCGGATAATCGGGAGCATGGGTCAACAGAATGCTGGCACGATCGCGATCCAGGCTGACGTCGTGAAGCACTGACGCAAGGTGCTCACCCCGCGTCGCACTCCGGTAAGGCACGCCCACAATCTGCAAACCGTCAACCTCTACTTTCTCGTTGCTGAGCACGCGGACTCCGGCGGCTGCGACGGCATTCAGATATTTGCTGTCGTCGCCGAATTGCTCATGATTTCCGGCAACGAAATAGACGCCATTCGGCGCGACCAATTGGTTGAGCGGCGCTGCCGATTGCCGTGCGTCAACCGCCGTCCCGTCGTACAGATCGCCCGCGATAAAAATTGCGTCGGGCTCTTCGCGCAGGATCTTGGCAACCATCCGTCGCAGAAAGCTGCCGTTTCGTACGTGGCCCAGGTGCACGTCGCTGATCAGCGCGGCCTTACGCCCGCGCCAGGCGGACGGCAAATTCGCGAGCCGCACGGTGGTACGGGTGATTCGAGTCCAACTGGCATTGAAGACCCCGTAGAGTCCGGCAACAACGCCGGTCCCGAACAGCACTTCGACTATGCGATGGAAATTAATATCCAGCCCGGCAACATGCGCAATTCCGAAAAGGACCCACCCGAAGACCGCAGCCACAAAAAGAAAGGTCAACAACCCTAGCCAGACTGCCGCAATCCGATAAAACCCACGCAAAACGGCGTTTGTATAGCGAAAGGCCAGCAAGGAGGCGGCAACAAAGCTGAGTGACGATACGGCGAGAAAGATTTTGACCCAGATCAGGGTGTGCGCGCCGCCAGCCGACAACGTGAATGCCCACGTCTCATACAGAAAAAAATGGACCAGGAGAAGAACGGATTGAAAGACCGCAATAAAGCGAAATAAGCCTCTACGTACACGCATGCAGAGTTAGATTCACTGAGTTGGCATTTCGATTGTGGCAACTCCCGGGGTGGTTTCGGTTCAGAAATTGAAAAGGGCACGCGTATTCCGCTAAAGCCTGGGTTACCCAAGCCGATAAACACTTCAAATCGACGATGGTAAACCGGCGCGGTGGAACCCCGCCCGCACAGGCTTTTTTCCTGATGAGGTGGAGAGAAAAAATGCAGATATTTCCCAGTAGCGTCAAAGGTAAGCTGCGGTTTGGTTTCGGGACACTGATTGGCCTCACATTAGTACTGGGCTTGGCGGCCTACCACACTATTGTGGTGATCGATGAGAATGCAAATGAAGTTGCCCGCAAGAACTCGGAGCGTGATTTGACTGCTCAAAGCTACGAGGCGGGGGAGAAAGAAAGCTCGGGAGTGCGGGGGTTTCTGCTGACGAACGACGAGCGAGTGCTCGAACAACTGGATACCGGCAAGCGTCGGTTTGCCGACAGCATGGCAAAGCTGCCGCCGTTTGTGAACTCTGAGGAAGGGAAGCGACTGGTGGCGAACATCCAGAGCACCCATGCAGCATATATCGCAGTTGCGGAACGAGAGGTTCAACTGGCGAAGCAAAAAAATTCCAAAGAAGCTTTCAATGTGATGTACACCGAAGCGATCCCGGCCTTTCAGTCCTTCGATACCGCAGTGGGGGAGTTCAAGACCCACCTGGACACGACTTTGAAGGCGCTAAATGAGGATCAGGACAAGACTGTGGATCATTACAAGCTGCTGATTCTCATTTTATGTGCGGTGGGCGTTTTGATTGGACTGACGATGGGCGGTGCGATCGAACGCCCGATCACGAACTCGCTAAACAAGATCACGGAACTGATCCAACAGATGGCCGCTAATAATCTTGCGGCCAGTGATTTACACATGACGGACAGGAGTGAGATTGCACGCGCGGGTCTGGCGTTGGATCAGATGAAGAACAGCCTGGCTGACATGATCAGGTCGATTTCGGTCACGGCCGAGCACCTGGCTAGCGCGAGCGAGGAGATATCCAGTTCCGCTTCGCAACAGGCAAGCACTGCAGGAAGTCAAAAAGACCAGACGACGCAAGTTGCGACCGCTTTGCAGGAGATGTCTGCTACGGTGCAGCAGGTCTCGGAAAATTCAGGGCGGGCGGCAGAGGCCTCCCGAAAGGCAGCAGACACAGCGCGGCAAGGCGGGGCGGTGGTGGAACAAACCCTGGTCAAGATGCAGGTCATTGCGGATTCGGTACGCGGCAGCGCGGCCAAGGTCGAGGAACTCGGAAAAAGATCAGACCAGATCGGGCGCATTGTAGGCGTGATCAATGACATTGCCGATCAAACCAACCTTCTGGCCCTGAATGCCGCCATCGAGGCTGCGCGTGCCGGCGAACAAGGGCGCGGTTTCGCAGTCGTCGCTGATGAGGTCCGCAAACTGGCCGAACGCACCACCACCTCGACCAAGGAAATCGCAACCATGATTGAAGCGGTGCAGAGCGAAACCCGGCAGGCTGTGCAGGCGATGGAAGAAGGCACGAAGCAAGTGGCCGAGGGAGTAACCACAACCCAGAAGGCAGGCGAGGCGCTCAAACAGATAATCCAGGTCTCGCAAGAAGTGGGCGACATGGTCACGCACATCGCCACTGCGGCGACACAACAATCCAGCGCGACTGAGGACATCAATAACAGCATGAACCAGATCGCGCGACTGCTGATCGAGTCAGCCGATGGCGCGCAGCAATCCGAAAAAGCCTGCCAGGAACTCTCAGGGCTGGCGCTGGATTTAAGAAAGCTGGTGGGGACTTTCCGGCTGCCGACCTGTGGTGAAGTGAGGGATTATCCGGTGCGGATGTATTCTCCGACCCGACCCGACTCGGACGAAGCGCTTAAGTCGTTTGCGGCCGCGGGCAGGTAACCTGGCTTTCTCGTCCAGCCCTCCGTTGGATGATAATAGTTCCTGCCGATCATCAGATGACTTCGGCCAGGGGCCATTCTTGGACGCCAAATCCATTCGCAAGCTGTTCGAAGAAGTACGCCGGGGAAGGACATCTCCCGACGATGCGGTCGAGCGACTGCGTCACCTACCGTTTGAAGACTTGGGCTTCGCCAAAGTTGACCATCATCGTGTGTTGCGAGTCGGCATGCCCGAAGTCATCTTTGGCGAGCGCAAGACTCCGGCGCAGGTTGCGGCCATATTCAAGCGTCTGGCGCAGCATGGAACAAACGTTTTAGCCACCCGTACAAGCAAAGAACAGTTCGCCGCAGTGCGCAAGGTTGTTCGCGGGACGAAGCATGACCCATCCGCGCGAACTATCGTCCTTCGGCGAGACGACAGACGTTATGGGAAAGGACTGATTACGGTCATTTCCGCCGGAACCAGTGACATTCCCGTGGCCGAGGAAGCCGTAGTAACCGCAGAAATCATGGGCAACGAAGTAGAGCGCCTGTATGACGTTGGGGTGGCGGGAATTCACCGACTGCTGGCGCACAGAAAAGCGATTACTCGGTCGCGTGTGGTAATCGTTTGCGCCGGGATGGAAGGGGCGCTGCCCAGCGTAGTCGGTGGACTGGTCGGCGTTCCCGTGATTGCGGTCCCCACCAGCGTCGGCTATGGCGCAGCATTTGAAGGGATGGCCGCCTTGCTGGGTATGATGAATTCCTGCGCCTCAAATGTAAGTGTAGTCAACATCGATAATGGCTTTGGCGGTGGCTATGTTGCTTCTCTGATTAATCGTTTGTAGGTTACGTTTCTAAAATTTTCATAGAATGAATAGAATCCAGTTGCAATCGCCATGGCCGGAGGACGATGATTGATTAGTGGTACTGGAGGCAGACCGATGGTCTCCAAATGCGCTAACCCCGAATGTTCAACTCCCTTCCGCTATTTTCATCAGGGTAAACTCTTTCGTTTGGAAACCAGAATCGGTCCGGACCGCCGACGTGCATTGGGCACCGAAGATGATGCAAAGAAATCGATGCATCGCCTGGAGTTCTTCTGGCTTTGCGATGATTGTGCGGCGAAGATGACTCTGGTTGCCGAGAAGGGCGTCGGAGTTTCCGTCCGCCCGCACCTAAGCGCGACCGCGACGGCCGCTTAACTAGACGTATCGGAATATTTTCCAGTCATCGCGTTCCAGCGTATCCTCAGGACCTCACTGAACATTCGCAGTCCGTCACGTAGAGGGCTGATGCGCGTGCCTTCCACGTGCGCCCAAGTCACCGGAACTTCCGCAATTTTCATGTTCAATCTTCGTGCTAGATAGAGCAGTTCCGGGTCGAATCCCCAGCGTTCGATCTGCTGTTGCGGGAAAATCTTTTGTGCGGCTTCGCGAGTGAAGGCCTTAAATCCGCACTGTGTGTCTTTCAAACTCAGGCCGAGCAGAATTCTCAAGGCAATGTTGAACGCGCGTCCATAGAACTGTCGAAGCAGAGACTGGCGCTGAGTTTGCAATTCAGGCCGCAGCCAGCGCGAGCCGATGGCCACATCAGCGCCCGAGGCAATCGCGGCAAACAGCTTAGGAGCTTCTTCGATAGGAGCCGAAAGATCGGCGTCGCTGAACAGAAGCACTTCGCCATCAGCGTTCAACATGCCGTTGCGCACGCTGTATCCTTTACCATGATTACCGGGATTCTCGAGCAAATGCAGACAGGGATTTTTTTTTGCGTACTCGCGGACCAGAGCGGGTGTGCTGTCACGCGACCCATCGTTGACCACGATTACTTCGGCATCCCATCCTTCGCTGAAAATGTATTCGAGCACGCGATCAAGGGTGGCGCCGAGGCGCGCGGATTCGTTGTAGGCGGGGATGATGATGCTGTATTTAGGCATCAGTCGTCAGGCAATCAGAACGAATGACAAGACAGTGTAGATGAAGGTATCACGGCAATGAGGAAGCGCCCAAGCATGCGCGATTCCATCGCTAAGCGACCTGTCGCTGGCGCTCCAGCATGTTGAAGAACTCGAGGACCATTTCCTCGTCCCAGCACCCGGCGCGAGCTTCGTCGCGCATGGTGATGGCCGCCTGCTCGTGGCTTAGGGCGGGCTTGTAAGGACGGGCTGTGCGAAGAGCGTCGTACACGTCTACCACCTGAAGGATTCTGGCGAGCAGAGGGATATCCCGTCCCTTCAAAGCGTCGGGATAGCCACTCCCGTCGAAGTGCTCATGGTGATTGCGAATGATCGGCAACACCAGGCGTAGCGATTTTAGTGGGCGGCAGATATTTTCTCCGGTGACCGGATGGCGCTTCATTACGATCCATTCCTCAGCGGTGAGATTCGCGCCTTTTTTCAGGATCTCATCAGGAACGGCGATCTTGCCGAGATCGTGCAGGTATCCGCCCCGCCGCAGAGCGATGATGTCGTCCTCATCGAGCAGCAGATGACGACCAAGATTGCTGGCGTTTTCCGCCAAACGTTCGCAATGACCCTCGGTGTAAGGATCGCGGCTTTCAACGCTCAGACCGAGCGTACAGAGAACACTCTCGGCGGTCTCCAGTTCATCGGTAAACTCTTTCAGCTTGATCAGGGACTTCACCCGAGCGAACAGCTCTTCTGGAAAAATCGGCTTGCTCAAAAAATCGTCGGCGCCGGCTTCAATGCCGCGCACGCGATCTTCGCGTTCGCTGAGTCCGGTGATCAGGACGAAGGGCACCAGGCGGGTGACCGGATCGCTCTTCAGTTCACGGCAGAGTTCGTACCCCGACTTTCCGGGCATTACTACGTCGGAAAGGATCAAGTCGGGCACCCGGCGCACGATCTCAGCCTCGGCCTGGGTAGCGTCAGGAACCGCGACCACATCGTATCCCCGTGAAGACAAGAGGTCCTGCATCAGGCTCATGGTGCTCGGATTATCATCGACAACGAGCACACGCGGAAGACGGCGGCGAAGCGTAACGTCGTGGGGATCCGCACCTTGTTGCGTGCGGGAATAAATCGCTGACAATTTCCTGGCCGGTTCCATGAGGAGTACAACCGAACCCCTTCATTGTATGCGAAATGAACTTACATGGAGAGAATGGTTTTGGGAATTCGAGTCAACTTTGACGATGCCGGGCTTCCTGATTTTAGTTGCCTTCGCGTTCCGTTTCCGGAAATCCACATGCCGCAATGTTCATTTGACCTTGCCTCGCGCTGCCTTTCGATGGTTATGTTGCTGGAATGAGAATGATGACGGGGATTTGCGCATGCTTTCTATGGCTCGGAAGCGCAGCTTTTTCGGCGACGAAACTGCATTCCGTAGGCTTCGGGAAGTGGACCTCGATCCGTCTGGCTGAGGAAGGTGCGGAGAAGAGACTTGACGTAAGAACCCGGCCCCTTCTGGTGGATGGTCGAATCAAGGAATTTATTGTCGGCCAGCCGCATGATGTGACGGAGTGGACGTTCGTAGTTCAGCGCGTCTATCGCCTGAATGATTCTCTCCCGCAGGAGACGGGGGCGATTCACTGGCTGTGGCAACGCGGTGGATGGCTGCTGGTCAATCGGAGCACGGGTAAAGTTCAGCCGATTCTGTTGCCGGCGTTTGATCCATACTCTTCGGATGCGAACTGGTTCCGCGATTACGCGGCATACTGTGGCGTTTCCGATGATGGACAAAAGTCTTTCGCAATAGTCGCGCAATTAGGCAGCAAAAAGCCGCTGCTGAAAAAACCTCTGGCTGATTCAAGCGCCGGTCAGGACTTCGAATGTAAAGCCCCGATCTGGCAGCGTGATCCGGCGCGGGTAATCTTCGAGCCCAAGAACGAAGCGAAGTTTACTTATACGGTAAAGAGCCGCGCGGTCGATCTTTTATCAAGCGACGCAGACGAAGGCGAAGAATAGCTCAGTGATTCAGGGCTTGCTTTGTCCGTACTTCACTTCGGGGTAAAGGCGGTCAAACAAAAACCACAACCCAGCGAATAGCACAATGATGAGCACGCTACCTTCAGGACCGACTGGACCTCCAGTTAACCATCGCGGTCCATGAAACGAAGACCTTATAAGATGGCCGGGAGCGAGCAAGCCGCTGTCTGGAACCGAATATAGGAAACTCTCGCCCCAATCCCATGCAGCGTGCATGCCGATGCCGAACCACAGCGATCCCGTCCGGCGAAGAGTAAAGCACCAGAACAATCCGATGAAGCCAGCGCCCACGGCACCCGTCCAGTTCTCGCCGGGATTGGTAAGGTGCGAGATGCCAAAGAACGTAGAAGTGATAACCGCAGCCGGCCAGAAAGCGATGCCGTCTGCAAGCGTGAACTGAGTGTAGCCTCGGGTTATAAATTCCTCGTAAAAGGCCACCATGAGGAACACCGCGCCCCAAAACACCGCGAATTTCACTGCGCGTCCGCCGTGCACTGCCAACCTACCAAAGTAGAAAACATGAATTGCGCGCATTACCGCGAGCAATATTGTGAGTGAAAGAATTCCCCAGAGTGTACCGATCCAGAAGTTTTTGCGGAAAGCCTGCAACGGCGGCAGTCCGTAGGCGCCAAAAGGCCGCAGCTCCAATCGCGACAGCACCAGGGCTGGAACCACCGCCGCGACGAATTCCACGAAATCGCCGATCAGCAAAAGATACGATTGCTGCAGCGCGTTGTCTGGAAGGTGGGTGAGGAGCGGCGCGATCAAAAAGGAGATCGCATATACAAGGAAGTAAAAGGAACCGATGTAGATCGCCAGGCGCCATCCGGCACGCAGACCGAAAGGTCCGATGAAGACTGAATCGATAATGGAATCCGCCCCTGACCCAGGCGGATCGGCTGGCGAACGCCCGTTTTCTAGAGGCCCATCCATGTGCTATTCGGCGAAGGCGATCAGACATGGTAAAACAATCGGTCTTAGTCATGAGCAGATTTTTCACCCATGAAAGGTTCGGCAAACCGCAGATTCTGGCGGCAATGCTGTTGCTGCTGTTTCTGGCGCAGTGCGCCTGGCTGATCGCGCATGAAATACCGGGTTCTTTTTCAGCCGAAGAATACAGCCGGGTGCAGGAAGGATTGGCGCAATGGCACGGCAACTTCGTTGCAGGCACGCCAAGTGGACCAGGGAGGACGGCTGCAACGATTCGCATGCGCGGTAACGCATACGACCACGAACACTCGCCGCTATGGTATCTGATTGAGTCGGCTCCGCTTGCGATGTTCCGCGTAAATCCTGATTCGCGGCTTGGGTTAGGGCTTTCGCGGTTGCCGTATGTGCTGATCGGCGCTTTGCTGGGCGCTTCGTTGTGGTACGTTGCGCGGCGGCTTTACGGAAATGCCGGAGGCTACATTGCCTTGGCGCTCTACTGTTTTTCGCCGGCGGTGTTGCGCAGCAGTGCCCTTTGGTTTTCAAAACCTGATGTTGTCGGGACATGGGGGACCTTCGGCGCGGTGTTTACGGCGATCGCTGTCTCGCATACCTTATATGCTCCCCGCGAGGTGGTACTGTGGAATTGGCGGCGGATCCTACTGCTGGGAATCTCGCTGGCAGTAGCCATCGGATCACAGTTCAGTCTGGCGATCGTACTGCCTCTGCTGTTGATCTTCATGTTTTACCTTGCGCCGGAACGAATAGGATCGGCGCTCGCGATCTTCGCGGCTGCTCTCGGGGTTGCAATTGCCTTGATTTTTGCCAGTTATTTTTTTCACCCGATGCTGTTCTGGCACGGAATTACGAACGCCACTTTTCTTGACGCAAGCGGGCGGGCACCGCTGATATTCGGCGCGTATCTGCAGCTTGCAAAGGAAATTGCCGCGGCCGGACCAGTGCTTGTCCTGCTCGTTCCAGCAGCGTTGGTGACCTACGTTGGGTGGGCTCGAAGCCGCTATTTTGGTAACACGGCGCCAGCGGTATGTGCGCTCCTTTTCATGGGCTTGAGGGTGGTCTCGCCGCATGATCCAGAATCAGTTTTTGCCCTGCTAAGCGTCGTCTTTTTATTTGTATTTGTTGCCGGAATCATTGCTGACCTATTGGAAACAAAGGCGCGAGAGTTGAGCCTGGCGCTAGTGGTCGGTCTGTTGGCGGCAAACGCCGTCTGGAACCTAATCGGGTTAGCGCGTCTCGGCCGCTGGTAGCAGGTTCGAGAGTGTAATATTTAAGATGTTTCGCAACCTCCGACCTGTGACAACGTTCTAATGGAGGAGGAGATTAATAATGCGTGCCGGGTTTTGCAGCCTCGCGCTTTTTGTCCTCATCGGTGCCACTGCTTTTACTTTTTCTGCTTCGGCCCAACAAGCACTCAATTCACACGGCGGCAGTCCGACGACTCACGGAGTTCCCCCGAGCGTGACTTCGTTCGGCTTTGGCGGAGGCCAAGGATTTCATGGCGTTCCGCCGAGCGTGACCTCGCTGAATTTTGGCAAGGTTCATAGCGGGGTTCATCAGCGGTCATTTAACTTTAGGCCGCATCGCCATGTAGGATTCGTGAGTCCCTTTTATGGTGGATATTACTATGCCCCGTCTGACTATTATGTGATGGATCCGGGAGTAGACGACACCATGGAAGGGCAATATGCGCAGCCTGGCCCGACGATTTTCGACAGTCATGGAGTTGGTGGTAGAGATTACGCCAGACCGGAGCCTCGGCCGCAAGACGATTATCGGTCGGATCTAAAGCGAGAACGAGACCGGGAGCCGGAGCAGTCCACGGAACAACCACTGCAGCCGGTGGCGGACCAGCCGCAAACTGTGCTTGTTTTTAAAGACGGGCATCGGCAGGAAATTGCGAACTACGCTATCGTAGGCGCGACGCTGTACGATTTATCTGATGGGCGCACGAAAAAAGTTGGCTTGGCGGAGCTCGATTTAACTGCTACCGTCAAGCAGAACGATGAACGTGGCGTAGATTTCAAATTGCCGGCAGGGGTCAGGAATTAAATGCGAGACGCTGGACTCATGCGTTGGTTGGCATTGCTGCTTGCTTTCGCGGCAGGTCTTGCGACCGGCGCGCCGGCACAAAATCGCGTCATGTCAGGTACGCGTGGATCCGCTCCAGCCGTGCACACTACGCCACCTTCCAGTGGCCACACAACGACAGTCAGAATCTCGGGACCTCGTTCCGAGCATAGGGGATTTCATCGCCCGTTCCGCGGCGGTGGATTTATTGGCGGCTACGCCTGGCCCTATTTCTATGACGACTACGCTGATTCATACGAAGCCGAGCCGGCACCTGCGGCCCAGTCCGCACCAGCTCCCGCAACAGTGCAGGTGAAGGCCGAGCCGGTTCCCGATCCGGTGCTGCTGGAACTGCGCGGTAATCAGTGGGTGAAGGTCGAGAGTTTTACTTCTGTACTGCCTGCTGCGCCTGTGAACGCCCCGTTGCCGCAAGCCGCCGCGCGCCAATCGGCTCCCGCCGTGATCGTTTATCGTGATGGACACAGCGAAGAGTTGAGCAGCTACTCCATTATCGGTCCGGTGATCTACACCAAAGGCGATTACTGGTCGAGCGGAAACTGGACCCGCAAGATTCAGATTGCAGATCTTGATTTGCCCGCCACTCTCAAACAGAATCAGGACCGAGGCGTTAAGTTCGAACTTCCTTCCGGGCCGGACGAAGTCATGATTCGCCCGTAACCTGATTTCTTCGTTTCTCGTTTCTGATCGAAGGCTCTGATGTGCTCGCGGCCTTGTAGTGAAGGTGTCGAACAGCGGGACGAAAAAAGCCACGCGCGGTTTTCGCTGCGTACTTTGCGCACTCTGCGGTTAAAAAAGGGTTTGATTTGGTTTAGATCCACCGCGCATGCAACCTTCACTGTGAGTTCGACTGCGAAGTCGCCGCCGCAGCTACAGCCGCGGCTGCCGGATAGGGGATATTCACCGACCCGAGCCGTCCGCTGGAATTGTCTTTAACCAAAACCCGGATCATCGCCGCATTCGATCCCGGGGAGATGATTAAGGTATGCGGTACAAAATGCTGTGCCAAAAGCGTCTTGTATTCGTGATCGGTCAGTTTTCGCTCAATCGGTTCTTTCATGAGCTGTAGCGGCTTTCCAGACTTGTCAAAGGTGCAAGCAGCAACCATTAAGTTCAGACCACGAGCGTTTTCTCCGGCGTCGGGAAAGCTGATCGTATCCGGATCTACCACCACCCAATACTTCACCTTTTCAGGCGAGTCCGGCTGAAGGATTCGAACTGCCAACGTCAGGGATGTTGCAGTTAAGAAGTCATCACACGCTGCCTGCTGCAGTTGTGCATTAGCGATCTTGGGATCAGAACTGTCGCCCCCATCACGGCGTGCGAAATAACCTTGGCGGTAAGCAAGGTGAAGGCCGGACTGCTTGGTTTTGAGAATGATCTTGTGGAACTCTCCGTGCCATTCCGCAGCATCGGGATAGTAGGCAATCTCGTAGAAGGCACTGCTGTCATTGACCGCCCTCTTTACGCAATAACTCAGATCATTGTTATCGGTGCAGATTTGGCCGCCAGTGTCACCGGCCAGAATTTCCATGGTGGCTTGAGAGTTGACGCGCATCTGCGACTCACGGCTGATGGCATCGGCGGAGCCTCCGCCAAATCCTGCTCGAGTGCGCCGGCTTGCCTGTAAGGACGAAAATGTCTGAAGGCCTCCGGGATCGATGGGATACACGGCAATCTTCGATTCTCCCAGCGTGTTGGCCAGGTCTTCCATTTGCGAACCGTAATCGCGGAAAGTATTGAAGCTGTCTATCTCCGGATTGATCGCAATAGGAAACGACGATGAAATCCAAAGCAGGTTCTTCCGCCCCGGATATCCGGCTACATGGAGCGCGATTGAGCGCAATGCTTCAATTGTTTCGCGGACCCGAATGTCCATGGCAAAGACGTAAGTTTCTTGTTCGAAGCGTTGCAGCGTACTCGTTGCACTTGCATTATTCCCCGCCGGCCCCGGCGAGTTTGCAGCGGTTTCCTCCTGGAAAGCAGAAAGCGAATCAGGATCATCGCGCGGATCAAGTTGCCTTAACCCGTTGGTTTCGACCGTGGACGCTTTTTGCAGCGCCGCCTTCAGCAACTTGGGATCCGTGGTGAAACTTTGAAGCATGCGCAAGCGGCGTCCGAGTAAAAAAATTGCAACCGGTACATCATCCGGCAGCGAGTTGAGCATACGGACCATTTGCGCATGCACCTGCATTTGAGCGGTAATGTCGGTATTGAGGCCATCAACCAGAATCATGGTCGGAGGCACGGGATTCTTTTGCATTGTCACCAGATTGGTATACACACCCGGCGGGACCTGCAGGGCGTCGCCATTCCTCGAAGCGAAATCCATGATTCCCATCGCCCGAAATGCGGCGATTTTCTGTTGCCGTTTTTCTTTATGGAAACCCGAAACCTGATCGAATACCTCGAAATCGCTGGCCGTGAGCCCGGTCGCAGGGCGGCCCTTGTGGTCGCGGGCAACCACCTCGACAGTGACCATACGGGTCGCAACGTGAAGCGTGAGTGAGGGGGCGCTAGGGTCCAGCGTCGGAGTGGGCGCCGGAGTCTGGGCGGCTGCAGCAGGCACAAAAAGAAAGATGAGAGCGCAGACAGCTAGGTATCGGCGCAAGTCGGCCTCCAACGGGGAAGGACGCAATTTTGCAACTTTTTCGAGGCAAGTACAAGTGCCAAAAGTGGAGTCGGGAAGGTGACTTAGGGGGCGAGGGTCACTTGCGATTTGGCGAGCACGGTTGCGCTGGCCTGAGGTGCGGAATCGTAGTATTCGACAATGCGTTTGGTCTCGGGCGAGTCGTAAGATGCGAGGTTATGGGCCCAGCGAAAGCCAATCGGCTGATACCAGAGTTCGGCGTCGATCTGAAACGGTCCAGGTGAATCGGCTAAATTCACAGAGTAGTGCACTAGGCTTCCTGAGCCGGTGAAGTTGGGATCGTCAGCTGCCTCGCCGATTACAGCGATGTCTTTGTCGGCCGATTGTTTCTGGAAGCCGGCAGGCAAGAGGCGATTGTCTTTCAAGTAACCAACCGCAGCGGCCAGGCCGGTGGTCACCTGGCCGTCGGAGTCCTTGAGAATCGGCTCGTAGATTTCAACCTCATCGGGATTCGTGATCTCGCGAAAGTGCGGCTCGAAGCGGGAGGGATCGGAGTCATTCACATTGCCGCTAATAGACCCATCGGGATTCAGTGCGCCCGACTCGAATACTTTCTTGCCATCGCGATCGTGAACGATGAAATGAATCCATGCACGACGTGACGGAAATGCCGTAGGCAGCTTGTGCCCGGTGAGGTTCTCAACCAGAACATCGGCGTTGAGTCTGCCGGAAACTGCGCTGACGTTACGAAGCGTAACCCGCGCGGCTTGCGTTTGCAGAAAATCAAGAGTGCGATCGGCTTCGGCGCTGAGTTCGGCGGGCAATGCAGAGACGCTCAATTCGTCACGATGCAGGTTCAGCATTCTCAGAATGAAGAAGTTTCCACCAGTGAAAGTGTGCTGATGCATTCCAATACGCGGCTCGCCCATGACCGTCGCGATCTGCGTCGCCTGCTCAACCTCAGGCATGTGACATGCCTGGCAAGTGTTCTTCTGCGGATAATCGCTATGCTGCCATTCCTGAAAGGGCATCTGCTCGGGGAAGTAGCCGAGAAATTTCCCGTCGGGGCCAAGTGACTTCGTATAAAGGGTGTGGCAGGTTGCGCATAACGCAGCGTCGCGAATGTGCGCCGCGGCAGTCGGTCGGAAGCCGCCGGTTGAGGTCTGCATGATTCGGGTCTGACCGCCGGCAATTGCGAATGGGCCGAACTCAGGATGGTCACCTGGCGAGGGCGGAGATTCAACCTCAAAGCCGCCGTTGAAGCTTTCGCGCTTGCCGAGATTGCTTTTCGAGATCTGATGGCACACAGAGCAAGTCACGCCATCTTCGGCGTCGGCGTTCTTCTTGGGATCAGCTTCGAAAGGCAGGTGGGCAAAAACTTCGCCCAGTTTGCCATTCAACTTCGCCTTGTATCGTGCCATTGGCATGTGGCAATCGGCGCATCCGTCTTCGATTTCCGCCTTTGCTTCCGGATGATCAATGTCCTCGCGGCGCACGCTGGCCTGCCAATAAGGATCACGGGCGGAATTCGCCATAATGCTGGCACGCCAGTTGAAGCCGATGGAAACATCTTTACCTTCCGGCGTGGTGAGGCCGTTGTGACAGGCCAGGCAGCGATCGGAAGTGTGGAACTCGGGCTTGAGGTCGGCGTTCTTGTCGGCGGACTGGGCGAGTAAGGGCAGAAATACCAACGTCGCGAAAAAGAATGCCGCGCGCATCACCAGCCCTCCGTCAGCTTGCCGTCCTGCCAGTCCCAGAGAAAGTACAGTTGCAATTGCACTGGTCGGCCAAGAGTGTTCGTCACGGGAACGCGGACGCCGACGTCCCCACGAATATGCTGGCGACGGCTGAGCGTCACCTGCAGTTGCGGCAGTACGTCCCAATCAGTTTTCGCGCCGTCCATCAAGTCGCGTTGTCCAAGAAACTCGAACATGGGAGACCATGCACGACCGAGCCTATGATCTGCGCCGATAGTCTGCCCGACAGCGGCATTGAAGAAGATGGATTGCGGAGCGATGTCAGTGTGGCGGGGAAGATCAGCACCAAACTGAGTCTGGAAGAACGTATTCGTCTTGAATAGCTGGTCGTAGGCGGCGAAATTTTCAAAGGTGGATGTGCCACTGCCGAAGCCGCGCGTGCGGCTGCCGCTCGGGACGAGCACGCTGCCTTGCAGCGCGAAGATTGATCCCCTACGCAGACTCGAGAAGAAGACACGCTTCACCCCAACCGTCGCGTCTCCGATGCCGCCATACCAGGTGCGGTTCTGGTCCTGAAAAAGAACCGGAACGTCAACTTCGATCTGGTTATGTACGCCGAAGCGCTGCTCGTGGATGATATGGGTCTCGTTTCCTGGTCCGCCGCGAGCATTTACGGCGGTAGAAATGACCTCTTCATCTTCGGGATAAGCCTTTTCAGTGACGATGGCGCGCGGCAGATTCAGTTCCCCGCGCGGCCAGCCCGTTTCGCGGCAGAAATGACGCAGGTATCCGATTACTTTGCTGATCTGCTCATCGGTAAGTGCCTCGCTGAACGAGGGCATAATTTGTGAGAAGCCACGGTAGCGGCCGCCATGGACGATGACCGCGCGATAGTCATTATCGAGTTCCGCAGTGGTATGATCACAGCGGGTGAAATCGGGGAACGAATTGGGCGGCTCGAATCCTGCGATGGTTTTCGGAGTGCCTTTGCCGTCAGGACCGTGACAGGCAACGCATGCGGTTTTGTAAATGTGCTCGCCGGTATCCAGACGAAGAGATCCGCTTTCGGCGCACAGTACGCTGGCAGTTACGCCAACTAGCGCAGTCAAGAACACTGCTGGAACAAGTGCGTGGCGTTTCCTTCGCATGTCCTATTTGGAATCTCTGGATGTCGTGGAGCTTACAGCAATTTTCTTGGATGAGCGAAATAGCGTGAAGTGCACGAGAATTTTTCAGAGCCTGAGCCGAATATCGGAAGCCGGAGCGGCGACGCCCGCTTCCGAGCAGGCGTGTCTCAGTCCCGCAGGCTGACCCAGCTTAGCCCGGCGCGGAAGCTCTGGGGAGACTGTGACCAACAGTAGAGTCCCGGAGGGACGGCAGAAAAAGTTCCCAGAACCCGACCCGATCGTCACTTGAAACCGATGTTTTCACTGGTTCACGTTGGCGTTTGTCGGACCCGGAACTGGCATTAACGTGGTATAATGAATCAGCTCCGAATCAGACGCTAAGCCCATTATTTTGCAATTGTTTACGGATTATCCGCAGGCGCAGAATCAGTCCAGTTTGACGGTTCAGCTAGCAGCTAAGAACCAATAGCTAAAGCTTCTTACTTATGGCAGACGATCAGAATCCACAACTTCCGCTGACTCCTCCCCCAGGCGACGGTGGCCCGGGCGCGGCGAATATCCAGCCAGTCAACATTGAAGAGGAGATGAAGCGGTCGTATCTCGACTATTCACTCTCGGTCATCATTGGGCGCGCGCTGCCTGATGTACGTGATGGGCTCAAGCCCGTGCATCGCCGCATTCTTTACACCATGCAGCAGATGGGCCTCCAGCCGAATCGCGCCACCCGCAAATGTGCCCGCATCGTCGGCGACACCATGGGTAAGTACCACCCGCACGGAAACTTGGCAGTGTATGACGCCTTGGTGCGCATGGCGCAGCCCTTTGCCATGCGTTATCCATTGGTTGATGGACAGGGAAACTTCGGGTCCGTTGATGGCGACCCGCCAGCTGCTGATCGATATACCGAAGCGCGTCTCGCTCGTGTCGCGACCGCTCTGCTCGAAGACCTCGACAAAGACACCGTAGATTTTCGCGAGAACTACGACGGCAGCGAACATGAGCCCGATGTTCTGCCCGCGCGCGTCCCCAATTTGCTGATCAACGGGTCCGACGGAATCGCGGTCGGCATGGCGACGAAAATTCCGCCACACAATTTGACCGAGATCGTGGATGCGGCGGTTACGCTGGTGAACAATCCCGCGACCACACTGCCTGAAATTCTGAAGATCGTTAAAGGCCCGGATTTCCCGACCGCTGGAATCATTCACGGCAAGGCGGGAATTCTCGATGCCTACAAGCATGGACGGGGACGCTTCACTATGCGTGCCCGTGCAGCCATTGAAACTTTTTCGAAAGACCGTGAAGCCATCATTGTTACTGAGATTCCGTACCAGGTGAACAAGCGTTACCTGATCGAG
>Ga0134126_10004957_pt1 | contig 16621 bp, 16 predicted proteins | sample KB31752_FD_96881 | JGI IMG/M metagenome (GOLD analysis project Ga0134126, IMG submission 96881) | Terrestrial soil microbial communities with excess Nitrogen fertilizer from Kellogg Biological Station, Michigan, USA - KB3-175-2 | ecosystem: Environmental > Terrestrial > Soil > Unclassified ...
AAGACCATCGTATTGCCTCCTCCCAGACTTTGAACGAGTGCGTTTTGAAATGCTGGAGCGCGTGTAAAAAGAGGGGAAAGACCATAGGATTGGCCGTCGGCGGTCACAAGTTCGGTCCGACCACAGTACATGCCCGGAATTTGATCGGGGACCGTGGCAAGCCAATTAATTGCGCGCTCAAGTTTGTTCTTATGCCAAATATCATCCTGGTCGCTGAATGCGAAATAGTCTGCGTCAATCGATGGATCAGTCGCGAGCGAAAGAAAATTTGCGCAGACCCCTTTCCCGGGACCAAGTCGACTGACGACCCTCTGAGAAAATTCACGCGCAAAGCGCGCTACAATATCGACAGTCTCATCGGACGAGCCGTCATCAGATACGAATAGGGTCCAGTTCGTATGAGTTTGATCTGCTATTGATTTGAGCTGCTGAGCCAGAAACTTTGCACCGTTCTTTGTACACATCAGTATAGCGACCCGCATTGCGTCCACGCGGGGCCGAACCACCTCGGAGGTAACGAATATATTTGCTAGCATGGTGTTTTCATTCGCGTGATGTGGCGTAGCGGCTAAAGGAACTATAAATTTTCACTCTATATGAACAGCGGCTCTCTTGCGTAGGGCGAAAAGGCCTCTATACAACTTTAAGTACGGCCGGGGCTTAGGGCGCTGATTTCCTCGTTTTGCGCACCACTGCGAAACGAGGTTCTTGGATTTGATGGAAGGCGAGCTGAACGATACCGCGGGCGCTAAAGTCGCAAGGGTACCAAGTGGCAAAAAAGACCGTCCTTGTCACCGGGGCGTCAGGTTTCATCGGAAGACCGCTCGTGGAGCAGTTGGGCGCCGCCGGATACTTGGTGCGTGCGGCCGTGCGTCGTCCAGTCTCTTTTTCAAAGCCCGTTGATCTTGCGATCATTCCAAATCTCCGCAATCCTATTGATTGGAAGCCGATCCTCTCAGGCGTGAACATCGTCATTCACCTGGCGGGAATGGCTCATGCAAACTTTCGGGACGCTCCTTCCGATTTGTTCGAAAGGATCAATACGATTGCAACAAAAAATCTTGCCAATGAGTCCAAGGAAGCAGGAATTGAGCGGTTTGTTTTTATTTCGTCGGTCCGCGCTCAAATCGGCGCCTCTTCAGTATCGATAGTACATGAAGCGGATGATGCTCACCCGAACAACGATTACGGGCGCACAAAACTTGCCGCCGAGGCCGCAGTGCGGGCGTCTGGCGTGCCATTCACAATCCTCCGGCCAGTCGCAATCTATGGTCCACATCCCAAAGGAAACGTCAAAGGTTTGATGCGGCTTGCGATGACGCCTTTGCCGCTTCCAATGCGGGGGCTCAGCAACCGGCGCTCATTTCTCGGCGTCGACAATTTCATCTCCGCCGTTTTGTTTGTACTCAACACACCGGCCGCAGTGAGTGGGACATATCTGGTTGCCGACACCCAGACGTACACTGTGAGTGAATTTGCCACGATGCTACGCAAAGCACAGGGGCGGCCGCCTCGCCTTATTTACCTGCCGCCCGCGCTCCTGCGATTTGCGTTGATTCTTCTAAACCGTGGCCGCCTTTGGCCGCGGATTGCCGAAGATTTGATAGTCGATACGGGCAAACTGGGGGCGCTTGGCTGGCGCCCCGCTGTTGATACATATGAAGGCATTGTCTCAATGATGGAGGCCAAAACTGGGGCCAAGACATTGTGATGCGATTGTGGTGGACCGCTAGGATTGCGGTGTGGTCAAGGTTGGCGGTATGCCTGAATCTTTGGGCCTGAGATCGTCCCCGACTGTCGTACAGGCAGCAGCGCGCCAAATCGTGGCGTATACGCACTTTCGCTTATGTATTGCGTCCAATCGATGGCTTACCTAGAAACTCGTACTCATCCGCATCAATTGGTGCGGAGATCCAGAGGATCAGGATCGTGTCCCAATCGAGACTTCATCACGTAGCCACCTTTATTCTCAAGCAAGCATTTAAAACCGTACGCCGGCCCTCACGCTTGTTCTTTGCGCCGCTTTTTCGTTTCATTCTCACGCTATCTCGCTTCCCGCGCGTTGCATTGCCTATTACGTCCATGTTGCCGTCGGCTTGGATGGAGAGAGAAGATTCAAAGAGAATCCGCTTTGCATTTGCCAATAAGCTGTTTCAACACGATCGCCCCGCGGAAGCTTTGCGATACCTAGATCTTTTTTTGCATACAAGCCGTCCGTCGATTGCTGAAGATATTTTGAGGGCGCTTTGCATGTATCAAGGGTTCGGCAGATTTCGTGATGCGATGTCACAAATTAAAATAGCAAACGATCGCAATCTTAAAGAGGCCGACAGTCTCGGTCTTGCTGACAGCCCATATCGCGTTCTCGATAGCGTGTGGGCGAGTCACATCGGTCAGATCGCAACACTAGACTACGTCATTAAGCTCGGAATTTTGGAGGGCCGCGCCCGCAATGAAACAATTTTGTATCTGCCGCCCGGAAATTCTGTCGGGAACCGATTTCTCTTACAAGAGATGGCGGAGCATTTTCAGTTGATCGAAGATCCTGCGAATTTGCCTTTCCACCCTTCCGCCGTGCAAGCCTTACATTTTAATCTTTTGGGTCCAAGGCTGCCGGATCGATCAACGGCCTTCTATTGGGAGGTTGGCGGCAAGACCTATGAACGTTGGCAACGCGAGGGTAAAGGATCTTTGTTGACGTTGCCGCCCGAAACCGAGGCGCGCGGATGGACGGCCCTGCATGATGCAGGGATTCCCGATTGTGCCTGGTTCGTTGCGCTGCACGTTCGCGAAGGTAAATGGGACGGACGCAAACCCGGTTTGCAAGGCATCCTCAATGCCGACATTGCCACCTACTCAGAGGCGATTGCCGAAATCAGCCGTCGGGGCGGCTGGGTTATTCGCATGGGGGACCCGAGCATGAAGCCGCTTCCCTCACTTCCAAACGTAATTGACTATTGCCATAGCGATCTGCGTGCTGACTGGATGGACGTCTTCCTCGCAGCACGCTGCCGATTTATGATTGGAACATCTTCGGGGCCGGCCTACATCCCCCCGCTTTATGGCGTGCCATCGGTACTAACCAACTGGTGGCCGCCCGCGCAGCGGCCTTGGCATGCATCTGATATCTTCATCCCGAAAATGTTGCGAAGGCTGGCCGATGGGCAATATCTGACCTTGGGCGAAACGCTCTCCGAGCCGTTCTCCTACTGCCATTCACTCAGGTATCTTGCAGACCACGAAGGAATTCAGATCGAGGACAATGACCCAGAGATTATCCGGTCAGCAGTGGAAGAAATGCTAGCGAGATTGGCTGGTGCTGTCAGCGCGAGCAATCAGGTGTCGGAATTGCGCTTGCGCGCCGATGAAATTTACGGATCGCATGGCGCCTTCGGAATGGGCCAGCTCGCTGGTGGTTTTCTTCGGCAGCATGGCAATTTCATTGCGTAATTATAGTAAGTGATCGCCGCGATACTCGATAATGTTACGTATCTGAGCAGCAATCGCCGATGACATTGCTGTTAGACTTGCCGATCAAACCTTAAGTCGGTAAAGCAATCCGCGAATAGCAAGGATTCAGCGGTCGAATGTCTGCGGTAACTTGGGTGCAAGTAGACGCTGCGGTCGCGGACATGCGCAGTGGTATTGCCGCATGGCGGCTAAGCCGATTATTGGCTTGGCAGGACATCAAGCAGAGATATCGGCGATCGACGCTCGGTCCAATTTGGCTGACGCTGTCCTCGGGAGTCCAAATGCTCACCATGAGCATGCTGACCTCCTTTTTGTTCAATGCGCCCATTCAAAAATCGATACCTTTTGTCTGAGCCGGCATGATGTTTTGGGGCCTCATTACTCAGATGATAAATGAGGGCGCAATGTTATTTGTATCTACGTCCTCCTACATCACCCAGATTAAGCGCCCGTTCACTATCTTCGTCGTGCAAGTAATTTGGCGTAATGCAATTGTGGCCGCACACAACGCTGTGATCTACATCCTCGTCGCCATGATATTTGTCGTTATTCCTAGCTCAAGCATCTTCCTTTGGCCGTTTGGTTTCATTCTGGACATGATTTGCATATCGTGGATGGTGCTTATTTGCGCCATCGTCTCAGCTCGCTATCGTGACATTCCATTGATCATACAGAACATTCTCAATATTGCTTTCTGGCTTACACCGCTGATGTATTTCCCCGAACAACTTGGTCCGAAGCGATACATAGCCGACTACAACCCTATCACGCATATGATTGCGTTGTTGCGCGCGCCGCTCTTGGGTGAGGCGCCGACGCTGAACGACTGGCTGGTTGTACTGATCCTTGCGGTCGTTGGTTGGGTCGGCACGTTTTTATTTTTTGCCCGCTATCGCGCCCGCATTGTGTATTGGCTGTAGGTCCCGATGTTATCGATCAGCGCCGAGAGTCTACACGTCGAGTTTCCGATCTATGACACTTATGGGCGATCGTTGCGTCATACGCTGGGCCTCGGGCGGATCGCACAGGGCATAAATCGTCTTGCGACTAGGAAATTAAATGTTGGCGGTGAGATCGACAGAGGCCAGACGGGCAGGGTGGTAGTCAAAGCCTTGGATGGGGTGAGCTTCGATGTCCGTCAGGGCGATCGCATCGGTCTTTTGGGCCACAATGGCTCAGGAAAGACGACGCTTTTACGCACACTTGCAGGGATCTACGAGCCGGTGAGTGGGGTGATCCGCACGAGCGGCCGTGTTGTTCCGCTATTCGATCTTCAACTTGGCATGGACCAGGACGCGACTGGCGTCGAAAATATTTGGTTGCGTGGGAAATTGCTCGATCTAACCACCCAGCAGATCAAGGATGCCTTCGACGATGTCGCAGAATTCACCGAACTCGGCGACTATCTATATATGCCAATTCGCACTTATTCGCAGGGAATGATGCTGCGGCTCGCTTTCGCAATTTCAACGGCTATCACCCCTGAAATTTTGATTCTCGACGAGATGATCGGGGCTGGAGACGCCGCATTCCTGGCACGCGCCAACCTTAGATTGAAAACCTTCATCGAAAAGGCGGGGATTCTTGTTATCGCGAGCCATAGCACAGCGATGCTACGACAGTGGTGCAACGTGGGAATGCTCCTCGAGCGCGGCAAGTTAATTGCGCACGGTCCGCTTGAAGACGTTTTGACTCGTTATGAGAGCGCAACCAGTCAATAAATTGGCAACAAAATGGACGTCCACTGCACGTCTCTTCGGAGGTAGGCCATTTCGAGGCGCGCTTTCCCGAACAAGTTCGCGAGATCAAAGCGTCCGAGTATTATTGTCGCGCCACACGTGTTCCAGATATGCCCGGACATAGAGCGGAACAGCGGGAGTAAGGTCCGCGGACCCATATAATAAGTGAATGTCGGAAAGTTCGGGCTGCTTTTGGCGGGCTAAAAATGCGAGAACGCGCCCACGGATATTTTCGGCGCTCTCCAAAGCCCGCAGCCGCTTTATCATCGCGATGTGCTGGCCCGAAAAAACAGCATGCCAGCCGGGCTCGGTCTGAAACTGGTCAAATTCAAGCCCGGTTTCTTCCGCTAATTCGCGGCGGACGCTCCTATCTAGGTCGACACGCTCACCGTCTAGATCGTCGGGGTCCGGCGTACCAGTCGGGAAATAGATGAGATCGGCATTGGCCGTATGCTGACCCATAGTCCCGAGTACAAAGCCTTTATCTACTCCTTCGATGGCCGCCATTGCAAAACAGGCGTGTATTGATTGATCTTGAAATCCCCAATCACGCCACGCTAGTAAATCTGCAAAATCGGCTTCAAAGAAAACGCCACGGAGAACAGCATCTGAAACATCGAAGTCTCGAAGCAAGAAAACGCGCCCATTCCAAAGTGCAGGTTTCTTTCGCTTGAGAGCATTGAAATGAGACGTAATTTCTGCGCGATGGTCGTTCGCAAAAGGCCATTGCCACTCAGCAAGGCGAAATTCCAGCTTTTCAATGGGAATAATCTTCGTTTCGTTCATTTTTTATGCATGGAAATGAACGAAGGCGTTCGCCGATCTATCCGTGTTTCAGCTTGAAGAACAGAATTGTTCCAGCAAACAGCAGCGTAACGCTATTGGCAACGATGAGGGGAATATCGTGGGTCATGATTCCATATGCGAGCCATAGTAGGATTCCAATGACGAGAACCATGAACATCACAATGGAAATATCTTTCGTTGAACGCGTGCGCCATGTCTTTACCACTTGCGGCAGGAAGGCTGCGGTCGAGCAGAAGGCCGCGAGTAGTCCCATCCATGTTAGCCAAGGCAGATTGGCGATTCCGTTCGTCGTCATTGAATATTTTTGATCCTGCAGCTTAGGATGCAAGCGCAGATCGCGTAGAAGACGCGTTATTGAGCTTTAACTTACTTCAGCAAAGCAATAACGGCTTTTTTTAGTGTGACTTTGTCGACCGCCTGACGATGGCCGACAATGCCGACTTTGATGGCGCCTGCGATGCAACCAAGGAACGCAACATGGCGGATTGCGCCGCCCGCAGCCACCAGTGGAGAAGTGATGGCGAAGAACGCATCTCCGGCTCCAACCGTGTCGACCACTTTATCCGCGAATGCCGGGACCCAGCTCGTCGGCTCGCCGCGCGAATAGCCCACACAGCCGCGCTTACCCTGAGTAACAATTATTTTTGCACAGTCGATAGCCGATGCTAACAACTCCTCGACCACGGTGTCTGCCGAGCTAAAACGGTCACCGACAGCCAGTTGGGCCTCTAATAGATCGACACACACATAATCCGCCCGCGGGTAGCGTGTGATCATGTGGAAGCCAAAATTGCCGCCATTGGTCTGCGCATTGACCGCGAGGAAGCGTGCTGACTTTGACAACGTTTCAATCGTCGATGGCATGATCATGCCGTGACCAAAATCGTTCACGACAATCAAATCAAAGTCTCGTGCCCGCTCAGCGATAAGGGCATTCAACTTATTCTGAATCTCCGCGGCCGGCGGTCTATCGTCCATACGATAGACCTCGAACATCTTGCGCATATAGTTAGGCTCAATGAAACGAGTCTTGACTGTGAACGGGATATCATCGCGTTGGATCTCCGACAGTTTAACATTCGGAGCCAAGCTGCCGCGCACGAGTCTGGCGTGTTCCGACTCTTGGCCAAAAAAAGTAATGACTTCGACTTCGTGACAAAGATTGGCGAGGTGATTTGCAGTCGCGATGACGCCGCCGGCAAAGACCTCTCGTGATTGATGCAGGGTCGTTACAAGATTCTCTTTCGGCGCCTTGCCCATCGGCATGACGTAATTGTAATCGTCAATTATGGTATCGCCGACGACCAGGACGCGCATCGCGCTAACGCTATCGAGCAGATTTAAGATCGTGTCTTGCTCTTTATTCTCGCGTACGCTGTCGAGAAACGCGCGCACTTGCGGCTCGTACTGAATGATGTAGCGATTAATCAATTCACTAGAGCTGAATGTAATGTCGTGCGTGAAAATGACCTCGCCGCCGAATCGCTCGACGACTTCCCGTTCCGAGACGATTTTCCCCGTGACGTCAGCACGTTCGTCGGAATATTCAACGCCTTTAACGTAAACATCCGGTTTTAGAATTTCGATTACTGACTCTGCGGTGGGTGCTTCACTTACGATGACCCAGTCAACACAGGCCAATGCGGCTAACATTTCAGCGCGCAAAATCTGGTTGAATACGGGCCGTCCGGGGCCTTTGTTGACGAACCTGTCTGCCGTAACAGACACAACAAGTATCGTCCCGAAGTTGCGGGCCTCTTCCAAATGACGCACGTGACCCATGTGCAGGAGATCGAAGACCCCATGCGCCATGACCAATTTTCCGGCTGCTTCGCGGGCGCTATCCAAGATGCCCGCTAATTCGTCAGGCGATTTGATCTTGTCGCGCGCACTTCTGGGCGAACCTGAGCCGCCGCCGAGATGTGCGGGCTTAGTGGGGTCTCGTCGCTGGTTTCGAGGCGATTTCATTAGTTGCCAAGATAGCGAAACCAGCTCGATGTCGCCTGCTGGATTGTTTCGGGTGTCCAAAGTGGCGCGTCGCGCCAATGGTCGATTTGCGCCGTAATTTTGGCGACGCCCTCTTCAAAGCTTATTTGCGGTCTCCAGGTAAGTTCACTTTCGATTTTTGTAATATCGGCCCAGGTGCAATCCGGCTCGCCCGGCCGTTTCGGAATGTGAATTTTGTCGCCACCAAGCAATTCGGCCAGGCGATTGACCGACTGCGGGTTGCCGGCGCCAAGATTGAAGGGCTGCCCTTCGATTGAAGTCTCGGCCGCTGCCAGAAAGCCGCGCGCAACATCGGTAGCGTAAAGAAAATCTCGTCGCTGAGTGCCGTCGCCCACCACGGTGAACGGCTTGCCTGCAAGTTTTTGACGAAGAAACACGCCGAACACAGCACCATAGGCGCCGCTCGTCCGGGAGCGCGTCCCATAGGCATTGAAGATTCGCACCGAGTTGCCGGGCAAGCGGTAGACCTGATGCCAATGCATCACCGCGCGTTCTCCCTGATATTTGCTCAACGCGTAGGGATATTTTGGGTCGATGGGGTGGTCTTCGCGGGTTGGAACGGCGGCCAATCCATAGCAAGTGGATGACGCGGCATAGACGAATTTTTTTACCTGCGCGTGACGCGCACCTTCGAGCATGCGCACGGTTCCCATGACGTTGACGTCCATATATTCGGTTGGACGGTCGATGGATGGAACTATGTCGCCAATTCCCGCAAAATGAAAAATATATGAGACACCTGAAAATAATGGATCGTTTGGTTCCACTTTTCGTATATCGCGGGTATCAAGATCGACCATTTCGGAACTTCTGTCATGGGCGAGGTTGGCCTCGCGGCCACCGACCAGATTATCGATGACGCGAACCCGATAGCCGCGATCGCGCAATAAATCGACCATGTGGCTGCCGATAAAGCCGGCTCCGCCAGTAACCAGTGCGAGCGGCACTGCTGTCCCTGTTCTTGAGTCACCTGCAGTATTTGTCTGTGGTTTCACGCTAAAAATGCCCCAATCACTTGCACATTTTGGGTGGAGATATCCCAAGCTTTCCAGCGTTTAATCAGCGTTTCTTATGCACAAACGGGAAGGTTGAGGGAAGTAAATTGTACTGCTAAACCGGGCGTCATCTTGATAATTCGAGGCATCGTAAATGATGGGCAAGAAGCTTTGGAATGTCATGGTGACTGGGGGTGCTGGCTACGTGGGTAGTGCCCTGGTCCCGAAGCTACTTGCCGAAGGCCACAACGTTACGGTGCTCGACCTCTATATGTATGGCGAGGATCTGTTCGCTGCACATCGAACCAATTCCCGGTTCCGCGAAGTTAAAGGTGACTTACGCGATGCCGTAGCTGTCAAGAACGCGCTGCAAGGCGCGAACGCAGTGATTCATCTCGCGTGTATCTCAAACGATCCCTCATTTGAGCTCAATCCAGAGCTGGGCAAGTCGATCAATTTTGATTGTTTCCTGCCGTTAGTGCGCGCGTCCAAGGAAGCCGGTGTCAGGCGTTTCCTCTACGCGTCGTCTTCCTCAGTTTACGGTGTAAAGGGCGAAGCGGAGGTAACGGAAGATCTCGCGCTTCAACCGCTTACCGACTATTCAAAATTCAAAGCGATGTGTGAAGATGTGCTCGAGGCGGAACGCGAGCCGGGCTTCGTGACCTGTACGCTTCGTCCGTCAACGGTATGCGGATATGCGCCGCGCCAGCGGCTCGATGTCGTCGTCAACATCCTCAGCAATTATGCCTATCATACCGGTAAGATCCGTGTATTCGGCGGCGCCCAGAAACGTCCGAATATCCATGTTGAAGACATGACCGATCTCTATTGCTTCATGCTGCAGCAACCCGACGCTGCAATTGACGGACAGATTTTCAATGCCGGCTATGAAAATCATACCGTGATGCAACTCGCTAATCTGGTGAACGGCGTCATGGGGGGAAAACTGGCGATCGACGTTCAGCCTACCGACGATATGCGGTCCTATCACGTATCATCGAGCAAGCTGCAGCGCTCGCTCGGTTTTGCCGCGTCGCATTCAATCGACGAGGCCGTGCGCGGCCTGGTCGACGCCTTCAAGGAGCATCGTCTCCAAGACCCGATGAATAATCCGATGTATTTTAATATTAAACGCATGCAGCAATTGAACCTGCGATGAGGCCGCAGTGAGGATCGGTATTGATTTTGATAATACGCTGGTGAGCTACGACAACGTTTTTCTACGCGCCGCAATCGATCGTAAATTATTGCCGGAGCATTTTATTGGCGATAAGACCGAAGTTCGAGATTCAATTCGTTCACGTGTTGGCGACGAACAATGGGCAATGTTACAGGCTGAAGTTTACGGTCGGCGCATGGCAGAAGCCGTGATGGTCGAGGGCGCAAGAGGCTTCGTGGCGGCGTGCCGGTACAACAATGCCACGGTGTTCATCGTCAGCCACAAGACTCGGATTGCGGCTGCTGATCCGGGCGGAGCCGACCTCCATATTGCAGCCATGGCGTGGATGGAACGGAACGGCTTTTTTCGTCCGGAAGGACTGAAGTTTGATTCCGGTGATGTCTTTTTCGAACCAACGCGCGAAGCAAAATGCCGACGTATTGCCGCTCTGGAATGCAGTCATTTTATTGATGATCTTGAAGAAGTGTTTCGCGAACCAAGCTTCCCGCCGGGTGTCGAGCGCCTTCTGCTTTACCGCGGCCAGGGCAAGCTGCCTCAAGGACCTTTTACGGCCTTCGCCGATTGGGGTGTAATCACAAAAGCTGTTTTTCCCCGTGGACGATAATCGAATTTTCGAAATTGCCACGTCGCTTACTGCCGGCCGGGTAAAATCGGTCGACCGTCACTTGGGAGGCGGCAATAACCGGGTATTCCGTGTGTACACGGCCGACAGCAATTCATTTGCGCTAAAGGAATATCCGCAGCGAATCAACGACATTCGTGATCGGCTAGGGACGGAGTTTATGGCACTCCGGTTTCTGGAGCGATGCGGGATCGGCAATGTGCCGAAGGCGATCGCCAATGATCCCGTGGCGGGATTCGCGCTCTATGAGTGGATCGACGGGGTCGCGGTCTCAAACACAACCGAGGCCGATATAGATGCCGTCCTGGCGTTTACCGCCCGCCTTCACAAATTTCGTGACGCCCCTGGAGCCGCCGACCTTCCGCTGGCGAGCGAGGCGTGCCTGGCTCCGATGGAGATCCTTGCGCAGCTCGGCTGGCGGCTCGAACGGTTGAGGGAGGTCGCGGGCTCGGAGCCACGACTCGCCAAATTTCTCGCGGACGAATATGTGCCTGTTGCGCAGTCGGCCGAGGCTTGGTCAAGGCGAGGATATAAGACGGCAGGTTGGGCGTTCGAGCAGCCAGTTGTCCCCGAAAAACGGAGCTTAAGCCCGTCGGATTTTGGCTTTCACAATGCGATTCGGCGTGCTGACGGCACACTCGTTTTTGTAGATTTCGAATACTTTGGTTGGGACGATCCAGCCAAGCTGGCGGCTGACTTTCTACTGCATCCCGGTATGCGGCTTACTCCTTCCCTCTATGAGCGATTTCGTTTGGGCACCGTGAAGATTTACAGTGAGAATGACGCTTTTGCTGCGCGTCTGGCACTGGTATATCCCCTGTACGGCTTACGCTGGTGCATGATCTTACTCAACGAGTTTCTGCCCGAACGCTGGGAAACGCGCCGCCGCGCTGGCGTGCATGTCGACCGCGATGCAGCGACAGCCGGACAAATGGAAAAAGCTCGGGAGAGAATTTCGACCGTGCGTCAATATCTAACGGACCACACGCAATGAACGTCGCCGTCCAGGAAACAAAGGTATCGCCACCGCTGGACGCGCGGTCGCTCCATTTGCGCCGTCTTGTGGTTAAAGCGCTTGAAGGTGGTGGGCGCGGTCATATTGGATCGTCGCTTTCGCCGATCGAGATCGTCAGGGTGCTGTTCGACGACGTCATGCGTTATCGTGCGGCCGAGCCAAACTGGCCGGATCGCGACCGCTTTATCCTGTCAAAGGGACACGGTTGTCTGGCGCTATACGTGATGCTTGCTGACAAGGGATTCTTTCCTGAATCAGAACTGCTGACATTCTGTAGGCGCGATTCCATCCTTGGCGGCCACCCGGAGCACGGCAAAGTTCCGGGAGTTGAAGCTTCAACCGGCGCCTTGGGTCATGGACTCCCGATCGCGGTCGGGATGGCGCTTGCCGCGCGCATGCAGCGCAAAGATCATCGCGTCTTCTGCGTCATGGGTGACGGGGAGACTAATGAGGGTTCGGTGTGGGAGGCGGCGCTTTGCGCGGGCAAGCATAAGCTTTCCAATCTGGTCGCTATCGTCGATTACAATAAGGTCCAGTCCTATGGACCGACCAAAGTCGTGCTCGACATGGAGCCATTCCTCGACAAATGGCGCGCGTTTAATTTTGCCACCATCGATGTTGACGGCCACAATGTCGATGCGCTGCGCAGTCTGTTCAAGAGTCTGCCGCTCGATCGCGGTAAGCCAACCGCAATTATTTGTCACACTGTGAAGGGAAAAGGCCTGCCGTTCGCTGAAGGGAAAGCCGAATGGCATCATAAGTCAAGGGTTACCGAGCAAGACGTGGTGGCGATGTTTGACGCGCTTGGGGGCCGTTGATGCGCCAGACCGCGATCCAGATGGTGCATGAATTGGCCAAGCGCGATCCTCGCGTGGTGTTTCTCGGCTCAGATCTTGGTCCGGGGATTCTTGAAGCCATGCGACTGGAGTTTCCCGACCGCTATTTCATGGAAGGCGTTAGCGAGGCGAATTTCGTCGGCATGTCAGCCGGCCTCGCGATGGAAGGGTTCATTCCCTACCTCAATACAATAGCGCCGTTTTTTACGCGTAGGGCGTTCGAGCAGATCGCAGTCGATCTGTGTCTGCATCATTTGCCGGTGCGCATGCTGTCGAGCGGTGGCGGCCTAGTCTATGCGCCGCTCGGGCCAACACACCTCGCAATCGAGGATATGGCGGCGATGCGCGCATTGCCAAACATGACGGTCGTTGCTGCCTGTGATGCTCCGGAAATGCGCCGCTTGATGGAACAAAGTCTCGAGTGGCCGCATCCCATGTATATTCGACTGGCTAAGGGCGGCGATCCTGTTGTTTCGGATGCGGCCCGCGGTTTTACCATCGGGAAGGGCATCTTGGTACGCGAGCCCGGCACGGTGCTATTCGTGACGACCGGAGTGATGTTGAGCCACGTAATGCAGGCGGCGGACCTGCTGGCAGAATCAAACATACGCTGCGGGCTTGTGCATATGCATACGATCAAGCCGCTCGATACCGATTTGTTGAGTACGGTTGCTGCCAATGTTTCGCTGGTTGTAACGGTTGAGGAGGGTATTCGCGCCGGCGGGCTCGGCAGCGCCGTCCTGGAAGCGTTGTCGGATGGGGCTGCCGGTGGCATGCCCCGTGTTCTTAGGATCGGCCTACCAGACGCGTTCCCGCACGAATACGGTTCGCAGGACACAATGTTCGACACTTACGGTCTTAAAGGTCCGCAGATTGCCAAGACCGCGAGCAGTGAGCTTGCGAGCAATTCTCGTTCCATGAAACTGACTGCATAGAGGAAAATATGGGCCGCCTCCTGAATATCGTGACACCGCTACACAAGGCCACCAAGCGCGATTACGTCGCCCGAATGATGGACGACAAAGTCAATTGCATGCTCAAGGCCAAGGAGTACGAGGGCGACTATTGGGACGGCGACCGTCGCTATGGTTATGGCGGCTACAAGTATATCCCGGGGCGTTGGAAACCGGCAGCGCAGGCTCTGATCGATATTTACTGCCTCAAATCCGACGCGCGCATTCTCGATGTCGGTTGTGGTAAGGGCTATCTGTTGCACGAACTCAAGTTGCTGCTACCGAATGCACAAGTCGTTGGCTTTGATATTTCAAAGTATGGACTCGCCAACGCCAAGGAAGAGATTCGAGATAACTTATTCCGCTATCGCGCCCAGGACGCCTATCCGTTCGGCGACAAGTCGTTCGACCTCGTTATTTCGCTCACAACATTGCACAATCTTCGTCTGTTCGAGCTAAAGACTGCACTGGCAGAGATCGAGCGCGTGGGCAAGAACAAGTATGTCATGCTCGAAAGCTACCGGAACGAGCTTGAACTGTTCAATCTGGAGTGCTGGGCGCTGACAGCAGAAAGCTTCTTCGACGCGGCCGAGTGGATCTGGCTTTACGGGCACTTTGGCTACACCGGCGATTACGAATTTATCTATTTTGAATGAGAAAGCGGCGTCCATGAAGGTAAAGAGAGCAAAAGCGGCGATTCTCGCGGAATCACGCAAGCCGCTCGTGGTCGACGAGATCGCGTTACCGGAGGAGCTCGGCGTCGGGCAGGTTCTGGTTAAGGTGCTCTACACCACCATCTGTGGCGCGCAGATCAACGAGATCGACGCAGTCAAAGGCGCGGACAAGTTTTTGCCACACCTTCTCGGCCATGAGGCGAGCGCCACGGTCGTCGAGACGGGCCCTGGTGTGGTCAGCGTGAAGCCAGGGGACACGGTGGTCCTGCACTGGCGCCCAAGTCTTGGCATTCAGTGCCCGCCGCCGGCTTATAGCTGGCGCGGCAACAAGCTCAATGCCGGTTGGGTGACGACGTTCAACGATTATGCCGTCGTCTCGGAAAACCGGATGACGGTCATTCCCTCCGACTTCGACCTTAAAGTCGCACCGCTGTTCGGCTGTGCGGTGACGACTGCCGCCGGTGTGATTTGCAACGACGCCAAGGTGAAAATTGGTGAATCAGTCGTTGTTTTCGGCACCGGCGGAGTCGGTGTTCCGATTGTCCAATTCGCGGCGCTGGCCGGCGCCAATCCGGTGATCGCGGTCGACAAGGTTGCCGAAAAGCTGGCGATGGCCAAGTCGCGCGGCGCGACGCATATCATCGACGCCTCGAAGACGGCCGATCTCGCCGGAGAGATTCGTAGGGTTGTGGGGTCCAAGGGGCCGGACAAAGTGATCGAGACGACCGGCGCGAAGGCGATGATCGAACTTGGTTATGACATCACACATCCGGATGGAACGTGCGTTCTGGTAGGCGTACCTTCGGAGAAAGTTACGATCTACACGTTGCCAATTCATTTCAATAAAGTGCTCACCGGTTCCCATGGCGGCGATGCCCGGCCGCAGATCGACATTCCGCGCATTATCGGGCTGGTGAAAGCCGGCCGTGTATCGTTCGACAGCCTCATCACGCATGAGTTTCCTCTCGAAGAAGTCAATGCGGCCCTCGATGTCGTGCGCAGCGGGACAGCCGGTCGCGTGCTGCTGAAGGCGGACAACTCCGCGAGTTGAATGCGCAAATTCAAAGTTCGATTGCGATCAATGTTGCAGCCAAATGACTAGAGTACCTTTTAACCAGCCGCCAGTGACTGGCCGTGAGCTTGAATACCTCGGCGAGGTGATCAAGCGTCGGGAATTTTCTGGAAATGGCACGTTCACGGTACGGTGCCAAAGCCTGTTGAAGGCGAGGCTTGGCGTTGTTGATGCGATTCTCACGCACTCATGCACGGCGGCCTTGGAGATGTCGGCAATTCTATCTGGTTTAGAGCCTGGAGACGAAGTCATTATGCCGTCGTTCACTTTTGTTTCCACGGCAAATGCTGTCGTCCTGCGGCGAGCAGTTCCAGTATTCGTCGACATCAGGCCGGACACATTGAATATCGACGAAACTCTTATCGAAGCCGCGATAACGCCGCGAACCAAAGCCATTTGCGTGGTCCACTATGCGGGCGTCTGTGCCGAGATGAATCCGATCCGCCAGATTGCACTTCGGTACCGACTTATTGTAATCGAGGATGCGGCGCAGGCTCTGTTATCAACGTATAATGGTACGGCTGCAGGGCGGCTTGGCGACCTTGCATGCTTCAGTTTTCACGAAACTAAAAACGTTACCGCAGGCGAGGGCGGAGCTCTTACCATCAATAATCCGCGCTTTAGCGAACGTGCCTACATCATTTGGGAAAAGGGAACGAATCGGCGCGCGTACAAGCTTGGTGCGGTCGACAAATATTCGTGGGTCGATGTTGGATCGTCGTTTCTCCCGAGCGAGTTTATGGCGGCTATCCTGCTCGCTCAGCTCGAGCAGATCGAGCGCTTAACGGAAGAGCGCCGCGCGATTTGGTACCGCTATCACGACGGTTTCGCCGATCTAGAAGCCGCAGAAATTGTGCGGCGGCCGGGCGTGCCGGCTCATTGCGTCCACAACGGTCATCTTTATTATCTTCTGCTGCGCGATCAGAACGAACGGGACCTCCTCATTCAGACCCTGCTTGCGGAGGATATTTGGGCACCCTTCCACTATGTCCCACTACACTCCGCGCTGGCGGGACTGCGCTATACCCGTGCCAGCGGCGACTTGAGCGTCACGGACGAAACAAGCACCAATCTAGTCCGTCTGCCTCTATTTGCCGGCATGGCATGCTCAGTTGTCGATCGGGTCATCGACCGTATTCATTCTTGCGTCAAGAGATAAAGGCTGCGGGAGGTGCATCGGTCTGAGACTAGGGTCTGGACTCACAATTTGATCCAGTAGAGGGCTGCGACGAGGGTGGTAGCGGCCAAGA
>Ga0134126_10004958_pt1 | contig 16620 bp, 20 predicted proteins | sample KB31752_FD_96881 | JGI IMG/M metagenome (GOLD analysis project Ga0134126, IMG submission 96881) | Terrestrial soil microbial communities with excess Nitrogen fertilizer from Kellogg Biological Station, Michigan, USA - KB3-175-2 | ecosystem: Environmental > Terrestrial > Soil > Unclassified ...
AATAATAGTGCAGTTAAAACTCCACTTGGTGGAGTTTCAGCGGCATTGAGTGGGGATTTTATTAATAATAGTGCAGTTAAAACTCCACTTGGTGGAGTTTCAGCGGCATTGAGTGGGGATTTTGTAAATAATAAATCAGCTAAACATTTAATTTTTGTAGTCATGTTAGCTTTTTGTACAAGCGTATTTGCTGCAGGTAGTCCGTCAGTTGCGAGCCCGTCAGTTGCGATTGATCAGACTGCTACCGCTAATCAGTTTACTGCAGATGATCAGGGTTATCAGATTAATCAAAATGGTGCATATAACCAGGTTGCTTCTCCAGTTAGGCAGATTGTTGCATACAGTAATCAAGGTAATACAAGTGACGGAGAAAATGAAGATCATGATTATTTAAATGAAGTTTCTCCTCGCTACAATGAACTTAATAGAAGGAGTAATCCGGGCTGTGAAGACTGTAAGTGTAGAACGAGGCCAGATGAATGTAATGGATTTTTAGAATATGATAGTGACGGTCGCGGTAGAGCTTGCGAGTGGGATATTGATAGTGGTTCCGGTTCGAAATATCCGGGAAGCTGTAAGTACAAGGATTAAAATTCTGGTATAATTAGGCTTGCCCTTATTTTAGGAATTGATTATGCCAGTAAAGATCCCGCACAAACTCCCGGCCAGTAAAGTTTTGATTAATGAAAATATCTTTGTAATGCCAGATGACCGGGCATCAACGCAAGATATTCGTCCATTAAAAATCGTCATTTTAAATCTAATGCCAAATAAAATTGATACTGAAACGCAACTACTCAGATTATTATCAAATAGTCCGCTACAAATTGAAGTATCTTTCTTACATGCTGCAACACATGAATCCAAAAACGTAGACCCAATGCATCTGAGTGATTTTTATACCAGTTTTGAAAAAATTAAACATTCAAAATTCGATGGTCTGTTAATTACTGGTGCACCACTAGGCTTAGTTGATTATGAACTGGTGCATTATTGGCAGGAGTTTACTGAAATTGTAGATTGGAGTAAACACAATGTCCAATCAACATTCTATCTTTGCTGGGCAGCTCATGCCGGGCTTTATCATAACTATGGTATTCCCAAATATCCATTAGAACATAAAATATTTGGTGTATTTGAACATACCGTTGATGTTAAATATGCACCTATGACCAGAGGTTTTGATGATATTTTTATGGTACCTCATTCCAGACATTCATATATTAGACCTGAAGATGTAAAGAAACATAATGAGCTTGAAGTTTTAGCCAGTTCAGAAATTGCTGGGATGTATTTAATTGCTACTAAAAATGGACGCGAAGTATACATTACCGGGCATAGCGAATATGAAGTTGGTACATTAAAAAACGAATATGAGCGTGATGTAGCCAAGGGGCTTGAGATTCAAATGCCAGTCAACTATTTTCCGAATAATGATCCAGCAAAAATGCCGCGTGTATCATGGAGGGCGCATGCCAGTTTATTATTTTCCAACTGGCTGGATTACTGTGTCTACCAGGAAACTCCATATGATATTAGTCAATTAAAATAAAAGGGACAGCATGCAGTATAAACTACCATCTTTCGAAAAAAAAATAATCAAACCAGAAAATTTAGTCGATACAATAAAAAATGCAAAAAGACCACTGGTATTTACCAATGGTTGTTTTGATATCATTCATCGCGGACATGTTACTTATCTGGCACAAGCCAAAAGTTTGGGCAACTGTCTTTTAGTTGCGCTAAATACTGATGAATCGGTAAAAGCTCTGGGTAAGGGCGATGATCGACCAATTAATAACTTGGCAAATAGAATGGCGGTAATTGCCAGTTTAGAAATGGTTGATTATGTAACTTACTTTGACAGCGAGACGCCTCTTGAGCTAATTTTAGCCGTAAAACCTGACGTCCTGGTAAAAGGCGGCGATTGGAGTACCCCACAAATTGTTGGTAGTCGTGAAGTTTTATCTAATGGTGGGGAGGTTCATTCCATTCCATTTTTATACGAAACTTCAACTACTAATCTGATAAATAAAATCAGGAATTGTTAAGATCAATAGTTGTGTCATTCCCGCGGAGGCGGGAATCTACATTATGAGGTAAAGAAGTAATTTGTTTCTTGAGAATATTATGCTAAATAAATATAGCTCTAGCCAAATAAATCAGAAGCTAATGCAGGCAGGGCTGAATAACTATAAAGTGATGACTCATGAAGAGTTAGCTTCAACGAATAAATATGCACTAGAAAATATAAAACAACTTGAAAATAATTCAGTAATTGTCTGTGAAGGGCAAAGCGCTGGGTTAGGGCGTAATGGAAAAGTGTGGTCAAGCAGGCCATATATTGACATAAGTGTATCCTTTGTACATAAATTCCCTCTTGATTTTGATTATGAATTACTACCGTTAGTGATTGCTGTAGCAGTGAACCGCTTGTTTAAACAACTCCGGGTGAGTACAAAAATAAAATGGCCTAATGATATTTGGCAGTTAAATAAAACTAAAATAGCTGGAATTTTGTTATCGGCTAAAATTCATGCTAATGAACGTTACATTGTAACTGGAATTGGTTTAAATAATATAGAAAATTGGGAACGAAATAATTTATTAATAAATTTAATTACACATGTAGAAAATGTATTATCTGAGTATAAAATATTTGGTTTTGCTATTGTCAGGCAAGAGTGGTTAGATAATTGTATTCATTATCGAAAAGTAATTAGTTTATATCAAGGTGGTGAATTATTAGATCATGGTATTCACATTGATCTGACAAGTAATGGTAAAATTGTGATTGAAGATCAAAATAACGGTGAAATCCGTGAATATTCAGGCTCTACTATTAGCTTAATATTTGAGGACCAATAAGTAAATATGGTAACGATAATAGTAATGGCTCATTTGGAGATTGCAAATGCGCTAGTTTCTTGTGCTGAACATGTTTTGGCTAAAAGAGTGATTAACTTGCATGTTATACCGGTTAGAAAAACGGAAAATATTGAACATATTTTAAATCGGGCAGAAGAGTTTATTAGCAAATTAAGTGATGAAAGACAGATATTATTACTAACTGATTTATTTGGTGCAACACCTAGTAATATTGCAAGCAAACTGATCAAGCCCGGTAAAATAGAAATGATTACAGGGTTAAATATGCCAATGCTTCTTCGCGCTATTAGTTATACTGAGTATGACCTGCAGATGTGTGTAGAGAAGGCGATAGAGGGTGGGAAAAATGGTATTTTACATGTTAATGGAGAGAACATTTCATGATTACGCAAAAAATAGAAATTATAAATAAATTAGGTCTTCATGCCCGTGCTTCTTCCAAGTTGGTAAGTTTGGCGAATAGTTTTGCTTCAAACCTTACAATTGTAAAAGATAATAAAACAGCTAATTTGAAAAGTATTATGGGTGTTATGATGTTGGCAGTTAGCCGGGGTACGGTGATTACGTTAACGGCAGATGGCGATGATGAATCGGTGGCAATGATTGCTTTGGTTGATCTGATTAATGATAAATTCGGCGAGGGCGAATGATAGCATGAGCATCATATTACATGGAATAGGTCTGGGCGGTGGTATTGCAATCGGTAATCCGTATATTCTGGATAAGAGCTTGGATTATGTTGCGCAGCAGGCATTGGAAGCAAATGAGATTGAGGGTGAAGTCCAAAAATTTGTCGATGCTTTGCAAATGACCAGACGGGAGCTTGAGCGCTTACGCAATAATATACCAGAGGATGCACCAGCAGAGTTGGGGGCGTTTTTATCCTTAAGTATAATGATGTTAAATGATTCACAAATTGCCCGGGCACCAATTGAAATTATTCGGAGTGAAGAATGTAATGTTGAATGGGCAATCAAACTTCAAGCTGAAAAATTAGCTGAGCGTTTTGATGAGATGAGTGACAGCTATCTTAAAGAGCGTAAGCATGATGTATTGCAGGTGTTGGAGCGTATATTCAAAAACCTTGAGGGTAATAAATTTGACTGGGATTTAGATGGTAAATTAGAACATGGAATTTTGTTAACACATGATTTATCTCCTGCAGACCTGGTTCATTTTAAAGATTCAAATTTCTCTGGATTTATAACTGATGCGGGAAGTTTAACATCACATACAACAATCATTGGTAGAAATCTGGATATTCCGGCGATTATAGGCATAGAACATGCCAGAGCATTGGTGCATGAGGATGATTTAATAATTCTTGATGGCATGCAAGGTGTTCTGATCATTAACCCTGAACCATTAATTTTGGAACAGTACAGGCAGCTTCAGACAAAGTGGAGTAAAGATCAGGCAAAACTTTCCGCAATCAGAAAAGAAGAAACAGTAACGCTAGATGGTGTGAAAGTCGAACTCTCAGCTAATATAGATAGTGTGAATGATCTTGAAGAAGTAAAATATAATCAGGCATCAGGAATCGGTTTATTTAGAAGTGAGTTATTATACTTGTCGGGTCAGAACCATTTGGTTGACGAAGATGAGCAGTTTGCTACTTATTATGAACTAGCCAAATCTATGAAAAAGCTGCCTATAATAATTCGCACTGCGGATTTGGGTGCAGATAAAAATCCAATGTGGAACTTAACCAGGAATACAGCTAGAAATCCGGCTCTGGGATTAACTGGGATTAGGTTGTCTCTTGCAGAACCTGCATTTTTTAGAACACAATTAAGGGCAATTTTACGTGCCTCAAAATATGGCAATTTACAAATTCTTTTTCCTATGATATCTGGTGCTTCCGAATTAGCCCAAGCAATACAGCAATTGGAATATGCCAAAGAGGAGCTTAAAGATGAGGGGGTATTATTTAACCCGGATATCCAAATTGGAGCGATGATTGAAGTTCCATCAGCCGCTTTTGCGATTAAGAATATTTTATCATTAGTTGATTTTATTTCTATAGGTACCAACGATCTTATTCAGTATTTACTGGCAATTGATCGCAATGATGAATCGGTTACATACTTATATAATCCATTGCATCCTGCAGTACTAAAATTACTGTCGCATATAATTAGAAGCAGCAATCGAAGTGGTGTACCCGTGTCGATTTGTGGTGAATTAGCTGGTGATGTACGCTTAACCAGGTTACTCTTAGGCATGGGCTTACGTAAATTTTCAATGTACTCATCAAGTATTTTAAAAGTTAAGCAAGTTGTTTTAAATACGAATATTAATGAAATTACGGCATTGGTTGCCAAGATTCTCAAAACAGAGAATCTTGAACGAATTGAGGAACTGGTTGATGTATTAAATGATTAGGTCTGTCATTCCCGCACCATCAGCGTGTAGGGTACACTTGTGTCCAGTTCTAATTTACCTCCATCATTATAGATAAATTTCATATAAACATCTTTAAATTCACCATTCCAGTCTGTATTTGGCAAAAACGTCAGAGGAGTAGGCTCAGCAACGAAGTTATTATCATTCATTTGTGGTGTACTTATTACATCTTCACGCGGTATACCCCAAACAAAATTAGGGTAAGCCGAATTAGCGTTGACTGCCTCATAGGTTAGTGGATCAAGATTTGAAAATTGACTGGTATCATACTGATATCTTTTATTACCAAAATTATAGGTATACATTGCACCAGTATATAAACCTATATTCACAGATTTCAATACGGTGCCCATTAAGTCATTCTTTTTGATGGAGATATTTCTTAATTTAAGTCCACTTACGGGGTAGGCCTCACAATCATTTGTCTGGGTAATACTTACAGTCTCAGCTTTTGGGTTAATAATAATTTCTTTTGTGAAGAAGCCATTATCCTGATTGGGGCTAGTCCATGTGTAAGTATCGCTGTTGTTTGACATGATTTTAATTGCTACGAGTGATTTATTAGATATACTAACATGCCATCGTGTAATTTGCTTAACATCAGTTGTTTTACAGCGTAGTCTAATGTCTAAAGGCAATGGGCTAGGCGAATCTGCATACGAAGAAATTGGCAGCCCGGCAATGCTTACCAAAATTAGTAAATTTTTTTTATTCAATTTCATCATATTAGTCTCCAAAGATATATTTATCAAACATTAACTCACGCTTTATTTCATCTTTATTGTATGAATTGTGTTACAGATTAGTGGGCTAAGCAATAAATTACTAAGCTTTATAAAGTCAATGTTATATCCACTTTTGGAATGATAGCATAAACTTCATTTATTTGTCAATATGAATATCTATCATGTTGGCCCATTCAATTCATATCTATGTGAAAAACAAATAAAATTTGCAAATGAGAATCATTCTCAGTTATAATTATGTCTGGTGATGGATAAATATAGGAAAAAATAATTATGGAATTTATCGGATTAAATAAACTTAACAAAGGCGATAGAGGAATTATCACAAAGATTGATGAATCAATATTGCCGCATAATGTCGGATTAGCCTCAGGTGAAGTTGAATCTCGCTTATTAGAGATGGGGTTTATTGAAGGAGCGCAACTACAGGTTATGCATCTGGGGACAATTGGTCGTGATCCAATAGCTGTTAGAATTAATAATAGCAGTTCAATAATTGCGCTTAGAAAGAATGAAGCTTCTACTATTATGTTGGAGAGAATATAAATGCAATCACAAAATTTAGCTAACAGCCAGCTTGATAAGCCAAAAAATATAAAAATTGCCTTAGTCGGCAATCCAAATTGCGGAAAAACTGCATTATTCAATGCCTTGACTGGCAGTCGTCAAAGAGTTGCCAATTATGCGGGTGTTACAGTCGAAAAAAAACATGGTTATTTTATTACACCAAAACAGCATAATTGCACATTGATTGATCTACCAGGTACATACAGCTTACGTTCACGCAGCCCCGATGAAAAAATTACTCGAGATGTCGTATTTGGTGAGTTTAATGATGAAACAGAAATTGACCTGATACTATGTATTCTTGATGCTACAAATTTAAGTAATGGTTTGCGATTGGTTTTAGAGTTAAAGCAAAGTGGACATGCAATAATTGTTGCGTTAAATATGATGGATATAGCCATGCGTAAAGGCTATAAATATGATTTGCCGCAATTAGAAAAAGAGCTAGGTTGTAAAGTAATACCAACAACTGCCATAAAAAAACAGGGTATTATGCAGTTAGTTACGTCTATTGATGAAATTTTACCAATAACATCTAAAGAAGCTAATTCCTGGCATGAGTCAAGTATTGGTGAAGCCCGGGAGTATCATGCCAAAGTCTCACAGATATTAACTAAAGTAAAACTAGGCGAGGGTATGCCACCCAAAATGTCAGATCGGATAGACCAAATAGTGTTGCATCCAGTATGGGGATTATTAATTTTATTTACTGTGCTTTTTTTACTTTTCCAATCGGTATTTACCTGGGCGGTAATTCCGCAAGGAGTTATGCAGGATGCTGCAACTAAGATGCAAGATTATGTAGTAAATCTAATGCCTGGCAGTCTTCTGAGTAGTCTGCTGGGTAATGGAGTGATTGCTGGTGTTAGTGCGGTTCTTGTCTTTCTACCGCAGATTTTAACGATTTCACTATTTATAATTTTGTTAGAAGATAGTGGTTATATGGCCAGGGCTGCATTTTTAATGGATAAATTAATGGGCGGAGCTGGTTTGCACGGACGTGCATTTATTCCATTACTGTCTAGTTTTGCTTGTGCAATACCTGGAATTATGGCTACCCGTGTAATTGAAAATAGACGTGATCGTTTAGTTACTATTTTAATTAGTCCGTTAATGACTTGTTCAGCCAGACTGCCAATTTATACTTTACTAATTAGTGCCTTTATTCCGTCCAAAAAAGTATTGGGTTGGTTAAGTCTACAAGGTTTAGTCATGTTTGGTTTATATTTTGCCGGAATAGCTTTTGCGTTAATTGTTGCATTTATCTTTAAACATTTCTTTTTTAAGGGTGAGCGTCAACCATCAATTATGGAATTACCTAGCTACAAATTACCCATGCTTAAAAATGTTTTAATTGAGTTAGTCAAACCAGCAAAATCCTTTTTAAAGCGGGCGGGAACAATTATTTTAGCTATTATGGTTCTTCTCTGGTTTTTGTCAACTTTTCCGCTGGCTCCAGCACACGCAACTGCTCCGGCAATAAGTTATAGCTTTGTTGGTATTGCCGGTAAATTTTTAGCACCACTTTTTGCACCAGTTGGATTTTCATGGCAGATAGTGGCGGCACTAATTCCGGGGATGGCGGCAAGAGAAGTTGCTGTTTCGGCCTTAGCCACAATTTATGCCTTAAGCGGCAATGAAGAGACTGTGTCACAAAGTCTTAGTTTAATGCTTCAGCATTCATGGACAATGGCTACTGCATTATCTTTAATAGCCTGGTATGTATTTGCACCACAATGTATTTCTACGTTAGCTGTTGTAAAACGCGAAACTAATACCTGGAAATGGCCGATTGTTATGTTTTCATATCAGATGGGTTTGGCATATGCAATGTCGTTTATTGTATACAAAATCGCCATAAATGTATGATACTTTGGTGTCATTCCCATGCAGATGGGAATCTGTTAGTTATAAGGAGAATATAAAATGCAATTACATATATTAGATATTTTGAGTACTGGTACTATTGGTCTAATCGCCCTAGCTTTTGTTTTACGTACTTATTTTAAAATGCGTAAAAATAAATGTGCAACCATTTGTAATGGCTGCAGCGGCGGCACATCCTGTAGCACTAAAGTATTTAAGTCTTCTGACAAGAAGATTATCCCGCTAAAAGCAATTGCTAATTAATGTTCCCTGGAGTATTTGAGTGCTTGGTCTACCCATTGCACTGCTAATTTTTCGAATTCATCTGCAGTATGCACAGACATACGGAAATTCTCGCCATGAATAACAGTGACAATTTCTCTTAATAATTTACCACTCCGACTATCCACTATTTTTATTTCAACTACTAATACAGGTTTTTTATTATCCAGATCTGTGGCCATTGATGCCAATTTAATTGCTGCAGAAATTGGGATGATATTCCATGGTTTCAAACTATCAGGCTCGAGAATAGCACCTGTGATAGAGGTGTATACGCGTGCAACTCCTGCCCCAGGCTTATTAGTTATAGCAATTTTTTTACTTACAATTTTAGTGATACCAGCGTCAATATTTTTACGTGCTTTTTCAATCTGTTCGGCGGTTACACCACTTTCTACGGCTGTTTGATATAAAGAAACGGGTTGGATAATGGTAGCATGATAATCACTACGCTTTGCATCCGGAGCTTTGTAGGTATAAATTTGTGTGCCTTCCGGACTTGGAACTGGTTTAAGCAGGCTATAATTGGGCAAAAAGCCAGGTGCTTTTTGTGTTGGATTCACATTTGTTGCACAAGCAACAACACTTAAAATTAGCGCAAATGCGACAATTTGATTAATAAATTTTTGCATAGTCTTCTCCTTGACAGACGGTATTATACCCAATACTCAGATATTCGTTTTAATTATTACACCAAAACTGCACTTCGCCATATTTCCCCTCTGGAGGGGGCAGACACACAGACGCGTCTGGTAGTCTGACGGGGTGGGAAGAGGATATAAATTTCTTACTTTCATATTGCTGCTCCAATATAGTATAATACCTGGTCTAACTAAGATAATAAATACTAAAGGTCAGAATATGGATTTCTTACATTCGGTAATTAAGCACAATTTAACTGATTTACTTTTAACCGGTAATTTTGGTCTCGAAAAAGAAAATTTGCGTGCAGATCCAAACGGTAACTTGGCATTAACGCCACATCCTGCTGTTTTTGGCGATAAAGCTAAACATCCATATATTACAACTGATTTTGCCGAATCACAAATTGAAATGGTAACGCCGCCACTTGCATCACCCAAAGAAGCTCTAAATTTTATGCAAGCTTTACATGATATGGTATCAGAGCAGCTAGAAAATGAATATTTATGGCCATACTCATTACCCACAATATTACCTGAAGATAGCAGCCTGATAAAAGAAGCACAGTTTTCTATTCCGGAAATCACTGAGTATCGTGAATATTTATCACATAAGTACGGCAAGCGTAAGCAATTATTATCTGGTGTGCATTATAATTTTTCGTTTAGCGATAAATTTATGAACTTATTGTACCATACGGAGCATGACAGCTTATCTTATCGTGAATTTCGTGACCAGGTATATTTAAAATTAGCGCGTTATTATTTGAAATATTCTTGGTTATTTATTTATCTGTTCGGTGCGAATTCGGTAATGCATGAGTCGTATATGGAATGCTGCAAGATCCCAAAAGAAAAATTTAATGATGATAGCTATAGTTTTAAGGGTTCCAGTTCATTCAGGAATGGTGTAAGTGGCTACCGTAATTTAGAATATTTTTATGTTTCATATAATTCTTTGTATGATTATATTGCGGATATTGATACGGCAATTGAAAGCGGGCAAATTATAGCAGCGAAAGAATATTACTCACAGTTGCGTTTAAAAGGGCATTCAAAAGGGAGTGTTCTTGAAGATTTAAAACAAAATGGCATAAATTATATTGAAGTTCGGACACTTGACTTGAATCCGCTAATTCCGCTGGGTATAACTTTGGATTCGCTGGAACTTATTCATTTGTTTCTGGTTTACGCTCTGCTTGCCCCAGATTTTTATCTGAGTGATGAAGAATATCGCCAGGCAAATGGGAATCAGGTAATGGCCGCTGATGGTAATTATGTGGATGGAATCATGTTGCATTATGATGCAAAAAAAACCATTAGCATTGATGACTGGGGGATAGAATTACTAGATGATATGCATGCAAAATTAAGTGTGGCGGGCATTTCAGCGGACAAATTACAAATTATAAATAATTTTATTAATAAATTAAAAGCCAGGGAGCCAAATCCGGCTGTGAAAATTGCTAAAGAGGTAGAAAAATACGGTTATACCAATTACTTTATGCAACAAGCAAAAGATTCTTTAATAGAAACTAAACGACATTATTATAAATTTTATGGGTTTGAAGATTTAGAATTATCCACCCAAATTTTGCTTAAAGAGTCGGTTTTAAATGGGATAGAGTTTAGATTTTTAGATCGGCAGGATAATTTTATCGAATTATTTAACCATGGTGAGCGGCATATAATAAAACAAGCGACCAAAACAGAAGTTGATAATTATGCTACAGTTCTGGCTATGGAAAATAAATCAGTAACAAAAGAGCTTATGCAAAGGTATAATATTGTCGTCCCTAATGGTTATGGTTATTCTGAGGTGGCGGCAGCAATGGTCGATTATCCATTATATATGAATAAAAGCATAGTGATTAAACCCAATTCGACAAATTTTGGCTACGGTGTATCAATTTTTAAATCTAAATTTACCAAAGCTGATTATAAAACTGCGCTTAAAATAGCATTTGGTTATGATAAAAAGGTTTTAATTGAGGATTTTGTTTACGGTAAAGAGTATAGATTTTTTGTAATTGATGGACATGCAGTGGCCGTTTTGCACCGTGAACCCGCCAATGTAATAGGTGATGGTATAAAGAGTATTAGTGATTTGGTTGGAATTAAAAATTCCAGTCCATTACGTGGTTCTGGTTATAAAACACCATTAGAAAAAATTTCTTTAGGTGAGATAGAGCAAACGTTTCTTAAGCATCAGGGGTTGGACTTTGATTATATATCTAAGCCTGGTGAAAAGGTTTTCTTACGTGAGAATTCAAATATTTCAACTGGTGGTGATTCAATTGATTTTACGGATATGGTACCGCAAAGTTATAAACGAATTGCAGTAAAGGCCGCATCAAGTGTTGGAGCTAAAATTTGTGGTGTTGACATGATTATAAAGAATATACAAAATCCATATCCTGAGAATAACTATGCGGTGATAGAACTTAATTTTAATCCGGCAATTCATATTCATACTTATCCATATCAGGGGCGAGACCGCAAATTAGCTAAACAAATTTTGGAGTTACTTAAATTAATCTAGGAACAAGGTCAATGAAACGGAGTCTTTTAAAAATTGGTATTTTACTTTTAGTAGTAGCCTTTTTTATTATCCTAACAAAATATTATCACCTTAATGACTATTTAAGTTTAGAGGGATTTAATCATTATCGTGATAGGATTATTGGCTATAAGATTGGACATCCTGCGCGGTTTATTATCGGATATATAGTTTCGTATATTATTTTGATTACTCTATGTATTCCGGGTACAATTTTGTTTGATCTAATCGCAGGATTTGTTTTCGGTTGGTATTTTGGCACAATTATAGTTGTATTTAGTTATGGTATTGGCTCTTTTCTAAATTTTATTTTGGTTAGATATTTTTTTAAAGACTTATTAGCCGATAAATTTAGTCGGTTTAAATCACTAATACATGGCAGTGGGCAATATGGTTTACTGATTAACCTTACTGGTTTGCGTTTAATTGCCGTGATTCCATTCTGGATTTTAAATATAGTAGCCGCGTTACTTAATGTAAATGTACGAACTTTTTTAATTTCAACTCTAATAGGGATATTGCCATCAACAATTATTTATGTAGTGATAGGTGATGGAGTGAGGGACATGCTAAATTCAGGCGAGCCGCTAACATCTGAATTATTAATAAATCCCAGAATATGGATACCTATATTCGTTATGGCATTGTTACTTATGTTACCGAACATCATAAAATATTATCGTCAAAACAAAGCGCAGAAAAAATTGGATTCTTATGATTAGCGAGTCTTCTAAGAATGGAACACAATGTTTAAGATGCATTTAAGAAATTTAGAGGAGCTGAAAGTGCAGAGATTAATTCATTTATTAAGCATACTTCTGGGATTATTTTTATTTATAAAGTAGCATACTGGCTGCGATGTAGAAATCCAGCCAGCTAAAATTGAATCTGACAAACCTGATGGAGCATTAGAGACCAAAGAGAAGGATCCTAAGGATTAAATCGGTGCACAAAGCATGATAATTTTGTGTTCGCGCTTTGCAGGGATAATCTAAAAATAAAAACAGACAGTTTTGCTTTTGCCGGCATACTATGCTATAATATCGCCCTTGAGTAGGTTTTCTTACTCAGGGAGTCATTCCCATGCAGAAACTCCGTCATTGCGAGCGAAGCGTGGCAATCTCTGCTCAGGGGGCATTCCCGTGCAGACGGGAATCTCTGCTCTAATAATTATTTAATAAACCTTTCCCTACGTTACACGCTATGAGCGGGGGATATTTAACCGTAAGGAGTAATCATGCGTCACTATGAAATAGTGTTTCTTGTTCACCCGGATCAAAGTGAGCAAGTGCCACAAATGATAGATCGTTATAAAAAACTAATTGCTGATCATAACGGCAAAATTCATCGTCTTGAAGATGGTGGACGTAGACATTTGGCATATCCAATTCAAAAAATCCACAAAGCACATTATGTGTTGATGAATATTGAAGCTGATAATAAGTTAATGGATGAGTTAAATCATGCATTTAAGTTTAACGATGCAGTTTTGCGTAATTTGGTAACTGTAAGAAAAGTAGCAGAAACTGAACCTTCTGTATTTCTTAGAGAAGAAACAAGAGATACAAGACCGGCTAGACCAGCATACTAATATAATATGCAGCCTAACCAATTAAAACTTGGTGGTCTGATTACCCGGGTTTACCCAATACGACAAACTCCATCAGGGGTGAATATAGCAAGATTTGTGCTTGAACATTCTTCAAATCAGCTAGAAGCTGGAGCTTCATGCGTGATAAAATGTAAAATGTTTTGTATTTGGGTTAAGCCAACGTTTCAGTTGATACCAGAAGGTGTTCATGTTGAAGTGTCTGGGTTTGTAAGTCAGAATGCCAAATTACAGTTGGTACTGCATATAACTGAATTTTTGAATAAAGGAAATTAAAAATGTCTCGTCAAAATATGAGAAAGAAGAAATACTGCCGTTTTACAGCGGAAAGCTTTACTGAAATAGATTATAAGGATGCTGAGTTATTGAAGAGTTATATCTCTGAAACTGGCAAAATCATTCCTTCCCGCATTACTGGAACGTCGGCAAAATACCAAAGAATGTTGGCTGCGTCTATTAAGCGTGCTAGATTTCTAGCGCTGATTCCATACACAGATCAACACTAATTAAGGATAGTAGAACATGAAAGTTATTTTATTAGAAAAAGTTGCTAACTTAGGTAATTTAGGCGATATAGCTATGGTGAAAAATGGTTTTGCCCGCAATTTCCTAATTCCATTTAATAAAGCAAAACGTGCGACTGAAGTAAACTTGAAAGAGTTTGAGGCAAGACGTTCTGAATACGAAAAAAATCAATCTGACATATTCGCAAGTGCACAAGCTCGTCAATCTAAAATTGATGGACAAGTATTTGCTATTGCAGCTAAAGCTGGTGTTGATGGTAAGTTATTTGGTTCGGTTACATCATTTGATATTATTGATGCAGTAAAAAAATCTGGCGTTGAAATCAGGCGTTCGGAGGTTGCATTACCAAATGGGCCATTAAAAACTATTGGTGAATTTGATATTACTATTTTATTGCATCACGATGTGCAGGCGATAGTCAAGATCAATGTGACTCCGGAGGCTTAATGCAAGTAAGTAGAATTGGCAGTCGAACTTTTTGTATATTAGCTGTGTTGCTTTTATATATTGGATTTACCCAAGCTGATGGTGAGCGTCGTATGGTTAGATATGGTGTCTGTACCTCAGATGATAGAACGGTAACAGTTAAATGGTGTTATTATCCTGAAGATATGAGATTAATGGCCTATTTGAGCGCTGAAGGGGGGGAGGCTCAGGACGTAAGTAAAAACTCCCTTGAAATTTCGGAAGATGGTAATATAGTCAGCATGAATGTGCATGATTCAATAGTTGGTGTTCGTAAAAGTACTACTACCAAATGGAGGATTAGAACAGTTAAAACTCGTTCTAATGGAGGTGTTCTTGGTAAATGTGAAATTTTGAATACTGAAGAAACTTCTCGCTCATGTCCAAAAATTGTAGAAGAATCAACTAGCGGATAAGAAATTACTGATGTACCATCATTATGGTAGAAAAATTTTATTTGTTTGATTAATGAGGCTAGAAGCCTAGATTTATTGGGTTTTGATGGCATATTCAAACATTTTTAGCTGGAGCTGCTGATCTAGGTATTGCTTTATTGATAATTGTTATGTTATAATGACGAGAGTTGGTTATTACAACTAACTTTGGATGTTGCACATTTTTAGCAGTTATTTCATACCAACAGCAAGTTTATGGCGTCAGGTTATTGGTACGAAATAATAAGATTTCTAAAACAAAATTTTAATGAAATGTAAAATTTTTTGGAGGACTTGTTATGAAAATTAAGCAAAAAAAAGTTTTTGTAAAATTAAAAAAAGACTTGATGGAGAGCCAATTAGCTAAAAAAACAGTGTTTTTATTAGTGGGGTCTTTCTTTTCAACTATGGTACTTGCAGATTCGGGTAATTCTGTTGTTGAAGCCTGCCCTAGTGTTGGCTCTTTATCATGGAACCCTGCTCAGGCTGTAAATGATAATGATGAGTATAGTAGTCAAAATATGTATAATGGTAAGAAAACTGGGTACTACCAAGCTACAGATTCTGTAACTGGAGCTCTTTGGTCTTCAGAATTGTTAAAAGGACACTATGATAAATCTGGTATAGTTGGTCTTGCCTATGTCAATTTAAATATTAAAACGGGAAGTGTAGCTTGTGTTTACTTTAATGCTCAAGCATTTTTTAGTTACACAATACTTGAACCATATGCTCCGGGTACTACCGTTCCAGATCCCGAGAAAAATGTATATAATACAGGATTCTCAATTGCTGATGCAAGCGAGTGGCTTAATCTTGGTGCAGGTATTAAACAGTGTTGGACTAGTAGGTACGGACCTCACGAGTGCAAATTCCAAATAAAACCAATCACGGTAGACGGGCAACCTAATTAAACTACTTATATGTTATACCCGTGCAAGCACGGGTATTCATTTTTGTATGGCAAAGTGCAAAATATTCATATTGTAGTTTCTGTCTTTTTAAACATATTATAAATTAAGATAACTAATATTAGTCCACATAACACAATCATGGCTGTAGGACCCTTCATGCCAAATACTAGCCAATTTACTTTTCCGCATTCCGCATCTCCTTGTAATACATAATGTACAAACTTACTAAATGGTAGTCTTTCAAATTGGACTTCTAGCGGCATACCACAGGACAATGGTTGTTGATCTGGCGGCAAGTTCATCAAATGAAGATGTCGTTTAGCGATACTAATCCCAAAAATAGCTATACAAGCTATTATTATACTAACTATTTTATTTAATATTCCAGACACGCCAAAGATGCCAAAGATCAGGGCAAGTAATCCAATTGCTATAATAACTAATCTTTGTACGATACATAACGGGCATGGCATAGCACCAAGATAATATTGCGAATAATAAGCATATGCAATTACTGCGGCACAAATTATAAATATTAGTAAAAGTGGTTTATTAACTCTACTCATAAAAAAATCCTTATTTTGAGTCATTCATATTGTCATTGCGAGTTAATCTCCGCAGGCGTGGCCTGCTGAACAAATAGCAATAAACCTAAGCTTATAATTCCCCTCTGGAGGGGTGGCAGGCTATGCCTGACGGGGTGGGGATTAATAAAAGTG
>Ga0134126_10004959_pt1 | contig 16620 bp, 10 predicted proteins | sample KB31752_FD_96881 | JGI IMG/M metagenome (GOLD analysis project Ga0134126, IMG submission 96881) | Terrestrial soil microbial communities with excess Nitrogen fertilizer from Kellogg Biological Station, Michigan, USA - KB3-175-2 | ecosystem: Environmental > Terrestrial > Soil > Unclassified ...
AGCCACGTGAACATGTTCGGATGATCAATGTCGCGGAATTGCGCGATGACGTCCATGCCGCACGCTTCCTGCGTCTCAACCAGTTCGCGATCGAACAGCTCGATCAGCGTGTCGCGCTTATCGAGATGCAGCGTATACCGGCGCAGCTCCACCACCGGCCATGACATGTTTGTCGTTCCCCGGCTGGTCGCTCCCGCCTCACACACCGGTCGCGTGATCATCGCCGCGACGCCGTGCGCGTGAACTCCATCGTCCAGTTCGTTTCCCACGTAGTGCCGCGGTCGGTGGAGTAGGCCTGTTCCCAGCGCCAGCTCGTGCGTGTGATGCCCGTCCAGACGAGACGGACAGAGATGCCACGCGCTTCGGAAGCGGCCTGATTGTAGAATTTGCCGCAACCATTCCTGAAATCGCCGATCATCATGGGCTGGTCGAGCATCCCGTTTTCGGCGGTCGACCAGTGAATCGCCCATTGCCGCGAAGATGGGCTGTAGAGGCGCAGCGCCAGTCCGCGCAGACGCCCGTCTGGAAGCTTCGCGTCGAGCTCCTCGACGTTGGCCCGACAATCCCACAGCGCTCGCTCGACCGCTGTTCCATCGAACTCATACCACTCGTTCGAGCCGGATAGCGGACTCCGTAACCGCCGGTGGTGCACCTTCCATCGGCCGTGGAGAAAGTCGAAGTCGTGCGATCCGTCGTGCGATCCGTCGCGTGATCCGTCGCGTGATCCGTCGTGCAGAGGAGTAAGCGCCGTCTCTGCGGATTCCATGGCGGTCGTCATGACTGGATGATTACCTCGGACTGGCCTGCCTACCAGCGCCATTTATTATCTTTTGGGGATGACCACTTTGCAGGCGCCCAGACCGTGAAAACCACCGCAAGCCCGGAGATCCTTGCGCTCGTGCCTGTAGACCGGGAACTGGGGATTTCACTCCAGCAACAGATCTACGACGGCTTTCGAAACGCCATTCTCAGCGGGCTACTCCGCGCTGGTGACCGCGTGCCTTCGACCCGCGCCCTCGCGCTGGATCTGGGCGTTTCCCGCCTGCCCGTACTCACGGCGTACGATCAGTTGCTGCATGAAGGGTATCTGGAGGGGCGCATCGGTTCCGGAACCTTCGTCAGTGTGTCAGTGCCGGATGACGAGCTGCGCTCAGGGCCCCCGTCACAATCGAGGCAATCCGCCAGGCAGTCGCCACGCCGCGCCCGGGTCGCTTTGAGCGCACCCGATCCGCGACCAGGCAGGCGCGACGGCGGTGGCATGCTCCCCTTTCGCGTAAGCCTGCCCGCGCTCGATCAGTTTCCGCGCGCCACGTGGTCGCGACTTGTCGCTCGTCACGCGAGAGCCCTCACACCAGCGCAGATGGCGTACGGCGATCCCGCCGGACTCGGCTCGCTGCGCGCCGCGGTTGCGGGACACCTGCGCACGGCACGCGCGGTGCGATGCGAAGCCGAGCAGGTGCTGATCGTTTCCGGATCGCAGGCAGCGCTATGCATCTGCGCATCTGTGCTGCTCGGTCACGGCGAGGTCGTGGCGATGGAGGAGCCTGGATATGCCGGTGCGCGTGCCGCGCTCGCGACGAGCGGCGCCGTCGTCGCGGCTGTTCCGATCGACCACGAGGGGATGCACGTAGCGTCGCTCAATGCGCTGAAATCAAGAGTACGCGCTGCGTACGTGACGCCATCGCATCAGTATCCGATGGGAACGGCGATGACTGCGACGCGTCGGCTGGAACTGCTCGAATGGGCCGCGCGGCATTCCGCCTGGATTCTCGAGGACGACTACGACAGCGAATTTCGCTACGTGAGTCGTCCGCTCGGAGCCCTGCAGGGAATGGACGCGCACGAGCGGGTGATCTACACGGGCACCTTCAGCAAGGTGCTGTTTCCGTCGATTCGCGTTGGATACATCGTCGTTCCGCCGTCACTCTGGAATGCGTTCGTCGCAGCGCGCGAAGCGCTCGACATATTCTCGCCGACACTCTACCAGCTCGCGCTCAGGGATTTCATACGCGAGGGTCACTTCGCCCGACATCTCCGTCGGATGCGCGCACTGTATCTGCGCCGCCGCGCAGCGTTGCTGGAAGGGCTCGCGGTGCATTGCGCCGATCGCCTCGTCGTTCACAATGCAGATGCGGGGCTGCATATCTCGACGCTGCTGCCGGATGCCGTCGATGACGTTGCGGTGATTCGACGCATGCGAGAGAATGGTCTCGCAGGCGAGGCGCTATCGACCTGCTATGCCGGCGACGCGACGCAGAGTGGATTGCTGCTTGGTTTCGGTGGATCCGACGAGGCGAGCATTACCGATGCGACGCGCGCGCTCGGGAGAATACTGCGGGCGGAGATCTAGACGCTACTTGCCCTTCACCGCGCCTGCCCGGTGGACGTCGCCGGCGTGCCGGTCACCAGGTCGCGCCGGTCATTCGCGTCGCAATCTCCACACTCCGGATCGACCGCGTGAAACTCAGCGCCAGCGTTTCCCGCCGGACAGACATGAATCACCGCGTCGCTCACGTGCGGCACATGGTGCACCAGTTGATGCTCCACCGCGGCAGCGATCGTATGGGCCTCACCCACGCTCAATGTCGATGCGACGACGACGCTCGCCTCCGCGTACAGCTGATGCCCCATCCATCGCGCGCGCAGGTCGGTGATGTCCTTCACACCGTTTACTTCCAGCGCCGCCGCGCGAAGCTGATCCAGCGTTTCGGGATCCACGCCGTCGAGTATCCGCGTGAAGATCGTCCTGGCGCTGGTCCACACTATGCCGAAGATCGCGATGGTGATCACCACGCCCGCAATCGGATCGGCAATCGGGAATCCGAGATAGACGCCGATTGCGCCGCCCAGCACGGCGAGTGCCGCCCAGCCGTCAGCGCGCGCATGATGACCGTCCGCAATGAGTGCCGCGCTCGAGATCTCTCGCCCGACCTTGATGCGGAGAATTGCGACTGCTTCATTACCGGCGAAGCTCACGATCGATGCGATCGCGACGACGGCCAGGTGGCCGACTGGCTGCGGATTCACGATGCGGGAGAGCGTCTCGTAACCCGCGAACAGCGCGTTCATGAACAGCACTGCGACCACCAGCACACCGGCGAGATCCTCCACGCGGCCGTAGCCGAACGAGAACTTGCGGCCCGGCTCGCGCCGCATCAGCGCGAACGCCACCCAGAGCGGAATCACGGTCGCGAAGTCGCCGAAATTGTGGATCATGTCCGCCAGCAACGCCGTACTGCCCGACATCGCAACCACGACCAGCTCCACGATACTGATGGCCAGCAGGAGAATGCCGGACCACTTGACCGCCCACAGCCCGCGTTCCGAGCTCGCGATCGATGGATCCACTATCCCGTGGGAGTGGTCATGGTCGCCATGGGCGTGCCCGTGGCCATGTGTGTGGCCGGTATCGTGCTGGTCGTGCGTGTGTTGGGCCGTTCCCATCGCTAGTTTGTCCCGAAGGCGGATGCGCCTTGCCGATGCTACCTGAACTATAGAAATATATGCGCACGCTGTACGTGCTCTCGCGCGTGCTTCCGTTCATCCTCTCGTTCCGGCGCGACGTCAGACGCTGGATCGTGATTGGTCTACCGGCAAAGCGCTCCAGGGCGTTTCATGCGCGCCGCGCGGAACGCCTCGTGGCGACGATCGCGAAACTCGGGCCCAGCTTCGTCAAGATCGGCCAGATCTTCGCCGGTCGAGCGGATCTGTTGCCCGAGCCCTATCTGAGTGCCGTGAGTACGCTCACGGACCGCGTTCCGCCGGTCCCGGTCGAGCAGATAGAGCAGGTGATCCTCGAAAGCTACGGCCGTCCGGTAACCGACCTCTTCACGGACTGGCACCGGGTTCCGCTCGCCTCCGCGTCCCTCGGCCAGGTCCACCGCGCGCGCTATCTCGGTGTCGACGTGGTCGTCAAGGTTCTGCGCCCGCGCATCGAGCGAACTGTCGAGTCCGACGTCAGGGCGTCGGATTTCATCCTTCGATGGGCGGAGCACTTCTTTCCGAATCCTCACGTGCTCGGGTTGCGCGCGATACTCGCGGAGTTTGCTCGCAGAATCGGTGATGAGATGGACTTCCGCAAGGAAGGGGAATACGCGGAGCGCATTCGCAACAACTTCGCGTTCAACCCGAAGGTTGCAGTGCCGATCGTCTTCGACGAGATGACGCGGCAACGCGTTCTGGTGCTCGAGTACATGGCCGGAACGCGCATCGACGCGCTCGCGCCCCTCATTGCGAGCGGCAAGGTCGATACCGGATATCTGGTGCGTACGGTGATGGAGCTGTACGTGCAGATGATGCTCGTCGATGGCTTCTTCCACGCCGATCCGCATCCGGGGAATCTTTTGTGGGGCGACGATGGACGCATCGTCCTGCTCGACTTCGGGCTCGTCGTCGACGTCCCGCAATCGACGCGGCTCGCCCTCGTCCGCACTGTGTTCGCTGCGATCAAGAAAGATGCAGGCGGTGTTGTCGACGGCTTCTACGCACTCGGTCTCGTGCAGGAAAGCGTGGACCGGCACGTGATCATACGACTCGTGGAGACGCTGCTCGGCATTGCGTTCGAGCGCACCACCGCGCAGGAACGTATCGAGTTCGTCGAGCGGGAGCTGCTAGCGGACCAGGTGCTCGAGACGCTGTACGATTTTCCCGTGATCCTCCCACCCGACATGGTGTACTTCGCGCGCACCGCCGCACTCATCGAAGGACTCGGCGCTCGCTACGACGCGCGCTTCAATGCGTTGCTGGTCGTCGCGCCGATCGCGCTCAAGATGCGTCGCGAGATCCTGACCTCACTCGGCGAGATGGACCGTCTCGAAGCGAGAGATCCCGTTCAGGTCTTCTCGGGCTTCCTGCGCGCGGCCGGTGGAATCGTGTCGAGAGCAGCGCGCGAGCTCAGCATGGTCGCGATCGAGGCGATCAGCACGATCCAGCCGAGCCAGGAGATACGCTCGGACCAGTCGAGATCCGCCAGCACGCGCCAGATAACGAGCGGCGCCGTGAATACGGTCGCGAGAAGAGAGGAGCCGGGATCTGGAGAGTCGCGCATGTAAACGCGTCCCGCGTGGCGCCGCTCGATTCTGATCCCGCGCTGAATCGCCGAGTCGAGCTGTCCAGGATTCATCGCGCGCCAGTCCGGGATCTGCATCACACTCCATCCCGCAGCGGTACTACCGTAGCCATGATTGTCCGATCCCGCCACGACGGCAAGATTGAGCGTGTCCGCGAATCGCAGAATCGCCGCCCTGCGCTTCTGTATGACGCCGATGCCTTTTGGCGCCGCATCGCTCAGCTCGACAGCATACAACCGCGCGAACCCGTGCTTCTCATTATCCGGGATCCTGTCGATGTTGCCGGGAATCGTGAGAATGAGCAGTGGCGCGGACGCCGTTACCGCGAGCGTGGTGTCGCGTACCGGATCGTGCCAGTTGCCTTTCGGGTCGATCGCGAACGTCGAGTCGATTCCGATCGCGACGACGTGCTCGTACTGATCACGCGCTTCGAGACCGGGAAGCAATGTGGTTCCATCACCCGCGTGCTCGGGATTCCGCTGCATTCCCGCCACCGCGCCGGCGAGGCTCTTGTGATCGGTGACGTACGCGACATCAAAGCCCGCAGCCGCATGCCAGGCGCGATTGCGCTCGACCGTGAACCAGCTCCGGCCATCCCATGATGAGTTCGTGTGACTGTGAAAGTCGATCACCACGTCGTTCGGATCGTGCATCATGATCGCCGCCATTGGCCGCGGAATCACCGCTCCGGCGCCGTAAACGATCAGAATTCCTGACAGCGTCGCGAGCCCGACACCGACTTCACGGAAAATTGATGTGCGGACGGACCGCGTACGCAGCACTCTCCAGACGATGACGCACATGACGACCGTCCCGAGCACCGCCGCGTGCTGTTGCAGCGAGAGCAGCGTCAGTGCGTCCAGTAGCGTGCAGATCGGCGCGAGCATCGTGTAAGCAGCCGAGTGGATGAGGGTCGCGTCGGCAGCCGGAAGGCCCGTCTCCGCGTTCAGGATGGGCGTCGCCCCGACCACGGCGGTGGCGAGGACGAGAATAGCCGCGAATGCGGCTACGATGAAGCCAATCGAGCTTCTGGAGAATCTCACTGCCGGAAATCTATTTTGATGATCGCGGCGCGGCGATTGCGATAAGAGGTTCCGGCTCCGCCACGACAGCAAGTAGGTCGGGCGCCACGTAACTTAGACGCCACACCACAATGAAACGAGGAACCCCATGAGACATCTGTTCGCTTCGCTAGCTGTCGCAGTCGCACTCGCTCCTGCTGCGCTGGCTGCGCAGAGCTTTTCCGGATCGGCCGCGCTCGTACCGGCTTCACCAGCGCCAGTGGTTGCATCCACACCGGCCGCTGCGCCATCGATGGTCCGCCCGGACGTCGCCGGCATCAGCGTCAAGGCCGATGCGAACGCTCCGCTCGCCGTCAATACGGCGGCTGCAGAGGGTCTGCACCAGGGCGAAGGCGTAGCGCTCATGGCCGTGGGCGGCGCCGGCCTGGTCGCCGGATTGCTGATCGGCGATAGCGCCGGCACGGCGATCGCGATCGGCGGTCTCGCCGTGGGCCTGGTAGGATTGTACGAATACGTACGGTAGCAAATCGAATATTGAGCCATCGCCTTTCGAACGCATGTTCGAGGGGCGCGAATCGGCCTGAACACAGAGGGGGCGCGTGATCGATCACGCGCCCCCTCTGTCGTTTGTACCCTCTGCGTGGCCGTTCGCCGAGACGCACATCACGTGATCTGTAGAGCAAGTGCGGGCCGGGAGCAGGCTTCCCCGGCACCTTGAGGGCGTGCAAATTCGTCACTGGGCACGCATGTCATCGCGGTCTGGCTTATCGTCACCATGCGCGACGCCACGGATGATATGATGTGCGGGCCCAGAGATGGAGTGAGTACCCCGACACAGAGCACGCGACCATGGATCGGACCGACCGTTCAAGCCTGATCGACGAGATGCTGGGGCGCGCAACGCAGGGTGCGGATGCGATACTTGCGCCGGGCCGGTCGCCACTCCGATACGACGGCTTGCGGCGACAGGTTCACGCGGCTGCCGCCGCGATGCGGGCGCGCGGCGTGAACCGGAACGACCGCGTAGCGATTGTTCTGCCGAATGGCCCCGAGATGGCGACGACTTTTCTCGCAATCTCGGCCGCCGCCACGAGCGCGCCACTCAATCCGTCGTATCGCGCCGACGAGTTCAACTTCTACCTCACGGATCTCGATGCCAGGGCGCTCGTAATCGCGGCGTCGCTCGATTCTCCGGCGCGCGAGATCGCGGCCTCACGCGGAATCCCGATCGTTGAGCTTGTTCCATCGGGAAACGCTGGCGAGTTCACGTTCGGCGGATCGTTCGGGGAGGATGCACCGGCCGATCTTGCGGCCGCAGACGACGTGGCGCTCGTGCTTCACACTTCGGGTACCACGGCGCGCCCCAAGCAGGTACCGCTCACGCACGCCAACCTCTTCGCCTCCGCAAAAAACATCGGCGCCGCGCTCGCGCTCGGGCCCGCCGACAGATGCCTGAACGTGATGCCGCTCTTTCACATTCACGGGCTCATGGCGGCCGTGCTGTCGTCGCTCGCGGCGGGCGGCAGCGTGGTGTGCACCGCTGGTCTCCGCATGCCGGACTTCTTCGGCTGGCTCACGGAGTTCGATCCAACCTGGTACACCGCCGTTCCAACGATGCACCACGCCGTCCTGACCGCCGGCGAGGAGCGCGCGGAGGAGAGCGCGGACGGCATCGCTGCGTTTGCACGCAGCTCGCTGCGGTTCATCCGGTCTTCGTCATCGGCGCTGCCGAGGCAGGTTTTGACGGGCCTGGAGAAATTATTTGCAGTGCCCGTGATCGAGGCGTATGGCATGACAGAGGCGGCGCACCAGATGTGCAGCAATCCCTTGCCGCCGCGGACGCGAAAGCACGGTTCGGTCGGTGTCGCGGCCGGTCCGGATGTGGCGATCATGGATGGCACGGGCGAGCTGCTTCCGCCGCGTACAGTCGGCGAGGTTGTGATTCGCGGTCCGAACGTGACCGCTGGATACGTCGCGAACCCCGAGGCGAACGCGGCTGCGTTCACCGATGGGTGGTTCCGCACTGGCGATCAGGGATTGATTGACGGCGACGGCTATCTCTTCCTGCATGGACGGCTCAAGGAGCTGATCAACCGTGGCGGCGAGAAGATCTCGCCGGTCGAGATCGATGAGGTACTGCTGGATCATCCAGCGGTGGCGCAGGCGCTGACCTTCGCATTGCAACATCCGACACTGGGCGAGGAAGTCGCAGCCGCGGTTGTTCTGACTGCTCCGGGCGCGGTTTCGGAGCGCGCGCTGCGCAATTTTGTCGCGACGCGACTTGCAGCATACAAATGCCCGCGCCGAATAATATTTCTCGAAACGATTCCCAAGGGCGCGACGGGAAAGCCGCAACGCATCGGGCTCGCGGCGCGACTGGGAATCGAGGTGGTGCAATCGAGTGGGGCGGGGCGCGTGCACATCGCCGCGCGGAACGCGGTCGAGGAGGTGCTCGCATCGATCTGGGCCGACGTGCTCAAATCGCCCACGCCGAGCGTCGATGAGGATTTCTTTGACGGTGGGGGCGATTCCATCAAGGCGGCGCAGCTCGTGGGACGAATCTGCGACGCGCTTTCGGTCGAGCTCACGGTCCAGGACTTCTTCGAGTCTCCGACAATCGCCGGCGCCGCCGCGCGGATCGAGCCGCAGCTGGGCTTGAGTGCGTAGCTACGCAATGGGGGTGGACGCGCCGTGAGCACTGATCGGGGCGGCGAGGCAGTCGTCGATTCCGATGGCGCGCTGTCGCCGGCTGCACGCGCATTGCTGGCGCGCCGCGCGACACTCAGCCGGGCTGTCGCGCCGCCGGCTGCGATACAGCGCCGGTCCGAATCGTCGCGCTCGGCCCCGCTGTCGTCATGGCAGCAGAGCATCTGGTTCCTGGACCAGATGGAGCCAGGCAGCGACGCGTACAATCGGGCGAAGCAGCTTCGATTGACCGGAGCGCTCGATGTAGCGGCACTGCGAGCAAGTCTTGCCGAGATATTCAGACGCCATGAAGTTCTGCGGAGTCGCGTTGTGATCGAGGATGGCAGTCCGGCACAGCGCGTGATGACGGAATACGAACTTGCGCTTCCCATGATCGATCTCGGCGAGCTGTCTCCGGCGCAGCGTGAAGCGAAATATTCAGAGGTTGCGACCGCGGCGGCGCGTGCGCCGTTCGAGCTCGGCTCGGGGCCGTGGGCGCGCGCGGCGCTCGTTCGTGAGGCGCCTGATGTGCACGTGTTGCTGTTCACCGCACACCACATCGCCTTCGATGGCTGGTCGACAGAGGTTTTCTTCGCGGAGCTGGCGGACTTCTATCGAGCCTTCGCGGCATCCCGGACGCCGCACCCGGCTGAGCTCGCATTCCAGTACGCCGACTTCGCGGCGTGGCAGCGCGAGCGGCTCCGCAGCTCCGCGCTCGACGCGGACATCGACTATTGGGTCGCGAAGCTTCGCGGGGCTCCGCCGCTGCTGGAACTGCCGGCGGACCATCCGCGGCAGGGCACTGCGGGCGGGATCGCCGGCGAAGCATCGGCGGTGATCCCGGCGGTCGTTGCGGAGCGTCTGCGCGCGCTTGGTCGTGAGGAGAACGCGACTCTGTTCATGACGCTCTTCGCGGCGTTTCAACTATTTCTGTCGCGAATGTGCGGACAGGAAGACGTTGTGGTGGGGATACCGGTTGCGGGACGGACGGCCCTCGCGACGCAGAGGATGATCGGCTGCTTCATAAACGTGCTGCCGTTGCGCACGGTTGTCGCGGGACAACGCAGCTTTCGGGAATTGCTGAGGGGCGTCAGGAGTTGCGTGCTCGACGGACTCAGGCATCAGGACGCACCATTCGACGCGATCGTGGAACGCAGCGGCGCGGAGCGAAGCGCGACACACAGCCCGCTTACGCAGGTGCTGTTCAACTTTCGCAACATGCCCGCGGCGGAGCAGTCGTTTCCCGGATTGTCCACGAAGTTGGAGAGCGTGGACTCGCACAACCTGGTCTCGGATCTCGAAATCGAGGTCGAGCCGCGTGGAGACGACTTGCACTGCGTTGCCAGGTACGATGCGACGCTGTTCGACCCAACGACTGTCCAGCGGTGGCTCGGTCATTGGCTGACACTGATCGACGGAATCATCGCGCTACCTGACGAGCGTGTGTCGCGCATCCCGCTTCTGACTGCGGATGAGCGCCATAAGATCGTTGTCGAATGGAACTCGGCGACGACGGCCCCGGACTACGAGACATGTCTGCACCGGCTCGTCGAGGCGCAGGTGCACAGCACACCGGATGCGACAGCCGTGTTCGATGAGCGTGAGTCGCTCACGTACGCGGAAATGAATCGGCGCGCGAATATTCTGGCGCGCGACCTCATTGCGCGCGGTGTCGGTCCGGACGTTCTTGTCGGTATCAGCATGGAGCGGTGCGTGGATGTCGCATCGGCGCTGCTGGGCATCCTCAAAGCTGGCGGCGCGTACGTTCCACTTGACCCCGAATATCCCGCCGACCGGCTCGCGTACATGGTGAGCGACTCGCAGCCGCTGGTGATGCTTACGCAGAGATCGATCGCGGGGAGATGGCACGCAGGAACGACGCCGGCGATTTATGTTGATGCAGACTATTGGGCGGCTGCGGCGCGCGGAGATGATAGCGATGTAGTGAGCTGCGCGACTCCGCACAGTCTGGCGTACGTGATCTATACTTCCGGCTCGACCGGCCGCCCCAAGGGTGCGATGAACACACACCGGGGCGTGTGCAACACGCTGCTGCGCAATCGTGACGCTCTGGGGAGGTGTGCAACCGACGTCACGCTCCTGCGAACACCGCTGAGCTTCGATTTCTCGGTGATCGAGCTGTTCTCTCCGCTGATCGTGGGCGGGAGCGTAGCGGTTGCGCGCGCGACGGACTCCGCGGATCCGGAATATCTCGCTCGCGCGATCGAGACGCACGGCGTCACGGTATTCGGTTGTGTCCCCGCGGTGCTCCAGGGACTGCTCGCGGTTCCGGACGTCGGAAGGGCCTGCGCGCGGGTCCGTGTCGTGGATGCTGGTGGCGAGGCAATGTCCAGGGCGTTGCTGAACCGGCACTTCGCTCTGTTGAGCGCGGACATCTACAACATTTGCGGACCGACAGAGGCGGCGATCGACGCACTCGCGTGGAAATGCGAGCGAGACGATCGTCATCGTTCGGTCCCCGTCGGGCGTCCGGTAATCAACAATCAGATCTACATCCTCGACAGTGACGGAGAGCCGGTTCCTGTAGGTGTCAACGGTGAGATATACATCGGCGGCGTGGGGGTCGGTCGCGGCTATCTCAATCGGCCCGAGCTGACGGCGGAGAAGTTTCTTCCCGACCGATTCAGGAGTGAACCGGCTGCGCGGCTGTACCGGAGCGGTGACCTGGGGCGCTTCGATGTGGACGGCCTCGTCGAAATTACCGGACGGACTGATGATCAGGTAAAGATTCGCGGAATTCGCGTGGAGTTGGGCGAGATCGAGTCGCTGCTCTCGAGCATCGATGGCGTCCGCGAGTGCGCTGTTGTGATGCGCGACGACGCGCCAGGTGGACCGGGACTGGTCGCATACGTTGTGGCGGCCGATGGTGTGGTGCTCTCGGAGAGCACGTTGCGGGAGACGCTTGGCCGGAGCTTGTTGCCCGCGATGGTGCCGACAGCGTTTGTAACTCTGGACTCTCTCCCTCTTACGCCCAGTGAGAAGATCGACAGGCGCGCACTGCCAGCACCTGTCGCGCGCGGGTCGCGCGGCCGTCGGAGTCAAGCGATGCCGCGCACGTCCACGGAGAAGATGGTCGCGGCCGTCTGGGCCGAAGTACTGCAGCAGGATCGCATCTTTGTGGATGACGACTTCTTCGAGCTTGGCGGCCATTCGCTTGGCGCGACGCAGGTGATGTCGCGGATGCGGCACCGCGCTGGAGTCGGCGCGCCGCTGAAGATCCTGTTCGAGCATCACACCGTGCGCACACTTGCCGCGGCTGTGGACGATCTGTCGCTGGCGGCGCGCGCGAACGAGGAGCATCCACTCGTGCCTGCAAATACGGACGACGGAGCGACGTGCATACATGAAGGAGTACACGGGAGGACGCCCGTGTTCCTGTTTCACGGCGACTATACGGGTGGTGGTCTGTACGCTCGGCAGCTGGTGAAATATTTCGATCTGGAGCTACCCGTGTATGTGCTCGAGCCGCATCGACGAGGTGGCCCGGAAACCATCGCCGAGATGGCCGCCGATCTCGTACCCGGCATTTTGCAGGTACAACCTGCAGGTCCATACCGGTTGATCGGTTACTGCAACGGTGGTGCGGTAGCGCTCGAAGCAGCATCGCACTTGCGATCGCGCGGTGAAGACGTCGCATTCCTCGGCGTAATCGACCTCAACGCACGTAATGTCCAGCTGGCATCTCTGGACCGCGCGATCGGACACGTACGCAAATTGTTTGGCTTCCAGCGGCAGTGGCAGGTCGACACGTTCTTGCGGCTGCGCGAGCCTGCGCTGCGATTTCTCGAAACCGAGCTGCCACCGATCGACGCCACGTCAGGTGCCGTAGCTCGTTTGGTGTTTGGCGCCTCGCTCGCGTTGCTGATCGTCAGGAGAGTCCTCCGACGGGCATGGCGGTTCGGCCTCACGATGGTCGCGCTGCGTTCCCATGACAGAGGCGAGCCACTGTTCCGCGACGAAGCGCTGGATGGCGACGATCGCGAGCGGCGCCTGCAGGACGATTACATCAACCGCGCATTGTCGAGCTACGTTCCTCGACCGTATCCGGGCGTCATCACGATTATCGGCGCCTCCGAGCGTGAAATCGCCGCGCCAGGTGATCAGTTCCGCCACTGGAGAGCCGTAGCGAAACATGTCGACGCGTTCGTCGTCCCCGGCACACACGCGAGCATCGTCACGTCCGACATCGCGGCGCTGGGTGAGATTCTGCGCGCGCAGATAGCTCGCGCAGGATGAAACTGCTGCGAGTGAGCGACGAGGTCCATGTCTGGCACATCGATCTCCTGCTCCATGACGCTACACCCGCCGCGCTCGCAGTGGTCCTGTCGCACGAAGAGAGAGCGCGCGCGGAGAGATTTGTCGCCGAGAGCGACCGCCGCAGGTTCGTCGCCGCGCACTCGGCGCTCAGAAGAATTCTGACCCTCTACACCGGCATCGACGCGCCGTCGATCGCTTTCGAAATCGGCGAATACGGAAAGCCGGCGTTAGCCGCAGGGCGCGGTGACGGGATAAGATTCAATCTCTCACACTCCGGTGACGTTGCGCTGTGCGCGGTGACGAACGCGTGCGACGTGGGTATCGATGTGGAGGAGGTTCGGACCGGCACATCGTGCGAGGAGATCGCGACGCAGTTCTTCTCGGTAGCCGAACAACGATTCCTGGCCGCAGTCGCCGCTGAGCGTCGCGCGGAAATGTTCACACGGGTATGGGTCAGCAAGGAGGCGTACGTGAAGGCGACTGGCCGGGGGATCGGAGTCGGCCTGTCCAGCTTCAGTGTGACGCCGACCGACGGCGACGACAGTGCAGCGACGATCCGCGATGGAGTGGTCGAGTGGGCGATTCGTGCGGTGCCGGTGCCGCCAGGCTTCTGCGCCGCGGTGGCGACGCCGTTCCGCTGGCCCTGTCACTGCGCCGATTCGGTGATTCGGCAAGCGCCCATGAGCGATGACTGGCAACAATGTCGGGCGAAATGAGCGCAATAAAAAGGATGGGTTGCGCGATTACCGTCGCGCAACCCATCCCGTCCGTATCGCGGTTTAGCGATTACGGATCTTACACAGCCACCGCGAGCGGAGCCTCTTCCTTCGCTGGCTCCAGCGCGTACTGCAACACGTCGCTCAGCGTCTCCACCGGATGAAAGGTCAGCTGCGACCTCACCTCTTCGGGAATATCCTCGATGTCCGGCTCGTTCGCTTTCGGCAGAATGATGTGCTTGATGCCGGCACGGTGAGCGCCGAGCACCTTCTCCTTCAATCCACCGATAGGCAATGCGCGGCCGCGAAGCGTGATCTCGCCAGTCATCGCGACATCGCGACGAACCGGACGGTCACTCATCTCCGACACGAGTGCCGTTGCAATCGCGAGTCCGGCACTCGGGCCGTCCTTGGGAATTGCGCCGGCCGGCACGTGGATGTGCGCTTCGATGGATCCGAGTCTGTCCTTCGGGATTCCAAGTCGCGCCGCGTTGTTCGTCGCGTACGTGAACGCCGCGCGCGCCGATTCCTTCATGACGTCGCCGAGCTGACCCGTAAGGATCAGCGACACCGCACCACCCGGCCCGGTCATTTCGGTGCTGTCGTTCGCGCGGTTGCCGAAGAAGCGCCTGATCGAGGCCTCGACGAACATGATGTCGCCACCCATTGGTGTGTAGTACATCCCCGTTGCGACACCAACCTCGTTCTGCGGCTGGATGTGCTCCGGATGCACCTTGGGCCTTCCGAGCAGCGCACGCACTTCTTCTGAGTCCACGATCTTGGGCACCTCGTCGTTGCTCGCGATCTTCCGTGCGAGTTTCCGCGCGACCGCGCCGATCTGACGCTCGAGCTGTCGAACGCCAGCCTCACGAGTGTAGTTCGACACGACCGACATCACTGCATCGTCGGTGAACTCGATTCCCTTGTCGTTCAGTCCGCTTTCCTCGAGCTGCTTGGGAAGCAGATACTTCTTCGCGATCTCCGCCTTCTCCCGCTCGGTGTAGCCGGCGAAATCGACGACTTCCATACGATCGAGCAGTGGACCGGGAATGTTCTGAATGAAGTTCGCGGTCGCGATGAACAGCACCTCGCTCAGGTCGAACGGAATGTTGAGATAGTGATCCGTGAACGAATCGTTCTGCGCTGGATCCAGGACCTCGAGCAGCGCCGACGATGGATCACCCTGGTAAGACACGCCAAGCTTGTCCACTTCGTCCAGCAGGAAGACGGGATTCTTCGTTCCAGCCTGCTTCATCCCCTGAAGGATTCGTCCCGGCATCGCGCCCACGTACGTGCGGCGATGGCCCCGAATGTCAGCCTCGTCGCGTGCGCCGCCCAGCGCGATTCGCACGTACTCGCGTCCAAGCGAGTGAGCTATGGACTTGGCAATCGACGTCTTGCCGACGCCGGGCGGTCCGACGAACAGAAGAATCGGCCCTTTCGCCATCGCGCGCGACTTGACCTCCTTCTCATCCGTGATCGGCTCCGGCTCCGGCTCCTCGGCGAGCGAAGGTGTCGCCTCGTCCTTTTCCACGCGAAGTTTTTCAGCGGGGACGGCGCCGGTCTCCTTGACCTCTTCGGCCAGCTGCTGGGCCCTGAGTTGACGAACTGCCAGGAACTCGAGCACCCGGTCCTTCACATCCTGCAGGCCGTAGTGATCGGCGTCCAGAACCTCGGTCGCGTGCTTGAGATCGAGGTCGTCGTTCGAACGATCGTTCCAAGGTAACTCCGCGATCCATTCCAGATAGGTACGGATGACCTGAGCCTCCATAGACTCCCGGCCCGACCGCTCGAGCCTGCCCAGCTCTCGCTCGACCTCGGCTCGGCCCTCCTTGGGAAGACGCAGCTTGGAGAGCTTCTCGCGAAGCTCCTCGACTTCCTTGGAGGAATCGCCGTCGCCCAGCTCCTTCTGGATCGCCTTCATCTGCTCGCGGAGGTACATCTCACGCTGCCGCTCACCCAGCTCTTCCTGGACCTGCGACTTGATGTCCTCCTGAGCCTCGAGCATCTCGATCTGGCGCTGAACCTGTACCAGCACGCGCCGGAGCCGCTCCTCTACGCTCAGCGTCTCGAGGAGGCCCTGCTTTTCTGCCACCGGCAGATCGATGTAGCCGGCGACGAGGTCGGCAAAGCGCCCTGGCTCGGTGACGGATTCGAGCACCTGATGGACGACCTCTTCGGGCAGTCCGCGCTTCTCGCCCAGCTCTCCGGCCCGCTCTCTGGTCTCCTTTTCCAACGCCTCGAACGCTGCGTCATTCTCGTCGACCGGGTTCATCTCCTCGGCGGGAACGACCACGGCGCTCAGGAAACCTTCGGTCGTGGTGTATTGAAGGGCAGTCGCGCGTTGCTCGCCCTGGAGCAGGAGCTGGACACCGCCGAGGCCGCGCTGGATCTGTCCGATCCGGGCGATGACGCCCATGGAGTAAAGAATATCCGCCGTGGGCTCGTCGCTGTTATCGCGCTGCGCGACGGCGAAAACGAGCCGGTCGGCCTTGAGGGCTGACTCGATTGCTCGTAAGGTTCCGGGGCGGCCCGCCGAGATTGGTGAGGTGAGGCCGGGGAACATGACCGTCCCTCTCAGAGGAAGAACGGGAATAGTCTGACGTTGTGCCATGATGGAATTATCGGATTCGTCGTGGAACGCCGAACAGCAGTTGATCGCATGATCCGATCGAGTCTGCCACTTGGCGCAAACCGTGAGCCGTATCGCGTGTCTAACGCGCAACCGCCCCGATGACGCTAAATTGCATATTCCGCGCACCAAGTTCCACGCCAGCACGGCAGGATTCTTTATGGTAGCATGCCGGTCTGACGTATGACCGAGCCCGAAAGTCTGCCAAACCGGCCTGA
>Ga0134126_10004960_pt1 | contig 16617 bp, 9 predicted proteins | sample KB31752_FD_96881 | JGI IMG/M metagenome (GOLD analysis project Ga0134126, IMG submission 96881) | Terrestrial soil microbial communities with excess Nitrogen fertilizer from Kellogg Biological Station, Michigan, USA - KB3-175-2 | ecosystem: Environmental > Terrestrial > Soil > Unclassified ...
AGACTGTTGGCGGTGTAATGGATTTCGAGAACGGCCCCGCGCCCGGCATCCAACTGGGGAGATTGATGAAGCGGCACGGGCAGATGGTCCATCAGTACATCCTCGATAACAACCGGCGGCGGCAGATCGTTGTGCGTGATTCGGTCCGGGTCGATCACCACCACGCCGTCCGTGGTCGGAAACCACAGCCGCCCGTCACGGGTCTTACAGGCATCGGGCTGATTCTCGCCGTTGGTCTCGCTGCTCAACATGCCGTCGGAAATTCCGTAGGACACGTATTCGACGTGGTTCGTCTGTCCGTCGGCCACCGCGTTCAAAGCCGCTTTGGACACCCGGTAAATGCCGCGGTTACAACTGATCCATAGATTGCCATGCGTGTCCTCAAGGATGTCGTTGACGACATTATCGAAGAGTCCCTGGTCCGTCTTGAACCGGTCCACGCGGCCATTCTTCACCCGGTTCAATCCGTTTTCCGTGCCAATCCAGAACACTCCTCCCGCGTCTTCATGGATGCACCAGGCGAAGTTGTCCGACAGGCCCTGTTCGGTCGTGATGGGCGGGAGGAATCGGCCAGCTCTGAGCCGGTTTACTCCACCGCCATACGTCCCGATCCAGAGCGTGCCGGTGCGATCCTCGTGAATGGCCCGAACATCGCCGGCTAAAAGGCCATTGGTCGCGGTGTAACTCATAATCGCTCCGTCCTTGATACGGCTCAGTCCCCCCAGAGTGCCGACCCAGAGCGAGCCCTCACTGCCCTCGTATATGGCGTTGACCTGGTTTTGCGGCAATCCTTCGCTTCGCGTATAAGAGGCGATCAGTTGTTTGTCCCTGAATTTCCTCAAGCCGGCGGTCACCCCGCCCACCCAGACGTTCCCGGCCTTGTCCTCGAAGATCGCCTTTACCCGGGAATCCTGCCGCCCCTCATCCAGCGCGCGTCTGGAAATGGCGCCGTTCCGGAAGAGATTAAAACCGTCGGACGTGCCGATCCACAAGCCGCCGGCCTGGCTTTCACAAATGCTCCACGCATCGTGGTGGCTCAATCCGTGTTGGGTGGAATAGGCAAGTATCCTCCGCGGCTGCATTCGTTTCAGTCCTCCGAAAGAAGTTCCGACCCAGAGATTGTCCTCCCGGTCTTCATGCAGGCACAAGACCATTTCGTTCGCCAGACCCTCATCAGTTCCGAACACGGTGAATTTGCCATCTCGAAAGCGATACAAGGAGCCTTTGCCGGAAACGACCCAGATGTTTCCCTCATGGTCTTCAGCAAGGTAGTCAACGCGCCTTTCTCTGAAACCGTCCGGCGCGGTGAATCGGGTCCATGTGCCGTCATACCAGCGTTGCAAGCCGGCGGCTTCTGTGCCCATCCAAAGAGCTCCCCCCCGGTCTTTCAGGATGCATTGCACTCGCCTGTCTGGCAGATCGCTGGGGGACCAGGCATCGGAGAATCGACCGGTCACCGGATCGCGTCGTTGCAGGCCCAGATCGGTCCCGACCCAAAGTGTTCCTTCCGCGTCTTCGAACAGGGCGCTGACCATGTTGGTCATCAGCCCGTCCCGCGTGGAATAGCGTGTGAACTTTTCGTTCTGCAACCGTTTCAAACCATCCGCCGTGGCGATCCATACGCCGCCCTGAGCGGCGGCGCACAGGGAAAAAACCTTGTCCGTGGGGTTGTTTGCGCTGAGAACAAAACTCCTGAACGCGCCTTCTTTGTACCTGATCACGCCCGGGGGCGTCGCAAACCACAGGACGCCGTTCTTGTCCTCTGCCAGGGCGATGCAATTATCGCTCACGAGTTCCTTTGTGTTCACCCGGTCGAAGACGCGGAAGGTCACGCCGTCGAAACGCACGATGCCAAAGCGGGTTCCAAACCAAAGATATCCGTCGCGTGTTTGGTGGATGGCTTTGACCGTATTCTGGGGAAGGCCCTGTTCGGTTTTCCAGGAGTCAAAGCGGTATTGAGTTTCCGAAATCTCGGCCCCAAGGCGGGCGTCGCAGACAAACAAAAACGACAACACAGCCGCCGTGGCACGCAGCCGTCTTGGGCGGCGGGCTGGAGGTCCGGACGAGGCGCGTTCGTTCACGGCGTCTGCCTTCGCGGCGCCAGTCGCGAAAACTGTTTTGCGGCGACGCGCCGAACGCCGTGCGTGCGAGGTGGTCAGCGGAAAACGCACTTCTTCTTCAAAACCGCATGCGGAACCGACACCAGGTTCGCTGTGCCGATGTCCAGGGCCCGGGACGAGAGCGTTTGTATTGCTCTGGAGTCTGCCAGATTTCAGCGGATGAATCGGTGAAAAGAAACGAATGTCCGATAATCTCAATTCGGCGGCGACCGATGGTTCCGTACCGGCGGTTTGTATGTCCGGCCTCTATTTCAGGTGGGCCTTGGAGGCACACGAAATTCTCGCACCGCAGTCGGGACAGATTGTTCAAGGCGCTTTAGGTTTTCAATTGACGGCCCATCGTCCAGATTCCACGCGGTTGCCAGCATTCACTCCATTCCCGCGTATTCCTCGTCCGTCTCGAGGCCGAGGCCCATCAACACGTAATCGTGCGAGATGGCCTTCATGTCTCTCACATAGTTGGGCAGCCGCAGCAACTGAGCGAAACCAAGCAAGCCAAACATCTTGATCGCCGTTTCCTGTCCGCCGATGAACTCTGCCTCCAGTTTTTCGAGGCCGATATGTCGGGAAAGCTCAATGATTTCCACCACCAGTGACTTGGCCAGTCCCCGCCCGCGGTACTGCGGGTGTACCAACACGCTCACCCGCCCGATGTGCCGTTTCCAGCCGCCCAACTGCTGGTGCAAGGTGGCGTCGCCGATGATTTTGTTTCCGGTGAGCGCCAGCAACGGCAGGTTGCGGCCCAGATCAATGTTTCTGCACCAGTCGCCGATCACTTCCGGTTCCGTGACGCGGTGTTTGATGAACATCCGCTCTTGTTCCGGCACGGCGAGGAAGAAATCGTGAAAAGCCTTCTCATCGGAGGACTCGAGGGGGCGCAGGAGGACCTTGAAGTTGTCCTTCAACGTAATTTCCTTCGGAAATTCCTCGAGTATGGCGTCCAGCATAGGTTGCTCCGGGTTCGGGATCGCCGGGATTGTGCGGCTGAATCCCCCGGGACGCAAGGCTCAACGCATTCTGGCGGATGAAAGGTCGCCAGAGACACCCAGCGCGTCAGTCACGGCATTGTCTTCTATCGACGACGGATCCACGCTCCACATCGAGGCCAGCAGCGGGATTTTTTCCGTGTTGGCGCGGCCCCGCTCGCGTTGCGCGAACAGGTCTCTCGCGTTGCCTTCGCAGTAATCGTAGCATGTGACGCCGAGTCTTCGTTCAGCCCAGGTTTTGCGTCCCTGGTTCCACAACGTCTCTCCAGCCCATGCATATCCGCGAGTTGTGCGGCCGGTTTCAAACCACGCCCAGGCATGGTGGCCGACCGCCCGGTTGACGCTGAAAAACTGCACCTCGCCCAACTCGCGGCTGAGGTGTTGCAGGAATCGGAAACATACATCCACGTCCTCCCCCGGTTCGGGTAGAAGAGAGCCCACCACCAGTATCCACCCGTTGACAGGCGGTGAAATAAAAAGCTTCTGATCGCTGACGCGGCCCATGCCATCCGTCCAAGAGCAGGGGGTCGGATTATGGAGGCCCAGCGCGGATTGCACCGCTTGCAGGTTTGTGCTTTTGACGGCGAGCCAGCGATTCGGGCAGTGAAAAATGGATGATTGAAAGCCAAGCGCGCCCCGGAGGAATTCGCCCGGTCGCTTCGCAATCCGGGTCCCGGGCGTTGCGTGGCGGGAACGCAAATACCGGTGAATGAAAAACGCGAACAACACCCCCACGAAAATCACCAAGACCAACAGCGCCAGCAGGGGGAAGATGATCGCGGCGTGGCTTTGCTCGGCCGCTGCAGTGCCGCCGGCATCTGCCGCAACGCCCGTCGAGAGCAGCGAAGCGATCATGTAACCGCAATTTACTCGTTCATATCGCATCTTCAATCGCAAAATTGTCTGACGGCGCAAAAAAACGGCGGACCGCGTCGTCAGCGACAGGGGCGCGCCCCGGCGGAGACCCGGGGAACAGGCGATTCGAAAGCATTACCAGCTTGCACGAAACCGGTCGAGTCAGCTTTACTTCCTCCGTAACTTCGCATGCACGAATGAAACAACTGTCCTTCCGTGGAACGGCGATTGCGCTGTGCGCTTTCCTGGTGGGCTGCTCGAGCGCACCGCCCAGGCCGGCTCTGCGCGTTTCTGACTACCACGGCACCATCCGCGTCGCCTGCGTCGGTGACAGCATCACGTTCGGCGCGGGTGTGGAGAACCGGGAGACGAATTGTTACCCGATTGTCCTCGGGAAACTGCTCGGATCGCGGTTCGAGGTGAGGAACTTTGGCGTCAGCGGCGCGACACTGCTCAAGAAAGGCGATCTGTCCTATTGGAACTTAAAGCAGTTCGAGCAACTGGCCGATTTCGCACCGCAAGCGATCATCGTCGCGCTCGGCACAAACGACTCCAAGCCTCAGAACTGGGCGCATGGCGGCGAATTCGCAGACGATCTGCGCGCGATGCTCGATCATTTTGAGGCGCTGCCTTCGAAGCCGAAGATCTGGGTTTGTCTGCCGCCGCCGGTCTATGAAACGAAGTGGGGCATCAACGAGGCGACTTTGTACGGACAAATCATCCCGGCCATCAGGCGAGTTGCGGACGAACGGAATCTGCCGACGATTGATCTTCACCAGGCTTTGGGCAGTCGCCCGGAGTATTTTCCCGACCAGATTCACCCGAATGCCGCCGGCGCCGGCATGATGGCGATGACGATTTTCACGGCGCTCAAGGGACGATGAAACTTCAATCTGCCAGGACCCTGCGTGACTTCTCTTTGCGACTCGCCATCGGACTGTTGTTCTCCCAGGCCGGTCTTGCCCAGGATGAGCAATCGTTTGAACTGAAGAACGGCGACCGCGTTCTTTTTATCGGCGACACATTCTTCGAGCGCGAGGTGGACTACGGCCACATTGAGACGCGACTCACGGCAGCATTCCCCGACCGCAACGTGAGCTATCGCAACCTTGGCTGGGCTGCGGACACTCCGATGGGCCGGGCGCGCGCGAGTTTCGACTGGAACAAGTCCGAGGACGACTGGCTCAAGCGCGTGAAGGAACAGGTGACGCTCGTGAAGCCGACCGTCGCGTTCCTCAGCTACGGAATGACGGCGGCGTTGGAAGCGGCGGACGAGACAACCAAGGAGCAGCGGCAGGCGAAGATCGAGAAGTTCGAGGCGGACATGAACAAGTTGATGAACGCCATCGAAGAGGTCAGTGGGCAGAAGGTCAGGTTCGTGCTGTTGGGACCAACTCCGCACGGCGATCATGACGGTTGCTCGGCAGATTGCCTGAACCGCCACGCGGTTGTCTTGAAGCTCTGCGAACAGGCGATTGCGAAATTGGCGGAAGTTCGCAAATGCTACTTTCAGCAATTGCTCGACTGGCCGCCGGATTCCTTCGATGCCCGGGGCAAGCGATCGACCGTGGACGGCATTCACCTCACGCAGGACTCTTATGCCTTCATTGCGGCGTTCATCGAACAAGGGCTTCTTCACCATGAGCGCATTGGAGCGGGAAAACAGTACGAGTTGCTTCGCTCGGCCATCCGAAAAAAGAATGAACTCTTCTTCCACCGCTGGCGGCCGGAGAACTGGACTTACCTTCTCGGCTTCCGCAAACAGGAGCAGGGTCAGAATGCCGCCGAACTGCCACAATTCGAGCCGCTCATTGCCCAATGGGAAGCCCGCATCGCAAAGTTGCGTGATCTGAAGCATCAGGACCCCGCGACCGTAAAGGAGGTCACCGAACTGTTACGCAAGGAGAAGCAACCCGAGAAAGCCATGAAGCCGCTCCCGACTCCGACGTTCGATATTGCGGACGGCTTTGAGGTCAATCTTTGGGCCGAGGATCCATTGTTGCACAAGCCGATTGAAATCAATTGGGATGCACAGGGCCGGCTTTGGGTCGCCAGTTCCGAGGTTTATCCGCAGATCAAACCAGGCCAGCCCGCGACCGACCGCGTCATTGTCCTCGAGGACACCAACGGCGACGGTAAAGCCGACAAATCCGCAGTGTTCGCGGATGGTTTACTGATACCCACGGGCGTTTTGCCCGACAGCAACGGTGGTTGCTACGTCGCGGCCAGTCACGAATTGCTTTATTTCAAGGACACCAATGGCGACGGCAAGGCCGACGAAAAGCGCATCGTGCTTTCCAGTTTCGGCACCGAAGACACGCACCACAATCTCCACACGCTGCGCTGGGGTTATGATGGACATATCTACATGAATCAGTCCATCTACACTCACACGCACATCGAGACACCGCTCGGCGTGCGCCGCCTCAACAGCGCCGGAATCTGGCGTTTCGATCCCTACACGTATCAACTCGAAGTGTTCACTCGCGGCGGTTGCAACCCGTGGGGCCATACGTGGGACGACTACGGCAACTCGTTCTTCACCGACGGCGCCGGCTTTCAGGGCGTCTCCTATTGCGTGCCAGGCGCGATGTACTTCACTTACGCCGGCGCGCGGCGCGAATTGCAGAGCATCAGCCCCGGCAACTATCCTAAGTTCGCCAGCCTCGAAGTCGTCCGCTCGCCGCAGTTTCCCGACGACTGGCAGGGCGACTTCATCACCTGCGATTTCCGCGCGCATCGCGTCGTGCATTTCAAATACAGCGAGGCTGGTGCCGGTTATCAGACGAAGGAAATGCCGGACCTGCTGCGCTCGACCAACGTCACTTTCCGCCCGATTGACGTGAAGTTCGGTCCCGATGGCGCGCTTTACATCGCCGACTGGAGCAATCCGATCATCCAACACGGCGAAGTGGACTTCCGCGATCCGCGCCGTGACAAGGAACATGGCCGTATCTGGCGCGTGACGGCGAAGGGAAGGCCCGTGGCGAAGAAGGAGAATCTGGCGAAGCTGGGGCTCGACGAACTGTTTGACCGGACGCTGTCGAAGAACGCCTGGGAACAGGCCTCGGCGCGGCGTGTCTTGGCCGAAAAACTTCGTCAAATGAGGCCAGCCCGGGTGTCTGAAACGGTCGGCAAATGGAGTGAAAGACGGACGACAGATCGGGCGAAACTCGAATCGGCATGGCTTTACGAAGCTGTCGGAACATTCGACGACGGGTTGCTACTTCAATTGCTGGGTTCAAAAGACTTTAACATCCGGGTGGCCGCGACGCGAATTCTCGAGTACGCGCCCGGTCACTCTAAAAATGCGGAGGAACAACTTGCGAACATGATTTCTGATGAGCACCCCCGCGTCCGCCTTGAAGCCCTGCGAGTGCTTGCGAAAATCCCCTCCCCGAAGTCGGCAGAGCTGGCTCTGAGTGTGCTCGGCAAGCCGATGGACCCGTTTCTCGACTACGCCCTCTGGCTTACGATCAACGACCTCGCTGACCCGTGGATCGCCGCCATCAAATCCGGCGAGTGGAAGGTCGAGGGACGCGAGAAACAACTGGAGTTCGGCCTGAAAGCCATCGAACCAGAGAAGGCCAGCGCAGTGCTGGGCCAGTTGCTCGGCGAACAGCCGCTTGCGCGCGACGGCCGCGGACCGTGGATTGACCTGATAGGCCGCGCGGGGTCGCCGAAAGAATTGCAGCGGCTGTTCGATCAAATCGCGCGACGTGGTTTTGACAAACCGACCGCCGCCCGCGCCCTGGCGGTTCTGAACGAAGCGGCCCGTCTGCGCAACGCCAGGCCGCCTTCTGGTCACGAAAAGCTCCGCGAAATGTTTTCCGCTCCGCTGGAGATTCGCGTCGAGGCGCTGCGACTGGTCGGACAATGGAATGTTCGACAGTTCGTACCCGACGTGTTGAAAGCCGCCGGCGATCCGGCGGCGCCCGGAGCGATCAGGGAGGCCGCGTTTGAAAGCCTGCGTTCGCTGAGTTTGAACAAGGACCCCGCAATTTTTGCCGCCCTGCGGCCGCTGGCCGGGACGAACAACGAACCTGACATCCGCCGGCAGGCGGCCGTGATCCTGGCCGGAATCGACCTGGGGAAGGCGTTGCCGGACGTGGTGCAGATCCTGATGGCCGCGCCGAACGAAATGGAGGCCGAGTCGTTGTGGCGCGGATTGCTAAGTTTGAAAGAGAGTGGAGCGAAGCAGAGTGTCGGCGCGTATCTGGCCGAGTGGGGATTACCGAAGTCAGGTGTACCTGAAATCGTGGCCAGGGCGGGCCTGCGCGTCGCGCGCGAAGGCGGGCGTAACGAACCGGAACTGGTGCTGGCTTTGACTCGCGGCGCGAATCTCGAGGCCGCGGAAGCGTCGCTGACCGATGCCGAGATACAACAAATCGCCGCCTCGGCGGCGGTGCAAGGCGACCCGGCGCGTGGCGAGAAGGTTTTCCGGCGGCCTGAACTCGGATGTGTCACGTGCCACGCCATTGGCGGTGTTGGCGGCAGAGTCGGGCCGGACCTCACGTCCATCGGCGCGAGCGCGCCAGCGGATTATCTCGTCGAATCGGTGTTTTATCCGAGCCGCAAGATCAAGGAAGGTTACCACGCGGTGGTCCTGGAAACTCAGGACGGCCAGGAGCTGTCCGGCATCTTGGTGCGTGAAAACAATGAACAGGTTGTCATTCGCGACGTGTCGAACAGGGAAGTCGCCATTCCCAAGAACAACATCAAAAGCCGGACGATGGGCGGTTCGTTGATGCCGTCCGGTCTGATCGACAATCTGCCGGCCCGGGACCGCGTCGATTTGTTCCGCTTTCTTTCTGAACTCGGCAAACCCGGTCCCTATGACGCGTCGAAAGGCGGCGTGGCCAGGTTCTGGAAGGTGCGTGCGGCGACTCATGAAGTTGAACAGTTCGGCCTCGAAAGGGTCGCGGGTGGCGATTTGAACGGCGCCGAGTGGCAGGCTGTTTACTCGCTGGTGGACGGCCGCCTGACGCGCGAGGCCGTCGAAGGCGCAATGCGGCAAAACAAATACGCCGGGCTGGTCGGCATTTTCCTTGGCGCGAAATTCCAGGTGTCGGGCGCCGGCGAAACCCGTTTCAAACTCTCCGACGCAACTGATGCGGCGATTTGGATTGACGGGAAACCGACAGGCGCCCGTTCCGACTTCAGTGCTCAACTTGCCCCGGGGACACACACTGTCATTCTCCGTTTCGAGCCGACGAAACTTCCTGAAAACCTCCGCTTGGAATCTCCCGACGCAACCTTCCTCGCGAATTGATTCCTTCAAATCCGCTCCCATGAGTTCAGGGTGAGTCGCGCCGGCGCCGCGGAGTCACACGCAAGGCTCCGTTTTCCGAAACGCTGACATTCCAAAGGAGACTGTTCGATCGGTTTGGTTTATTTCGCCACCATCCCGGTGAACGGTAACACGTATGCCTGGAGATAAACCAGGATTCCCACCAGGCACGCCAGCGCAAGGCTGTGAAAAAAAAGGTAGCGCAGAATTTTGTCCTCATGGCCATACCAGTTGGTCGCAGTGCTGGCGACGACGATACTTTGCGCGTCCACCATCTTGCCCATGACCCCGCCCGAACTGTTCGCCGCTGCCATTAACACCGGGTTCAATCCCGTCTGCTTCGCGGTGATGGTTTGAAGGCTGCCGAACAAAACGTTTGAAGCAGTGTCGGAGCCGGTCAGCGCGACACCCAGCCAGCCGAGCAACGTGCCGAAGAACGGGTACAGGCTGCCCGTCTTCGCGAGCGCAAGGCCCAGCGTGGCATCGCTGCCGGAATATCGTGTCACGTACCCCAGGGCCAGCATGGCGGCGATGGTCATGAGGGAAAAGCGCACACGAGCGAGTGTTTTCCAATAGGTTTGGGCGATTTCTTTTGCGCCGAAGCCCATTATGAACCCGGCAATGATCGCGGACACCAGAATCCCCGTGCCGGTTGCCGAAAGCCAGTTCAGCGTGAACTCCGCCTCCTCAGGTCTTGTCGGTTTGTCGGGCGCTGGTGCCGGGGCGACCGGCGGTGTGCGGATGACCACGTTGTGCAGTCCAGCGACCGCGAACTTTGGCGCCGAGAGGTGGTTGAGGGATTTTTTTATCTGCGGCACACCCCAGAGGAACACTGTCAGACTGAGCAACACCCACGGCGTCCACGCCCTGGCGAGTTCACCACGACTGTGGTTCGTCACATGTGGAGCAACGGAGCCGACGTTGTGTTCGGCGGAACGCCACTTGTCCCCGGGTTGCCAGAATCTCAGCAGCACGCCGACGGCAGCCATCGACGAAATTGCGGCAACGATGTCCACCAGCCAGGGACCGTGAAAGTTGGAAACCAGGAATTGCGGAATGGCGAACGCCGCGCCGGCCGTCAGGGCCGCGGGCCAGACGCCAAGCATTCCGCGGAATCCGGCGAAAGCCCAGACGACCCAGAACGGCACGACGAGTGAGAAGAACGGCAATTGCCGGCCGACCATGGCCGACAGCTTTTGCAGATCGAGACCGGTCACACCGCTCAACGCGATGACGGGCGTGCCCAGCGCACCGAACGCCACCAGCGCGGTGTTCGCAATAAGCGAAAGGCCGGACGCTTGAAGTGGTTTGAAGCCGAGTTGCATCAGAATCGCGGCCGTGACCGCGACCGGCGTTCCGAAGCCGGCCGCGCCCTCGAAGAATGCGCCGAATGAAAATGCGATCAGGATGACTTGAATGCGCGGGTCTGGGGCGAACGAACCGAGGCTGTTTCTCAACACGTCGAACAATCCCTTCTTCACCGTGAGCTGATAGAGGAAAATAAGATTAAGGATGATCCAGCCGATGGGAAACAGGCCGTACGCCGCGCCGTACACCATCGTGGCGCCGGCGGCCGTTGCAGGCATGTGATAAACAAACAGGGCGACGGCCAAAGCGACCGCGAGTCCGAGCAGGGCCGAATAGTGAATGCGGATGCGAAAAAGGGCGATGGCGCCCAGGAGCACTACGACCGGAAGCGCGGCAACGGTTGTGGAAAGGAGGGTGTTTCCGAGCGGATCATAGTTCTGCAGCCAGTGTTCCATGCGCGATGGTGGTGTGGAGAGGGAAAATGGAATTCACCAAAAAGTCCAGTCGCGTTTCCGAATTCGTCGAACCGGGTCGTCCACAGTGCGCAACGGCGCGTCAGGAAATTGCTCTACCGGTTGCGATTGACGCTTGAAGCGATCCAGTCGAGGTAGCGCTTGTTGCCTCCCATGATGGGCAGCACAATAAACTCCGGCGTGTCGTAAGGATGTTTGGCGACTACAAGCTTTTCCAACGCCTTGATTTTCGTCTTGGTTGTTTTGAAAATGATCAACACTTCGCTGCTCGACTCGATTTTGCCCAGCCACCAGTAGTGCGATTCGATTTTTGGAACCAGATTGGCGCAGGCAATGAGATCGGATTTTAGGGCCGCTCTTGAAAGTTCTCGGGCGGTGCCTTGATCGGGCGCAGTGACAAAAACCGTGAAGAATCGCGCGTTTGATTTCATTGCAGTAGGTAAAACTTCGGGCAATTAACAGGGTCAATGCACGTCGGCGCCGCTCTTCAGGTGTGGTTTTAATAATCCGATGGCATTGCGCTCCTCCGGGTCGAGCTGATCGAAAAGACAGTTCTCCCGCAAATCGAAGGAACGACGTGGTCGGCCATCCGGCGTGGTGTGGTCGCTGCCATTGTGGAAGCACCAGCCGGCAGCGCCGCCGGCGATGGCTCCACGCAGATCGGCCACGAAATCCTCTGCTTTCGGATTCCATTTGGCGTAGCCGCGGCGAAACGGTTCCTGATAGTGAACGGGAACAACCCGGCCGAGGTCCCTCATCCAGTCCAGGTATTCGCGCGTCTTTGCTTCGGTCTGCGATGGCGATTGCGCATCGCGCGGCCGGTGCGGCGAAACGAAATCCACGCGCGCAGTCCGCAGATAGTCGCCGAGTTCATCCCGGCTAATGTCACCGCCGTGAGAGGCCGTGACGAGGAGAGCAGGATCAAGTCGGCGGGCCAGCTCGCGCAATTGCTTCAAGTCGTCGATGCTCGTAAAGCGTGCGTCCCGGATGTTTCGCTCGTTGCTGAGGTCGAGATACCAGTTGCGCCACGGCTTCAGGGCGGTGATAACGGTTTCCACAGCGCGACAATGTTCCTTCAAAGTTGGCAAGCGCGGCGGGCCGTCGTCGCCACCACCGCGCGTGAAGGTAACATTCGCGACCATGCCCCGGCGATCACATTCATTGATGAGCCATTTCAACTTCTCAAGTCCGGCGGGAATTGCATTGCCCCCGGCATCGACCGCCGCGGCGTCTGCGCCGAAAGCCCGCCAGTTGGCCCACACTCGGATCCAGTTGAATTCGGATTTTTGCATGTCGTCGAGGTCGCGGCGAATGAAGCCCCCCCGCGCGCCCAGCGCTCCGTAATAGCTGATGCCATGGAGAAAAGTTGGCCGGCCGTTCAGTGTGAAGTGCGTGCCGGCTATGCCAAGGATCGTTTTCGCTTGAGATCCCGAAGGCACGCTGACGGTGTCGGGGGCAATCGAGCCCTCGGCACGACCCTGCACAGCTTCGACCATCAGCCGCGCCGCCTGGTTGCATCGGCTATTCGGATTGCCGGGACTTGCATCGTGATCGTCGATTACCGAGTCGTTCCAGGAGACGATAAGATCGAGGCTGGGAATGACCCAAAGCATTCGCATTCCACCGTGGCCGCTGGCGACGCAGGTGTCGGTCGGCGCGTCCACGAACAATCGCTGACCGGACTTGTTCGTCCGATTGAGCCACCAGTTAAAGCTGTAATATCCGGGGCCGATGGGTGTGATGTTTTTTCCCCCGCCAATGGATCGTTGATGCGGCAACATGCGGGCTTCCTTTCCACTGGTCGGAGGAGTACCGATCGGGACAGGGCTGGTAGTGGCGATGCGAATCAATTCCGGTTTGAGGAGTTGATGGTCTTTCCATTTGCCACCGCGCAGGTAAAGCAGGCCGAACCGGGCGAAATCGCGCACAGAAAGTGCAAGTCGACCCGGCCGGTCGTTCGGGCCGAACGCTTCGAATGTGAAGTGATCTTCAAACTGGAGAGGCCCGGCGATGCGCGTGCGCAGAACTTCGGTCCCATTTGTCCTGAACACTTTTCGGGTGAGCGTGTCGTAGTAGAGCGCGAGAGCGAAATCATTGTAAGACCAAGACTCGCCCGCTGGCTCAACGAGGCCGTAGCCGGAGGTTTGCGAAGCTAAATGCCGCCAGGTGATGCCGGCATCTTTGCCGTTGTTAATCGTCTTCAGGCGCGGCTCGAAGTCGGCAACCAGTCCGTCCACGCTTTTGATTCTCCCTTCCTGCACAGCGATCAGGAGCAGCGTGCTGATGATGGGTTTCATGGCCGACGCCACGTCACTGCTTTTGGACTGGTCGCCCCACGAATAAACCATGAAGCCGTGGCGGACAACGCAACCACGACCGCCGACGAGATCGCGCAAAGCATCCAGCTTTTCGGGTGACAAGCCGGCGTCATGAGGCGAGAGGATTTTCCAGTCTTTTTCGGGATAGGTGTCTGCGAAGCAGGCGAGCCGAGAAAAGGAGAGAAGCAGAAGAAAGCCGAAAGCGCAGAGGAATGAAGGCACGGGCGCAATGAATTTCGGAATGGTCATTGCGACGAGATTAAAACACCGGCTGGCAGCCCGGCAATGGCGTTGTGGGCCAGTTCGTTTGTTACGATGCTGTCTGAAAAAACCGTTCAAACGTGGTTGTGTCCCGATTTTTTTTGAATTGATTATTTCCTCCGGGAAGTCTATGAAGAATCCGCTGAAGTTCACAGTTCGTGGGTGGTTCAACTCAATCGTCGCATGAAAAGGATTCTGGCCGTTGGCTCGGGCGTCTGGTTATGTGTTTTCATCAATCCTTATGCGGCCGAAACGGCCCAGACGAGGATTTACTGCCTGTCGCTGCGGTTTCAGCGAGGGCAGGACATGTTTGGACTCTCCGCCCTGGACTTGAGCACGATCAGCCTCGACACTCCCAACGGGGAACTGGCGCCGTCGTTCACTACGCCGAGCCATTTCAGTGGCTTCCGCATCAGCGACCCGGACACCGGAGAACTTGTCGAGGAAGGCGAAATCGATCTCGACACGCCTGCGTTCGTCGATGCCAACGGCAACGGATTTGATGATTTTTTCGAGGTGAGCCAGCCGGTCACCGCGGTCAGCAGCGGCATTTACAGTTCGGCTGTTGACAGCGGCACGGTCAGGGCGACATGGGGCAGGGACGCAGGCTCCAAAGATGGAACCTGTGTACTGAGGTTGACAAGCAGCATGGTCGGGCTCTTGGGTGATTTCACACACAATTTTGAGTTGATTGAATACACCGGGCCGCTGAGTTACACGCCTGGCGCGAATCGCGTCACCGGCTCCGTCAACCTGACACAGACCGGGGATCCCTCCAGCCAGCTCACCGGACCAATTGAATTCATCAAGTCTCCAACCAACCGGTTCGACAAACTGGACCTCCAGCACGCAGTCTGGACGAACACGGTGTCGCAGACATACAGAATCAGCAACGACATTGATTCTTTTCTGAGGGATCTCACCCTCAAAACCAACTACTACGGCTTTGTGGATTTTGACGACGGCGACCCGGACACGACTGATCCAGACTATTACACGTGGGTTCTTTCCATTGACGACGCGAACGACTCGAATGCCAACGGAATCCCGGACTTCACCGACGATGTCGGTTCCACCGCACCGCGCGCCCCTTTTTTAACGATGGTGAACGGGACGACGAATTTGCTTCTAAGCGTCAGTGGCACCGTCGGGAGTGTTCACGAAGTCCAGCAAACCGCTTCATTGAGTTCGACCAATTGGACGCTCGTTTCCTCCGTTACACTGACCAACGATCCGCAAACGGTGACTCTGCCGCTACCGACCAACATGACCAGCTTCTGGAGAGTGCGCGCGTTGTGACGCGTTAGAGCGGAGTGAAATGAAAAATTTGCGCGCCGTGATCCGGCAGGTCCAGATACAGCCCCTGATTTTGCAGGTCGTCTCCGTAACGTTGATGTTCCTCTTCGCCCAGCAGATCCTTCATTTGCCAGTCGCGTTGCGCCAGCCCTTCGACAGTAAGCGAAACAAAACATTGACTGCGATGCGGAGCCAGATTCACGACCACAAGGTCAAAGGAGCCGGGTTGTGATTGCCATTGAACCACGACGAAATTGCGGTCGGTGGGATTGTCCGGCCAGGCGAGATGCGGTCTGAGAATCTCGAATTTGCCTCGTCCAACGGCACTGGATTCCAGCGAGGCGAGGAGCCGTTCGTAGAAGGCCTCAACCTGTGGCTGGCGCGGTTCGCACGGCCGGCGGCTGAGCTGGACCGACGTTTTGATCCGCGCGCCGGTCAACTGCCCTTCATGCGCAAGGCGCAAACCGGGTAGGCCGAAACTCAACAGCGCGGCCGCGCGATGCTCCGGCAGCGCGAGGATCGAGGCGGCGCGGGGTTCATCGTGGTTTTCCAGAAAGTGCGCGTTGCGGCCAACGAATCCGGGCGCGACGCCAAGCAGATGCCGGTGGACGCCAGCGAGGTCACGATAGACAAGGTAATCGTAGAGACGTTTGTCGTACGTGTAATCGAAACCGAGGGACTGCAATCGCGCTTCAAGGTCCCAATAGACCTCCCCGAGGAACAAGAATTCCGGTTGCGTCTTTTTGACAGCCGAAATCGCGTCTGCCCAGAACTCACGCTCGATTTCAGACTCGGGACAGGGGAAATGCTCCCATGTTCTGGTAAAGACGTCATTCAACAACAGCATGGACATGTCGCAGCGCACGCCGTCACACCGGGCCGCGACCGATTTCAGCGTTTCGATCAGGCAAGCGCGCGTATCGGACCGGCGGACATCGAGTTGAACGGTGTCTGCCCACGCGGCAAAGTTCGGATCTTTTCCGTGTGCAAGCCAGCAGCCGCCGGCTTCGGATTTGCAATAAAATGTTTCCGGAGCCCGGGCCGGGGCTTGAACAAACAGTTCAGGCCTTTCGACCACCCACGGGTGGTCCAGACCGAAATGGTTCGGCACGAAATCGAGCAGCAGCCGCATGCCGCAAGCATGGAGTTTCTTGTGGAATTTCTTCAGCTCCCGTTCGCCGCCAAGCTCGGGCGACACTGCATAATCGGCGACCGCGAAAGGCGATCCGGCGATATCTTCTTCCTTCCAGTCAGGCAGCAGGTTGGCGAGCTCGGAGCGAAGTTCCGTGTCCGCAAGTGCGACGGCTCGGCTGCGCGGGCCGGTCGGCCAGACGCCCATGAGCCAGATATGTGTGAAACCAAGGCGTTTCAACCGTTCGAATTCAGAGTCGGGCACAGCGCCGAGCGGGATGTCGCTGCCGAGTCGTGCGGAGAGACTGCGCATCCAGCAACGGGTGTTAATCTCGTAAACAAACGGCTGTTTCATGTCCTTCCGGTCAATTCCGCTCGAGTCGCATGGAAGCCATGATGTTTCGACAGAATTCTGCCCGGGCCGTTCAAGGAGTGGGAGGCGGCGCCGGTATTTCGAGGGGCGCCAGGTTGGTGGCGGAATAACTCAAATGAGAGGCGATGGAGGATTCACCTGACTCCAATGCCGTTGAAATTTGTGGTTTTCAAATCAGCCATGCAATGGGTATAACCGGGAAGTTC
>Ga0134126_10004961_pt1 | contig 16616 bp, 16 predicted proteins | sample KB31752_FD_96881 | JGI IMG/M metagenome (GOLD analysis project Ga0134126, IMG submission 96881) | Terrestrial soil microbial communities with excess Nitrogen fertilizer from Kellogg Biological Station, Michigan, USA - KB3-175-2 | ecosystem: Environmental > Terrestrial > Soil > Unclassified ...
GCTCACGCTGGTCCTTCCGGTGTTTACCACGAGCACGCCCGGCTTCGGTACTTACAGCGGCTCGCAGCTCGCGTTCGTGGCGGTGGCTTCGGCCGTGCTCTGGGCGATCTTCATCTTCGTCCAGACGGTACGCCACCGTGACTATTTCATCCCCGTGGTCGATGCGGCCAACCCCGAATCGCATGCCGAGCCGCCGACGACGCGGGAGGCATGGCTGAGCTCCGGATTGCTGGTCCTCTCGCTGGTGGGCGTCGTGGGCCTGGCCAAGATGCTTTCGCCGACTATCGAGGCCGCGGTCGAGGCGGCCAATGCGCCCAGGGTCGTGGTCGGAATCGTCATCGCCGCGCTGGTCCTGCTGCCGGAGACGTGGGCTGCAGTGCGCGCCGCGCGGGCGAACCGGCTTCAGAGCAGCATGAATCTCGCGCTCGGCTCCGCGCTTGCGTGCATTGGCCTCACCGTGCCCGTCGTGGTGCTGGCTGCGATCGCCTTCAAGCTCCCGCTGGTCCTTGGCCTGGAGTCCAAGGACATGGGGCTGCTTGCGCTCACCTTCGTGGTCAGCGCCGTCACGCTCGGCACCGGTCGCACCAACATGATGCAGGGGGCAGTGCACCTGGTGATTTTTGCGGCATTCCTTTTCCTCGCGCTCGTACCCTGAATTGGCTGTCCGTCAAGTGAGGGCCGATGCCACCAGGCGATCGAAGATTGCCCTGACACGCTCGTCGCGAAGAATCCAGGGCTTGCTCATCGGGACTCACGGAGTTGCGCGCTGGTCGTTGAAGGAGGCTTGGCCGGCGGCGCGTACCACTTGTCCTTCGGCACCACGTGCGACTCCTTCGGCTCCATCATGTAGTGGGGCGAGGTGATCTGCACGCCGTATTCGTGGAACACGTCCTGGATGTTGGCGTGCAGGCGGTTGAGGACGTCCGCGCGCACCAGCGGCTTCTCGGCCGGGCTGTAGGCGATCAGCCGATACTCGGCGTAGAAGTCGGAGAGCGCGGTCTGGCGCACCATGGGCTCGGGCGCCTGCGCGATGTCCTCGGTGCGCCGCGCGGCTTCCTTCAGGCATGCCTCGACCTGCCGCCAGGGCGTGCCGTAGCCGATGGTCACGGTGGTATCGAGGACGAAGCCGGTCCCGGGAACCGCGCGCGAATAGTTCTTCGTGGTCGCGGTGAGCACGGCGGCGTTCGAGATCGAGATCTCTTCGCCCAGCCCGCTGCGGATGCGCGTCGCGAACATGCCGAGCTCGATCACCGTGCCTTCGTGCTCGCCGATGCGCACGTAGTCGCCGCGCCGGAAGAGGCGCACGTACATCAGGATGATTCCGCTGAAGGCCTGGCCAATGACGCTCGCACCGCCGAGCGAGAGCATGAGTCCGATCAGCACCGAGAGGCCCTTGAAAGCGTCGGTCTGGGCGCCGGGAAGATAGGGATACGCCACCGCGAGCGCGAACACCCAGACGACGAAGGAGAAGATGCGCCGGGTCGGCCGCGCCGTGTCGCGGTCGAGCCAGGTGAGCTCGAGGCTGCCTTTCTCGACGCGGTCGAAGAACGCGCCGCCCAGGCGGATGAGCAGGCGCGCGAGGAAGAAGATGACGATCGCGAACGCGATGCCGGGCAGAGCGCCGAGGATCGCGAGCACGATCTGCCGCGCCATGTCGACCAGGTTGATCTGCAAGTCCTCGCCCCAGCGCCGGGTATAGGGGAAGCGCTGGAGCACGAAGGCGACCCACCACACGCTCGCCGTGAGCCCAAGCAGCCAGGCGAGCACCGCGACGAGGCGCCTGGCGAATACCGGCACGTTGCCGAGCTGGAACCTGCGCACCTTCTCTTCCGCGGCGTGGGAGACGAAGCCGCCCACTCGGCGGTTGCCCCAGACCAGCAGCCACAGAAGCGCCCCGTAGACCGCCGTCGCCGCGGCTGCATAGGCGGCCGCGATCGCGAGGTAGCGCAGCGAATGCTGCTCGCGGCGCTCCGCGATGGCGCGCTCGAGCCGCCTGGCGCTCTCCTTTGCGACGATCTGTGAGGTCTCGCCGGAGAAGGCGTCGATGTCGATCTTCGTGACGATATAGGCGAGGGTGTCGCCGAGGAGTACCCGCGTGCCTGGTTCGGAGTCGTCGAAGGAGATCTGGGCGTAAGGATTGGCATCGAGGGCTCCCTCGATGCGGTCGGTGGCATTGCGCACGCGCTCCTCGGCCGTGTAGCCGGCGATCGGGCCGCGCAGCACGATGACGGTGCGGTTCGCGATCACCAACGGCGCGCTCTGGCGGGGCGCGTCCTGCCGCGCGGGCTCCTGCGCGGCGACTACAAGCGGCAAAAGCAGCAGGATGGGCGCGAAGCGGCCGAGGTTCATGGATTCCACGATAGTCGAGGCCCCGCCAGGGCCGATATTGGACGTTGGTCCAATGCGCCGGCCGGCCGCTAACGGCTATGGGCCAGGGCTCCGGCGACGTAGGTCGCGCGCACGGCGCGGTCGTCGCCGAGCGTCATCTGGATGAAAAGCGCTTCCTCCAGGTCCCGGCAGTGGCGCATGCGAAACTCGATGACCGGCGTCGACTTGAGATCGAGCACCACCAGGTCGGCTTCCATGCCGACCGCGATGCTGCCGATCGTGTCTTCGAGGCCGAGCGCCTGCGCGCCGCCGCGGGTCGCGAGGTAGAAGGCGTGGCCGGCCGAGAGCGCGTTGCCGGCAAGGTGCGCCGCCTTGTACGCCTCGGCGAGCGTCTGCAGCATCGAGAACGAGGTGCCGGCGCCAAGGTCGGTCGCTACGCCGATCCGGACCGGCCGCTCGGCCCTCTTCGCGTTGGCGAGGTTGAAGAGCCCGCTGCCGAGGAAGGCATTCGAAGTGGGACAGTGGGCGAGGGCCGTGCCGGTCTCGTGGCAGCGGCGCAGCTCGTCCTCGGTGAGCCAGACGCCGTGGCCGTAGATCGCCCGCGGGCCCAGCAGCCGGTAGTGCTCGTAGGTGTCGAGGTAGCCTTTGCGCTCGGGATAGAGCGCCTTGACCCACGCGACTTCGGCGCGGCTCTCGGAAACGTGCGACTGGAGGTATGTTCCGGGATGCTCGCTCCAGAGCGCGCCTGCCGCCGCCATCTGCTCCGGGCTGCTAGTGGGCGCGAAGCGCGGGGTGATGCAATAGAGCTGGCGGCCTTTGCCGTGCCAGCGGCCGATCAGCGCCTTAGACTCGTCGTAGCCGCGCTTCGGCGTGTCGGTGAGCGCCTCGGGCGCATTGCGGTCCATCAGTACCTTGCCGGCAATCATGCGCATGTCGAGCGCCGAGGACGCCTCGAAGAACGCGTCGACCGACTGCGGATGGACCGTGCAATGCACGGCCGCCGTGGTGGTGCCGGCGCGCAGGCATTCCTGCAGGAACACCTTGGCGACCGCGCGCGCATGCTCCTCGTCGCCGAATTGCTGCTCGGCGACGTAGGTGTACCGGGTCAGCCAGTCGGTGAGCTGCTTGCCGTAAGCGGCGATGATCTGGGTCTGGGGATAGTGCACGTGGCAGTCGACGAAGCCGGCGATGATCAGGCTGTCCTTGCCGTAGTGCCTTACCTTGGTCCCGCGCGGTAATCGCGCACGCACCTCGCCCGCCGCACCGAAGTGCGCGATCCTGCCGCCCGCCATCGCGACGATCGCGTCGGGCTCGTAGCGCATCGTGCGCTCGAGCCCCTCGGCGAAGGCGTCGCCGGTGTAGGTCAGCGCCGGTCCGCGGATCGCTGTGGTGTTACCGACCCTCGTCCTGACCGCCATCGTCCGTTTCCGGGTTCGCGAGTTGTCGACAGGCCGATCCTAGCCTGCCCTTTGGTCCCATACTCGGCGCGTGCGAACGCGCGTACACTCGGCGGGAGTCTCATCCGAGGGGAGGCGAGACCATGACGCGTGGCAAGTTCCTGTTCTGGACCCTGGCGGTGGCGATCGTGGCGCCCGTTGCCTATTTCCTCTTCGTGTTCAACTGGAGCTACGCCGACGGCGAGCACGCCGGCTGGGTGCAGAAATTCTCCAGCAAGGGGTGGCTGTGCAAGACCTGGGAAGGCGAGATGGCGATGGTCTCGCTGCCGGGGTCGACGCCGGAGAAGTTCTACTTCACCGTGATGGACGACAAGGTTGCCGACGAGGTGGCGAAAGCGATCGGCAAGCGCGTGTCGCTGCATTACGAGCAGAAGGTGGGAATTCCCACCTCGTGCTTCGGCGAAACGCGCTACTACGTCAAGGGCGTGGAGGTGGTGCACGAGATCCCGGTCTTGCCCGGGGTGGTCATGCCCACGGGCGACCCCAGGGACGCTCCCGCCGGTGCTCCCGCAGCCCCGGCGCAGAGTACGGTCCCGGCTGCGCCGGCGCAGAAGTAGCATTCAGTCCGCCACGTCGGGCTCGAAGAACAGCCACTGAATCTCCGGAAACTCGGCGCGTGCCGCGGCCTCCGCGCGGTTGATCGCCGCGACCAGCTCGGCGGCGCTTTCCGGCGCCATCTTCGCCTTCACCGCGACCATCAGCGAAGTGCCGAGCTGGAGCGTGAGGACGCGCAGAATCTGCTCCACGCCCGGCTGGCGCTGCAGGAATTCGCGCAGCCTCTCCTCGGTCTCGCGCTCGGCGCTCTGGCCGATAAGCAGCGCCTTGATCTCGATGCCGATGCCCGCGGCGACGACGATCAGCACGGCGCCGATCGACATCGAGCCGAGCGCGTCCCAGACCGGATTGCCGGTGAAGACTGTCAGCAGGACCGCGAGCAGGGCGAGCGCAAGGCCGAGGAGCGCGGCGAGGTCTTCGCCGAGGATCACTACCAGCTCGCTCTGGCGGCTCTCGCGGAACCAGCGCCACAGGCTGCGCGCGCCGCGCACCTTGTTCACTTCGTGGAGGCAGGCGCGCAGCGAGACCGTTTCTGCGGCGAGGCCGAAGACGAGGATGCCGATCGCCACCCACGGATACCGGATCGGCTCGGGCTCGATCAGCTTGTGCCAGCCTTCATAGAGCGAGAACAGGCCCCCGAGCGAGAACAGGACCAGCGCGACGATGAACGACCAGAAGAACAGCGCCTTGCCCCAGCCGAGCGGGTAATCGGCCGAGGGCGGACGCTTTGCCTGGCGCATGCCCCACAGGAGCAAGCCCTGGTTGCCGCTGTCGGCATAGGAGTGGATTGCCTCGGCGAGCATGGCGCTCGAGCCGGTCGCGATGGCGGCGGCGGTCTTCGCCGCGGCGATCGCAAGATTCGCGCCGAGGGCGTAGAGGATGGTGCGGAGCGAATCGGCTTTCACTGACCTATACTATTCGAATGCGGTTTCTTTGCATGACGAGGACGACCGAATGAAACTATCCCGCGAGCAGCTCGAGCAATTCGACCGGGACGGATACCTGTTTTTCCCGTCCTTGTTCACGAAAGATGAAATTCGAGTCCTGAACGACGAGGTTCCGGCGCTCTATGCCCAGCGCCGGCCGGAGAACGTGCGCGAGAAGACCGGCGACGTGGTGCGCACCAACTTCGCCGCGCACATGTACAGCTACCCCTTCGCCAAGCTCGCGCGCCACCCGCGCATGGTCGAGCCGATCCGCCTGCTCTTCGGCGAGGACGTCTACATGCACCAGTTCAAGATCAACGGCAAGGCGGCTTTCGACGGCGAAGTGTGGCAGTGGCACCAGGATTACGGCACCTGGCGCGCCGACGACCAGATGCCCGAGGCGCGCACGATGAACGTCGCCATCTTTCTCTACGAGGTGAACGAGTTCAACGGCCCGCTCATGTTCATCCCTGGCAGCCACAAGCTCGGCGTGCTCGAGGCCGACCACGATACGAGCACCACCAGCTACCCGTTGTGGGTCATCAATCAAGACACAATAAGACGTCTGGTTGATCGAGGCGGAATCGTTGCGCCCAAGGGTCCCGTCGGCTCGATGATCCTGTTCCACGGCTGCCTGGTGCACGCCTCCACTTCCAACCTCTCGCCGTGGAACCGCGTGAGCGTCTACCTCTCGCTCTGCGCTGTGTCGAACCACATCCGGCGGTTCAAGCGCCCGGGCTATATCGCGCACCGCGACTTCACGCCGATCCGTCCGCTGCCCGACGACTGCCTTCTCCGGCATTACGACGTCGCGCTCCCCTGGAAGGACGGCACGCCCGCCGAGGAGCTGCAGCCGTCCCTGAAAGCCGCTTGATGAATCTGTACGCCAAGCTGCTGGAAAGAAAGGACAGACCGCTGCGCATCGGCGTGATCGGCGCGGGGAAGTTCGGCGCGATGTACATCGCGCAGGTGCCGCGCACGCCGGGCGTGCACCTCGTCGGCATCGCGGATCTTTCTCCCGACTCCGCGCGCAAGAACCTCGAGCGCGTGGGCTGGCCGAAGGAGATGCATTCCGCTTCCTCGCTTGACCATGCTTTGAAAGAAAAGCGAACGCACCTGTCGGAGGACTGGGAAGCGCTGGTCGCGCACCCCGCCATCGACATCATCATCGAGTCGACCGGGAATCCGCCGGCCGCGGTCGAGCACGCATTGGCTGCTTTCAGAAACGGAAAGCATGTCGTCATGGTCACCGTAGAGGCCGACGCCTTCTGCGGGCCGCTCCTCGCGCGCAAGGCCGCCGAGGCGGGCGTGGTCTACAGCCTCGCCTACGGCGACCAGCCGGCGCTCATCTGCGACCTGGTCGACTGGGCGCGCACCGCCGGCTTCCCCGTGGTCGCCGCGGGCCGCGGCCACAAGTGGCTGCCGCACTATTCGCAATCGACGCCCGACACCGTGTGGGGCTACTACGGCCTCACACCCGAGCAGGCCCGGGCGGGCGGGCTCAACCCGAAGATGTTCAACTCGTTCCTCGACGGCTCGAAGCCCGCTATCGAGACCACTGCGGTGTGCAACGCAACCGGCCTCACGCCCGCGCCGGACGGGCTCGCATATCCCGCCGGCTCGGTCGACGAGATTCCCTCGCTGATGCGCCCGGCGTCCGAGGGCGGCGTCCTGCACCACAAAGGACAGGTCGAAGTCGTCTCGTCTCTCGAGAGAGATGGAAAACCCATCGCGTACGACATCCGCTTCGGCGTCTGGGTGGTGTTCGAGGGCGACTCCGAGTACATCAGGCGCTGCTTCATGGAATACGGCGTGAAGACCGACCCGTCGAGCCGCTATGCCTGCATGTACAAGCGCTGGCACCTGATCGGCCTCGAGGTCGGCATCTCGGTGGCAAGCGTCGGCCTGCGGCGCGAGCCTACGGGGTGTGCGACCGGTTGGCGCGCCGACGCCGTGGCAATTGCAAAACGTGACCTCAAAACCGGAGAAGTGCTCGACGGCGAGGGCGGCTACACCGTGGTGGGGAAGCTGATGCCGGCGCAGGCTTCGCTCGCCCAGGTCTGTCTGCCGCTCGGGCTCGCGCACGGCTGGAAGGTGCTGCGGCCGATCGCCGCGGGGCAGCCGGTCAGGTGGAGCGACGTCGCGTTCGACGCCAATTCGACCGCAGTGCGAGTGCGGCGCGAGATGGAGGCATCAATCCGCGCTAATGCCGGCCGCCTTGATGAGGCGGCCCCAGCGCTCGACTTCCGCGCGCACGAACTTCGCTAGGTATTCGGGGCTGCGCCGCTCGGGCGCGACGATCTCCAGGCCGAGGTCCTCCAGGCGCTTGCGCAGCGGGGGATTTTCGAGCATGTCGTTCATCGCGCCGTTCAGCCGGCGCACGATCGGCTCGGGCGTTCCCTTCGGCAGGAAGAACGCGTTCCAGACGCTCGCTTCGACCCCGGCGAGGCCCTGCTCGCCGCTCGTCGCGAGCTGCGCGACGACTGACGCGCGCTTCGCCGCCATCAGCGCGATGCCCTTCACAGTCTGCGCGTTGACCTGCGCTGCGCCCGCCTGGATGGTGTCGCACATGTAGTCGATGCGCCCGGCGATCAGGTCCTGCATGGCCGGACCGGCGCCGCGATAGGGAATGTGCGTGACGTCGACGCCGATCGCGCGGTTGAGCAGCACGCAGGGCAGGTGCGTCCCGGAGCCGACGCCGGCCGAGCCGAACTGCATCTTGCCCTGGTTCGCCTTCGCGTACGCGATGAACTCGCGCAGGTTCGCCACCGGTAGGGTCTTGCGCGCGATGAGGACCCGCGGCGACTCGGTCGCGAGCCCGACCGGCGAAAAATCGGCCGCGGCATCGTAAAGCGGGCTCTTGTACAGCGACTGGTTGTACGCGTGGGTGCCGGTGTTGCCGATGAGAAAGGTGTAGCCGTCGGGTGCGGCGCGCGCCACGCGCAGGCTTCCCGCCATGCCGGCGGCGGCGCCGATGTTCTCGACCACGACCGATTGTCCGAGCAGCTCGGAGAGGCTCTGGGCCTGGATGCGCGCGCTCGAGTCGATGCCGCCGCCCGGAGCGAACGGCACCACGAGCGTGAGCGGCCGCGCGGGCCACGCCTGGGCCGCGGTGACGCCGGCCTGTACGATCAAAACAGCAGCGAATAAGAACCGCAGAGCGAGGCTCACGCCTAGTCCCTTCGGGAAGCCTATTCCTTGAAAACTTCCCGGGCGCAGCGGAACGCGACCACCGCGGCCGGCACGCCGCAATAGATCGCGACCTGCAGGAACACCTCCTTGATCTCGTCCTTGCTGAGGCCGTTGTTGAGCGCGCCGCGGATGTGGAGCTTGAGCTCGTGCTCCTTGCCGAGCGCGCACAGCATGCCCAGGTTGAGGACCGAGCGCATCTTGCGCGGTAATCCCGGCCGGTTCCAGATGTCGTTCCAGCAGTAGGTGTTCAGGAGCTCGGCGAACTCCTCGGTGAACTCGTCCACGCCGGCCATCGCCTTGTCGACGTAGCCCGCGCCGAGCACTTCGCGGCGCGTTTTCAAACCGGAGTCGTAGCGCTGCTTGTGGTCCCTCGTGTCCATGGATCCTCCATATGGGGAGGTCGACTATACAATAGTGAATGGACATCAAGTCGCTGCACCACGTCGCGTACCGCTGCCGCGACGCGAAGGAAACCGCCGACTTCTACACCCGGGTGCTCGGCCTCGAGTACGCGATGGCGCTTGCCGAGGACCAGGTCCCGAGCACGCGCGAGCCGCATCCGTACATGCACGTGTTCTTCCGCATGGACGACGGAGCCTACGTCGCCTTCTTCGAGCTGCCCGACTCACCCCCGATGGGCCGCGACCCGGGCACCCCGGCGTGGGTGCAGCACCTCGCGCTGCGCGTGGCCGACGAGGAGACGCTGGCGAGGTGCAAGGCGCGCATCGAGTCGCACGGGATCGAGGTGCTCGGCCCGGTCGACCACGGCATGTGCAAGTCGATCTATTTCTTCGATCCCAACGGCCACCGCCTCGAGCTCGCGGTGGACACGATGAGCCCCGAGATGCGCCGGCGCCTGTCGTCGGTCAGCCAGGCGATGCTGGAGGAATGGTCGCGCACCAAGAAGGCGCCGCGCCACGCCGACTGGGTTCACAAGAAGTGATCTGAAGGCTGCTGCGGTCCATGCCCGTCGCGCTCGTGATCGCGGTCGGCTTCGTCGTGCTGTTCGTCAGCGGCGGCGGGCGCTTTGCCGTCGGGCTCATCTTCAAGCCGATGGTCGACGAGCTGGGCTGGGCGCGCGGCGAGCTCGGCATGGCCGTGGGCCTCTACCTCGTGGTCTCGGCTTTCGCCACCTTCATCGCGGGGAGGCTCGCCGATCGGATGGACGCGCGCACGCTGCTCGGCGCCGGCATGCTCCTCGGCGGCATCGGCATCGGGCTCATGAGCCTGGTGTCGGCGCCATGGCAGGCGATGCTCCTGTACGGCGTGATCTTCGCGATCGGCAACGGCGCGGCTTCGCTCACCACGGTGGGCGTCGTGGTCACACGCGCGGCGCCGCGGCGCGCCGGGCTCGCCAACGCGGCGGTGATCTCCGGCACGAGCGTCGGGCAGCTCGTGATGATCGCGGCTCTGGCCGCGGTGCTGGTCGAGATCGGGTGGCGAGCGGTGTTTGCCTGGCTCGCCGCGGCGCACCTCCTCGTGCTGCTGGCGCTCGCGCGCAGGCTGCCGGGCACGAAGCCGTCCGACGCAGCGAGCGCGCAGCGTTCCGGCCTCGATCTGGCTGCCGCCGCACGCACGCCGCGCTTCTGGCTGCTCGCGGCGATGTACGCGATCTGCGGGCTGGACGACTTCTTCGTCGCCACGCACGTCGTGGCCTTCGCCCAGGACCGCGGCCTCGGGGTGCTGCTTGCGGGCAACCTGCTCGCGCTGATGGGATTGACCGCGCTCGTCGGCGTGCTTGCGGCCGGCGCCCTGAGCGACCGTGCCGGCCCGGTGCCCGCGACCGCAATCGCCTTCGGCGCGCGCATCGCGGTGTTCGGCCTGGTCGTGCTCGATCAGTCGCCGCTGTCGATCGCGATCTTCGCCCTGGTGTTCGGAGCCACCTTCCTGGTCACGGCGCCGCTCACGGTGCTCTTCGTGCGCGAGAGCTTCGGCATCCGGCACCTCGGCGCGCTCACCGGGGTCATCACCATGGTGCATCAGATCTTCGGCGGCATCGGCGCCTACGCCGGCGCGCTGGTGTTCGACTACAGCGGCAGCTACGACGCCGCTTTCATCGCGCTGCTCGTGGCTTCGGTGGCCGGCTTGGTCCTGGCGCTCATGCTGCGCGCGCCCAAGCGCATGGCTACTTCTTCTGCATCCGCACGATCCAGTCCTTGAACCCGGAGAGCAGCTCGGTCAGGAACTTGCGCGTGGTCTCGTCGGCGAGCTTGCCGTCGGCGAACTTCGCGGGCGCGTTGCCGATGAAGACTTCGGGCCGCGGCAGGGGATAGGCCCAGAGCTGGACCAGGATCCTGCGCAGGTCGTACTGGACCCGCGCGCCGCCGAGCGGCCCCGGCGTGCACGAGAACATCGCCACCGGCTTGTCCTGGAACACCTGGTTCGGCGGGCGCGAGCCCCAGTCGATCGCGTTCTTGAGCGGCCCCGAGACCGAGAAGTTGTACTCCGGGCTCGCGAAGAGAACGCCGTCCGCGGCCGTGATCTCGCCGCGCAGGCGCTTCACCGGCTCGGGCATGCCGGCGTCGAACACGTCCTGGTTGAACATCGGGAGGTCCGCGATGCTCGTGATCTGCAGCGTCATGCCCGCAGGCAGGAGCTCGCCGCAGGCGCGCAGCGCCGCCATGTTGAGCGACGCCTTGCGCAGGCTGCCGCAGATTCCAAGGACCTTCAGATCGGCCATCGCCGCCCTCGCTTTTTTGCGAAAGCGGCGAGTTTAGCCGACCCGGTCTGCGGCCGGCTGCCGTTTCAATTCTTCGCGCGTTGCATCCCCGGCATTACTCGCCCCGGAGGGTGACCTGGCTCAGCAGCCAGGGCAGATCGGTGCACGGTGCGGCGCGCACGGAGGCGGAGCGCTCATCCGACGCGAGCTGCACGATCCAGTCGCCTTGTGGCCCACGCACGCACAGGCGGCTCAGTCGTTCAGCCTTCTGCAAGGCCCCAACTGCGAGCCCACAGGCTTTTGTCATGGGTGCCGACAGCGCCACTTTCTCGGCCCGTGTGAGAGCGCGATCGATCCTCCACACGGAACCGAGCTCGCTCACGGCGAAGAAGGCCGCGTGCTCGGACGAATAGACGAGGCCCGAGAAGCCGATGTCCTTGTCTTGGTCTGCGTCGAGGGCGAGGGCATGCTCGCTGACCGCGAGCGTCTCGGGATCGATCTTCCACACGGTCGGCAGGATGTTGCTCGTGACCAGCGCTTCGCCATTTGGCCCGAGCGCCAGCGCCGCCGGGCAGGCGTACGCAACATCGACCGATACCCAGCCCGGAATCGGAACAAGACGCTTCTGCGGGATCTTGGCGTCATGGACGAATACGCCTTCTCGCGTCAGCCACCAGATGCGCCCATTTGCTGCATCGACCTGGGAGCGAATGCTCGGCTCGCCTGCCGCAGACGATGCGCGGGGTGAGTTGTCGGATGCGACGCGACCGTCGCAGGCGGTGAGGGCGACGAGCGAGGCAGCGAGAAGAGAGAGGGTTGCGATTCCGTTGCTCATACACGTACTCCTTTCCCCGAAGGGATTCGGAGCAGCGCTTGAGACGAAACCGTCTTTTTGGACCGGGTGTCTGCGGGAACCCGGCTAGCGGCCCTGCTTCAGTTGCGGATTCCGGCGGGGCGGCTACTGGGGAGGCAGTCTACCCGGGCGCGAGGGTCTGTCAACTACTTGGTGTTGTTATCATCACTCTTATGTGATATCTATAACGTATGAATGAATTGACCGCATTGGTACTCAGCCTGCCCACGCACAATTCCACGGTCCGGATGCGGGTGTGGCGCGCGCTGAAAGAGAGCGGCTGTGGCGTGCTGCGCGACGGCGTCTACGTGCTTCCGGCCGGCAGCGGCAACGGCGTGCTGGGCGAGATCGAGTCGGACATCCGCTCCGCCGGAGGCTTCGCCATGACGCTGGAGTTGAAGCCCAGAACGGCCGAGCAGCTCTCCGATCTGCGCAAGCTCTTCGATCGCAGCGCGGATTATGGCGCCCTGCTGCAGAAGATCGACGCCGCCGCGGGCGGGCTGCCGCGGCTCGGGGCGCGCAAGGGCGGGACCCAGCTGCGCAGGCTGCGGGGCGTCTTCGACAGAATCTCGAAGATCGACTTCTTCCCGGGACGGGCCAAGCTGCAGGCGGCCGAGGCGATCGATTCGCTGGAGCGCCGCTTTCAGGAAGCTTACTCAGGTGGCGAGCCGCGCTCCTCGAAGCGTCGGCTAAGGGGGCTCGATCCGGCGCGCTACCAGAAGCGCCTGTGGGCGACGCGGAAGGATCTGTGGGTGGATCGCCTCGCCAGCGCCTGGCTGATCAAGCGCTTCATCGACCGCAACGCGAAGTTCGTCTGGATCGCGAGGCCGAGCGAGCGCCCGCGCAAGGCAATCGGCTTCGACTACAACGGCGCCCAGTTCACCCACGCGCACAACCTGGTTACGTTCGAGGTCCTGCGAGGGAGCTTCGGCCTGGACCGCGATCCGGCTCTCATGGCGATCGGCTCCGCGGTGCATTTTCTCGACGTCGGCGGTATTCCGGCCCCGGACGCGACGGGACTGGAAACGCTGCTCAAGGGAATCAAGCAGAAGGCGCGCAACGACGACGAGCTGCTCGCGGAGGCGATGCGGATTCTGGATTTCTTCCATTCGGCGTACACTGACAGGGCCTCAGGCGGGGGTGCCGGCAGACTCCCCGCATCACAGACGCGCTCAGCGCGTCCAAGTTCTGCTCTTGCACCGGCTTCGACGCCGGTAAAGGAGCGCGTATGAAAAAGACGGTGGTCGCAATGAGCGGCTTGCTCGCAGCCGGCTCTTCCGTGGGGCAGACGTTCAGCTTCGACACGGACACCCCTGGAACGCTTCCTGCGCCCTGGGAGCAGGGCGTCACCGGCAGGGGAACGCCGCGATGGGCCGTGCGCCAGGATCCGTCGGCGCCCAGCGCCCCCAACGTGCTGCAGCAGTCCGGGACCGGCACGTTCCCGTGGTGCGTGCTGCACGACAGCTCGCTCGAGAACGGTTTCATCGAGGTGAAATTCAAGCCGCTCGAGGGCCGGGAGGACCAGGCCGGCGGCGTGGTGTGGCGCTGGAAGGACGGCGACAACTACTACGTCGCGCGCGCCAACGCGCTCGAGAACAACGTCTCGCTCTATTACACGGCGAACGGACGCCGCAACACGCTGAAATACGTGGATGCGCCGGTGCCGCGCAACGTCTGGCATACGCTGCGCGTCGAGTTCACCGGGACGCAGATCCGTGTCGCGCTGGACGGCAAGACGTATATCGAGCTCAAGGACGGCCATATCAGCGGCGCGGGCGCGGTCGGGCTGTGGACCAAAGCCGACAGCGTCACGTCGTTCGACGACTTCGCCTACGGCTCGGGCAAGTGATCGGGCGGATCCTCGTCGCGCGGGCGCTGCGCTCCTTTGCCGATGGGTTCATCGCCGTGGTGCTGCCAGCTTATCTGCTCGCGCTCGGCATGGCGCAGATGGAGGTCGGGTTTCTCAGCACGGCGACGCTCCTCGGGTCGGCGCTGTCCACGCTCGCCATCGGCCGCTGGGGACACCGCTTCTCCATCCGGCGGCTGCTTCTCGCGGCATCCGTCCTGATGACCGCGACGGGGCTGGGCTTTGCCGGCCTGTCGTCGTTCTGGCCGCTGCTGCTCGTCGCGTTCGTCGGTACGCTCAACCCGAGCAGCGGCGACGCGAGCCTCTTCATGCCGCTCGACCATACGGTGCTCGCCAATGCCACGGACCGTACGTCGGTGTTCGCCCGCTACAGCTTCCTCGGCTCGATCTCCGGTGCGGTCGGCGCGCTCGCGGCTGGGCTGCCGGAATGGTTTTCCATGAAATTCGCAATGCTGGATGCGCTGCGGCTCATGTTCGTGCTGTACGCGGTGGTCGGGGTCGCGGTGTGGGTGCTCTACCTGCGGATGCCCGAGCCGCGCGCCGAGGCGGAAAAGCCGGCGGCGCCGCTCGGGCCGTCGCGCGGCATCGTGTGGCGCCTCGCCGCCCTGTTCAGCGTGGATTCGTTCGCGGGCGGCCTGATGCTCAATTCGCTGCTTGCGTTATGGCTGTTCCAGCGTTTCGGCATGTCGCTTGCCGCCGCAGGTGCCTTCTTCTTCTGGACGGGACTGCTGGCCGCGTGCTCCCAGCTCGCCGCGGGACCGCTCGCGCGCCGCATCGGCATGATCAACACCATGGTTTTTACGCACATTCCCTCGAGCCTGTGCCTCATCGGCGCCGCGCTCGCGCCGGGCCTCGGCCTGGCGCTCGCGCTGCTGCTGGCGAGGAGCCTTCTGTCCCAGATGGACGTACCGGCGCGCGGCGCCTTCGTCATGTCGGTGGTGACCCCCGCAGAGCGGCCCGCGGCCGCGAGCTTCACGGCCGTGCCGCGCAGCCTAGCTTCGGCGTTGAGCCCGTCGCTGACCGGCGCGATGTTCGCCGCCGGCGCGATGGCGGCGCCGCTGGTGCTCTGCGGCGTGATGAAGATCGCGTACGACCTCGCGTTGTTCGCGGCGTTCCGACGCGTCGAGCGGGAGATGGCAGGGACCTGAATATTATGTAATACGTATCACAAGTTAGTGATACGACTTTCGCCGCTCTGTTGACCCGCCGGCGGGCGCAGGCGTAGCGTGGCTGCTCCGGATCCCTTTGAACAAGGAGTACGAATCCCATGCGCTACAAGCTGAAGCAGATCCACTGCCGTCCCTGGACGCTCTCCTACCTGTCGGTGAAGCTGATCGAGAGCCACTACGAGAACAACTACGGCGGCGCACTCCGGCGCCTGAATGCCATCACCGAGCAGCTCGAGTCGCTCGATTTCGCGAACACGCCGGCGCATGTCCTGAACGGGCTCAAGCGCGAGGAGCTGGTCGCGCTCAATTCCACGCTGCTGCACGAGCTTTACTTTGCGAGCATGGGCGGCGACGGCCAGCCCACGAAGAAGATGTCGGAGATCCTGGCGCGCGACTTTGGCTCGCTCGAGCGCTGGCGCGCCGAGTTCCGTGCGATGGGCTACGCGCTCGGTGGAGGCTCGGGCTGGGTGCTGCTGACGTACGTCCCACGCGACGGACGTCTCATCAACCAGTATGCCGCGGAGCACTCGCAATCGCTCGCGAGCGGCGTGCCGATCCTCGCGCTCGACATGTACGAGCACGCCTACCACATGGATTTCGGCGCCAATGCCAGGGCTTACGTCGATACGTATCTGCGCAACGTGGATTGGCCGGCGCTTGAGCAGCGCTACGAAGACGCGGCCAAGGTTCCCGGGCCGCGGCCGGTCGAACAGCCGGAGTTCGGCGACGTCCAGGGTGTCGGCGTGGAGGAAGTTAAGGCGATGATCGCCGCGGGCAAGCCCGTCCAGGTCATCGACGTACGCCCGCGGGCGTCCGTCACGCGCGGGCTGGATATCGCGGAGGGGGTTCAGTGGCGGGATCCCGAGCAGCTCCAGCAGTGGATCGGCGAGCTCTCGAAGTCCGAGCCCGTGGTCGTGTACTGCGCGTACGGTTTCCATGTGGGCTGCAAAACCGCGATCAAGCTGCGCGAAGCCGGGTTTGACGCGAAGTACATGAACAGCGGCCACTCGGGCTGGAGGGCGATCGGCCATCCGATCCTGACGCACAGCGCATGACGCTGCTCTTGTCGCGGCAGGACGTAGAGCGCCTGCTGACCCCGGAGACTTGCATCGCCGCCGTCGAGGATGCGTTTCGGCAGCTGGCGGAAGGCGATGTGCCGCCGCCTGGCATCCTCGGGATGCATGCGGGAGACGGCAGCTTCCACGTCAAGGCGAGTTTCCTCACGCTGGATCGCCCGTATTTCGCGGCGAAGCTGAACGCCAATTTCCCGCAGAACGGGAAGCGCCACGGCCTGCCCACGATCCAGGGCGTCGTCGTCCTGTGTGACGCGGCCAACGGCCTGCCACTCGCCGTCATGGATTCGATGGCGATTACCGCGCTGCGGACGGCGGCGGCGACGGCCGTGGCAGCCAAGTACCTGGCGCCTCAGCATTGCGACGCGGCGCTCATCTGCGGCTGCGGCGGCCAGGGGGCCGCGCAGCTGCGCGCGCTGCTGCAGGTTCGGAGGCCAGCCCGTGTCTATGCATACGACCAGGATTGCGAGAAGGCGCGCCTGTTTGCCAGCCGCTGGGAGGCCGAACTGCCCATCGAGGTGAGCGCGGTCCCGGACC
>Ga0134126_10004963_pt1 | contig 16611 bp, 15 predicted proteins | sample KB31752_FD_96881 | JGI IMG/M metagenome (GOLD analysis project Ga0134126, IMG submission 96881) | Terrestrial soil microbial communities with excess Nitrogen fertilizer from Kellogg Biological Station, Michigan, USA - KB3-175-2 | ecosystem: Environmental > Terrestrial > Soil > Unclassified ...
AAGTCAAGGCCAAGGCACGCCGACGGGGCCAGATCCCAATACGGGTCACACCGAGCTGCCGGCCCCCAGCCTGGAGCACTCCCACCCAGGAGCACCGCAACGACACTCACAGATCCCATAGAGCCCTATTCGGCAACACACATCTTCGTAACGCGGTGTAACCCAGGGTGATACGAGCGAAACGTGGCAGCAGTGTCACGTTTAGGAGACAGGTACAGTCGAGTAGGTTCGCCACGGCGTCGTTCGGCAACTGTGGATCTTCGATCGCGCCAGGTCAGACAATATAGGCAACCTCTCGCGCGCGTAGGCCGCGGATGAACCGGGCCGCGGTATGAGGCATATCGTTCACCTGACCGGGGCTGTTGCCTGAGCTGACGGTCGCATGCAGCCAGAGACCGCATCAGGTGAGCTATGGACTTAGCAACCTCAGCACAGCTTCATGATAAATTGCTTGGACTACTGGAACGGTGGCTAATTCAATTCTTTCGTTGGTGCCGTGGAGGTCTTTGTACCGCACCCCGAGGCCCGCGGTTGCGTCTATGCCTAGCTTGGCGAGGTAGTTGCCGATATTGGACGGGCCAGCGACCTTGGCAGGCACATGTTTCTTTAAGTGACGTTCAGCTGCACGAGTTAGCGCAACGCGAACGTGCGCGCTTGCATCGAGCCGGTAGGCTGGCCAGCTTTCGTAAAAGGTAACAGTCGTTGGTAAAGTCGTCGATAACCACTCGTCAACTTGTGTCACAGCTGCTTCGATTATCTTTTTGCCGGAGGATTCATCGAAGGTTGTTGTCAGTCGCGCATCGACACCAACAGCGCAAGTGTCCGGAACGATCGAATATCCTTCGCCGCCAGCGATCTTGGTGACAGTAATCTTTGGAGGAAGTCCTAGTGCTGGATCGACTGGTCCAGGTGTACGATGACCGCAAATTAGTCGTACAAGTTCGGCAGCTTTTTCCACGGCATTGCCGTTATCTACTGCGCGTTGACTGCCCGTGTGGCCCGCTTCGCCGCGTGTGGTTAGTTCTGCACGTAGAAATCCTCGCCCACCGATGACAAGTTCGTCCGCACCGGGGTATCCGATCATGACACCGAGGACGTCACAGGGCGCATCAGGCGCTCCGAAATATCGCTTTGCTCCCCCGAAATTACCCGTATGCTCGTCAGCGTCAAATAAGAGCGTAAGGTTTCCGTGCAGCTTCGACGCGACGCCATAGAGATGTGTCGCGATGTGCATGAATATCGCGATTGCCGCTTTGCAGTCTGCGCTTCCTCGGCCATACAACCAGCCGTTTTCCGTTGCGGCCGACGTTGGTTCATGTTGCCAGGTTGATGCATCACCAAAAGGTGCGGTATCTAAACACGCGTTTAGAACGTAACGTGGCCCCGAATGGTGCCCGGTTATGTCACAGACGAGCGCTACGGCTCGACCGGTATCCATATCATGTAGGCGTCGGGACGGCAGGTCATGCTCTGTGAGCCACTGCGATACACAGTCGATGATGGGCTCACAGGGGTCGACGCCGCCCCGCGTTGGTATTCTTACGAGTTCTTGAATTAGCGAGACGACACTTGCCTGGTCCCCATCAGCGAGGCTCCGAACTGCGTGCACGTTATCCGCCGACTGCGACCGTCGAGGTTCGGACGTCATTCGAGTACCTCTAAGAGGTTTATGGCGTCGAACGATTCGAGTCGGTTTTTGCTGTAGAGCGCCTTACCGTGTTGCAGAAGCCTGTGAACATACTGTGGTTCGCGAACGATGATGGCCGTGTCAAAGTTCATAGGAGAATTTGCTGATGGAAGTATGATAACCGCGGCTTGTTCACTCGCGACAAAAAATCTCTCAGGGTAACGGGTTAAATCATTGAGGATGCTGACATGCACCGTCTGCTCAGCGCTGCCGTTGACCTGTGCCGGACGAAGTGTCAGTAGACGTAATAGATGGTCCTTGAGTACCTGGCTGTGAGGTGGACCCAACAAGATCCGATAGTGAACGAGTCGTGGTTTATCTTGTATTGCCCGTTCGATTTCTTGCAAGTATGATATTTCGCTCGAACGTGATCCGACCGCTACCAGGTATTCTTGGGCGTTCCGAACGACATCCACTAAGGCGGCGGTGAGCTCGCCTCCGGAAATAACGAGATGCCCACTTGGACCAGTTGGGCTATTTAGTTTGATTTGCGAAACCGGTGTAGATCTCGGAGCTTGCTCCTGCTTCGTGGGTGGTTCGGGTATAAAGTCAATCCCACCATCGTAGAGCTGGAATAATTGATCAACTTTCCAGTCGGGAAACATTTTCTCCAGAATGCGACAGTGGTCGGGATAGGGAACCCCAACCAATTCACCGGAAAGCCACCGGTAGAACTGCGCCTTGCTCGGCCACCCTCCTCGTAGAGTCGGATCCGCTTTCGCAGCAACCCTGTCGTACTCGCGACAAAAAGCTCGGTGAGTTTGCAGGTGACGCTGCTGGAGTAGCACCTTTCAGCACGACTGGCTTGGTGTCCAACAGTGTTGACCCTTCGTTCGAGACTGGGCAAGACGAGACTACCACATTCGCGAGACTGCGCGAGACCAGAGGAGGAACAGAAGTTGGAGAAGAGACGATTGACGAGGTCGAGAACGGACCTGACCAGGCCGAATCTAGTGATGTCGCCCGCCGGCCGGGGGGCGGCAACCACACAGACAGTCGAGCCAGAGGAGTAAAGGTTCATGGCGATCCCCCGGGGATACCGATTCGACGTTGAGTTCGACAGCGCATTTCCGCAGGGCTTGGTTCTAATCGGTGACGTCGCTCCAGACAACGACTATCAGACGCGCGAGGATAAAGCCGCTGGACGGCCAGTGCGGCAGAAAATTGATCAGGTGACGGGCCAGCGGCAGTGGAAAGCCACGGTCACCGACCCGGACGAGCCGACCGCCAAGCGGGCCTCGTTCGAAATCACCTTGATCGCAGAAGTCCAACCGGTTCCGACGACCACGGAAGTCTTGCCGGGTATGCGTCCAATTCAGCTGGACGGGCTGACGGCGGAACCCCGAGTCGCCGGCAACGGCGAATTCAAGTACCAGTCCTACCTCTACCGGGCCACCGGCTTCACCGTGACACGGAGTGGTGCCGGGACTCGGCCGTCGCCGTCAACCAAGCCTAGCGGTGCCGCCGGGAGCGCTGAGCAGCCCGGCAAGGCCGCGTGAGCCTCGGGATGAGCCGCGGCGAGCCCGCGCGAGTCCGGGGTGCTGGCCGGGAGGGTCCTCGGGCCACCCGGCCAGTCTCCGGCCTCCCCCACCACGGTGCACTCGTGTCGGGCTCTGCGGGCGAGGTGATGGCCTCAGAGACATGTACGCGGGTCTGGGAAGCGGCCTACCGGCAGTACGGCCGCGCGTGGGAATGGAGTGCTCGGTGCGGCAAAGGTGACCCCGCGGCATCACGAGAGATGGCTGCCGCGTCCTGGGCGGTGGCGGCGGCCTGGCGACAGATCGCCTCCGCTACCACGTTGCCGTGGTGGGCCCTGGCGGCTATCGAGTCTGCCGCCGGCGCCTTCGAGTCCCAAGCACGTGACTACGAAACCCGGGACACCAGCGAGGGCACATGACCGGAGACGAGCCCGCCAAACCGGTGATGCCTCAGACGTTAGGAGAGGCTGATGAGGCATTGGCACGGATTCGGCGCGCTCGGCAAGCGCCGCTTGCGGAGTGGCTTGCGTATCACCAGCGCTCTGCCGCGTTGTATGCCGAAATCGCCGAGATCGATCGAGGACACCACCACGAGAGCCTCTATTGGGCAGACCGCGAACATGAGCGCGCGAAGGAGATCGAGAGCCAGCTCCCCGCGGGTGATGACCAACCAGACCAACGGGATGAACTGCGGTGAGCACCGGAGATGAAGGCTGTGAAGAAAATCATTGCGACAGGGCAACTGAGGACGTTGATGCAGGCCCACCGAGAGCTGGTGCGTATCCGACCGAGTCGGGACGCGTCATCGGTCGCCTGGCTTGCGTATTACCAACGGTCGGCGTCTGTGTACGAGCAGATCGCCAAAATCGATCCGGGACACGACGGGGAAGCCCTGTACTGGGCGCAGCGGGAGCGAACCCGAGCAAGGAACATCGCCGCACAAATAAGGGCACAGCCCAGCGAGTAATGGTCGACCTCGGATCACACTGTCAAGCGGGGAGGTGGGTGATGTAGGAGACTAGACGTCGGCGGATGTTAATACAGCCAGCACGCCAACACCGTCCATCGAATTCGCCGACGTGACACAATCGCCCCACTGCTAGAGCAAGTCGTATCTTCGACCGGCGAGAGGAATAAAAGGAAATTAACGCGCCGGGGTCGCGCGGTAATGCCGCACGCCCTCATCAACTGCAAGACCAACGTACGCGCAGAAGCGGAATCTCTGGCTACCAACCTTGTCCGCTTCTGCGCTGTCCACCCGAGTCAGGAGTGAACAGTAGTGAGGATACGCATACCCACTGGGACGGGCGCAAGCCCCTCCCCGGTCGGAATGAGAACCGGACAGAACAAAAAGCCCATCACGATCGCCCTGTTGGGTGTTGGCGGTGATCGGTAATGGATGCCACCAACTTCGATGTCGCGCGGATGACCCGGGCGCAGCGAGCCGCGCTGCCGCTCAACGCCGACGTTGCACACGCCTTAGCCGAGCAGCACGGTGTCTGCACCCGGCCGCTGGCCATGCGCCGCATCGACACCACCACCGGCCGCACCGACATCGTTCCTGTACCCTGCGGATCCACCCGGGAAGACCAATGCCGTCCCTGCGCGGAAAAAGCCCGGCGGCTGCGGATGACCCAATGCCGCCAGGGCTGGCACCTCGACACCGAGCCGGTCACCAGCCGGGCCAAGCCCAGTGAGGACCACAAGGAGCTGATGGCCACCCGGGCCGATCTCCTCGCCGCCTACACCGAATGCAAAACCAACGGCGACGAACTCACCTGTGAGCAGATCGCTGACTCAGTCGCCGAGCTCGACGCCGAACTCCGTGCCGCCGGGGTCCGCGGCCGGCTCACCCCACTTGATACCCCACCTAAACCCGTCAAGCGCTCTACCCGGCGTCGCCAAGACACCCCAGAACTGCCCCGCCGACCAATCGAGAGACGGACGGTGGGGCGGGTGTTCGCCGGTCGCTACCGGCCCTCAACCTTCCTCACCCTCACCCTCGATTCCTACGGACGCGTAGACAACGAGGGAGCGGCGGTTGATCCCAACCGGTATGACTACCAACGCGCAGCGCGGGACGCGATCCATTTCCCAGCGCTGATCGATCGATTCTGGCAGAACACCCGCCGCTGCGTCGGCTGGGATGTGCAGTACTTCGGCACCGTCGAACCCCAAAAACGCGGCACTCCCCATTTCCATGCCGCCATCCGGGGAGCCATCCCCCGCAGCGAGCTGCGCGCGATCACCGCGGCGACCTACCACCAGGTCTGGTAGCCCGCACACGACCAGCTCCTCTACGCCGACGACCGGCTCCCGATCTGGGACACCAGAGCCAAGACCTTCACCGACCCCAACACCGGGACGCCGCTCCCAACTTGGGAACAGGCCTGTGACCAGCTGACCGAACCCGCACACGTCGTCCGCTTCGGCACCCAAGTACACGTCAAAGGCATCCTCGGCGGCACCGAAGAAGCCGGACGACACATCGGCTACCTCACGAAATACCTGACCAAAACCATCGGCCAAGCCGCCGGGCTCGGTGAACATGCCACCGACGCTCAGCGTGAGCACGTCCACCGCTTACACGCCGAATTACAGATCACGCCCTGCTCACCCCGATGCGCAGTGTGGCTCCTTTATGGCATCCAGCCCAAAGGCGCCCGACATTCCATGACACCCGGGCGGTGCAAGGGCAAGGCTCACAAGCCCGAACATCTGGGCATCGCCGGACGGCGCGTGCTCGTGTCCCGGAAGTGGTCGAACAAGACGCTGGATGATCATCGAGCGGAGCGTAGCGCATTTGTTCGGCAACTCCTCGAACAGGCTGGCATCCAACCCGACCACGGCCCCCAAGACGGTCCCTACCGGTGGGAACGCACAGCACCCACCGATCCCGATGTGCCAGCCCGGCCGGTGCTGCTCCTGCACGCCGTCGCCGAACGGCAGCGCTGGAAAGCCGAATACACCGCCGCACAACTCGCCACCAGCGGATCACCACCAACCACAAATTATTCGACAGCTGCCAATCAAGCCGCGTGAACCCCGAATGGAGAACCACCATGGAGAACGTGACGCCGCTGTGGGCATTCGACGTTCCCGCTGAGGATCCGGTCTCGCTCAACGACTTTCTCCGCGCGGACATCTACACCGTGCGGCAGGAGCTAACCACCAAGGCCCGCGATGCATCGGCTACAGCAAATTCATCGGTTACCGCGCTGATCAGGCAAATAACTGGAGTAACCGAAGTAACCGCCACCACCAACCCGACCGCAGGAGGACCGCGACCGTGAGTACGCACGCCACTGCCTCCCCTACCAGCAACCACACCCGCACCGCCGAAATTGCCGACCTGCTAGCCCGACTCGCGGTCCTCATGTCCAACCAGCGAGCCGCCCCTGAGATACCCGGAGCGCGGCCGCTTCCTACGCGTGTTCTGCTAACGATCGAAGAAGCTGCTGAAAAGCTCGGGGTCGGCCGGACGCTCATGTGCAAACTCATTAGGACCGGAGACGTCGAGTCGGTATTAATCGGCCGGTTACGCCGAATCCACGTCGACGCAGTGAACAGGTACGCGGCACGCCTGGTCGCCGAGCAGCATGCCGCCTAGAAGGGACCTGATCCATGAATAAGAAAACTCGTAAGCCTAACGGTCGTTCAAGCATCTACCTAGGTAGTGATGGCTACTGGCATGGACGGGTCACGGTAGGGGTCCGAGACGACGGCAAGCCGGACCGACGCCACGTAACCGCCAAGTCCGAGGCTCTTGTTACGCGGAAGGTTCGGGAATTAGAAAAACAACGCGACAGCGGCCGTGTCCGCAGGGCTGGTGACTGGACCGTAGAAGCGTGGCTAACTTATTGGGTTGAAGAGATTGCGCGACCGGCGGTACGACCTACAACACTTGTTGGGTATCGCGCGGCGGTGTACAAACACCTGATACCGAAGATCGGTGCGCATCGATTGGATACACTGAAGCCCGAACATCTAGAGAAACTATATTCACGAATGATCACCACCGGAAGCGCACCGGGCACGGCCCATCAAGCACACCGCACCGTCAAGACTGCGCTAAATGAAGCTGTCCGACGCGGCCATACTGCACGGAATCCAGCACAACTTGCGAAAGCGCCACGAGTAGAGGAAGAGGAGATCGAGCCATTTACCGTCGAGGAAGCTCGGCGACTGCTGACCGCTGCGGCCGATCGAAGGAACGGAGTTCGCTTTGCAATTGCGTTGTCACTCGGGTTACGTAAAGGCGAGGCACTGGGCCTGAAGTGGCACCGGCTGGATCTTAACAATGGACTGCTGCGCACACCGAAACAGCTTCAGCGGCACAAATGGGAACATGGTTGCGCTAACCCGCATGCCTGCGGTGCCCGGCTTCACAAAACGGAACACTGCCCGAAAGACTGCCAGCGCCACGTAAGACCTTGCCCCCAGCCATGCCCACCGAATTGCGTTCGACATGCCAGCGCCTGCCCTCTGAGGCACGGCGGCGGATTAGTCGAGGTAGACGTAAAAAATCTCGTGCCGGCAAGCGAACAGTTGGAATACCGGGCCCTTTACTGCGGGCACTGCGTGAGCATAAGGCAGCACAAGATAGGGAGCGCGAGCATGCAGCGGAACTCTGGCAGGAAGGTGGTTGGGTATTCACCCAACCCAACGGCCGCCCGATCGATCCACGGGCTGATCATGACGAATGGAAGGCACTGCTCAAGTCCGCAGGGGTGCGAGATGCCCGATTGCACGACGCGCGTCACACGGCGGCGACTATGCTCCTTGTTCTCGGTGTGCCGACTCGTGCCGTGATGGAGCTCATGGGATGGTCCCAAATGTCCATGACGACACGGTATCAGCACATCCCGCCCGAACTTGTCAGGGGCATCGCACAGCAAGTCGAAACCTTGCTGTGGACGACGGAATGCGATCGGAGTTGAGACAATGGAGGCCGCTGACTCACCGGCGGGCTCATTGTCTGCTGACCGGGCAGTGGGTGCAGCAGGGTTCGAAATTGGTGACCTGTCGGTTGTAAAGCAGGTCCATTCGATGCCCGCCCAACCTGCGGCGGGAGACAGATAAAGAGCAAGGATCATTAGCGACTCACCCGCACCGAGGACATCGCGCACCATGCCGTGTAGATCATCGGCGTGGCGGCACCTGCTCCAGGGTGCGTGGTCGGGACCACTCCGGTTACCCGCAGCGATGCCGTCCACGCCTGGCACAGCAGTCCCTACGTATGGACGAGCAGCGTCAACACCTACTCCACATCTCGTAGTCGAGCTGCGGGTTCGTCACCAGATCCACCTCCAGACGCGGACGGCCGGACCCACCACTCGGCGACCAGCCGGACCGACTGCCCGCCGACCAATCCTGGCCGGCTTCTCCCTAAGCGCGCCGGTCTGCCGCCATGTCACCAGACCCTCAGCATCCGAGAAGTCCAGGATAAAACCGATCAAGAGCGTCGAGGCTCCGACATCCCGCTGCGCAACGCCCGTCAGCGGCCTGAATCTGTCGAGTCGAACGACGAGGATGTTGTCCCCCAGTGCCGGATCTTGTCGTCGTGAGAGGGTGACACCGACAGCGGCAAGCCGTCCAGGACGGCGGCCGTCTCCGCGTCAGGACACTCAAGCCGCAGATCTTTGACGATGGCCACGTGCGATCCGACGTCTCTAAGATCGCGTAGAACGTCATCGGGTCAGTGTCCTTCGACTCGATATTGACCTCCAGGCTCGGCCGCCTAGCCAGCCCTATCGCCACTGCTGCGCGGCGGACGGTCGCCTCGGTATGAACTGTGGTCCGGCGGGACGCGATCGAGCTACGCCACGAGGCAATGGCGGCGCGCATCGCAAGCGAGCGATCTTAGGATCTGTAACCACGGGACCAGATCCCTCATGCCGACTCGATGAATTGGGTGGCGTCCTGTTCGGCGAGCACGGGCCGCACGCTGCAGCAGGCCGACGCACCGTGGGCGGTCGGCACCCCGTCGGCGATCAGGCGCTCGACGATCACACGGAGCGCCGAACGGACGCCGCACCCGTTCACGATGCGCGCACCGGTACAACGGGGGCAGTCAGCTCCGTACCCAGTGGCTTCGCTAGTGGCTACTCGAAGAAAAGCGATCTTGTGACCTCGTAAGTCGACTCACCGGCTCGATGCAGCCCCAACCTCTGGCGTCTGGAACCTGAATGAGACCAAATCTGAGACCACAAAGCCGTCGGCCGCCCAGTGCACCGTATTTTTCCTAGTCATCGGGTGGGCGCAGCAGGTTTCGAACCTGCGACCTCTCGCTTGTAAGGCGAGCGCTCTACCGCTGAGCTATGCGCCCGATGCCACCCGGGTGATCCGAGCGGCGCGGTGTTCAGGTTGGCAATGCGGCCAGGGCCTGCTTCCAGACGGCCTGGTCACGACCTTCGCCAGGACCGTTCATCCCGGCGAAACGGATTATGCCGTCAGTGTCGACCGAGAAGGTGCCTCGGTTGGCGATGCCAGCCTTGTCGTTGAAGATGCCGTAATCCTGCGCGACGGTGCCGTGTGGCCAGAAGTCGGAGAGCAGCGGGAAATCATAGCCCCGTTGATCAGACCAGGCCCTGAGAGTGAACACCGAGTCCACCGATACCGCCAGCAGCTGCACGTCGGCGAACTCCGCGAGGTGGTCGCGCAGGTGGTCCAGCTCACCGGTACAAATCCCGCTGAAGGCAAGCGGGTAGAACACCACCAGCACGTTGCGGTCACCGCGGAACTCCGACAGCGTCCACTCCTGGTTGTTCTGATCTTTCAGCGTGAAGTCAGGCGCTTGGTCCCCGACAGCCAGCGACATGGTGCTTAGACCCTTCCCCTCGTCCGCGACTTGCTGTGTTCGCCAACCCAGTCACGGGCTCAACGCTTGGCCTTAGCAGCCTTCGGCGTGGCCAACCTGGTGGCTGTCCAATCGTCACTCACGCTGATGTTGGACGTCTGAGCCAGGCCAACGGTGGGCGCCGCCTCGGCGATGTCCGAGGGCTCGACATGACCATCGCGACCCGTCTTGGGCGTAAGTACCCAGATCACTCCGGTCTCAGCCAACGGTGCTCGAGCGTCGACGAGGGTGTCGACCAGATCGCCGTCCTCGTCGCGCCACCACAGCAGCACCACATCGACGATCTCGTCGGAGTCCTCGTCGAGCAGGTCAGCACCGATCACCTCCTCGATCGCCGCCCGCACGTCGTCATCGACGTCGTCGTCCCAGCCGAGTTCCTGCACGACCATGTCCGATTCGATCCCGAGCCTCTCGGCAACGCCGAGCTTGCCGGTGTCTCCCGCCGCGGCGGCGACCACGGTGTTCACCCCTCCACACATGTCATGCCTGGCGGCGTCCGCCCGGCGTGCTATTACTCGATGGCGTCCAAGCGAACACTGCGGTCCTGCCATAGCGCAACTGCCAGCAGCAGGACACGCCGATCCGGAATTGCCGAGATGCTTCCAGACGGGTGGCCCGGCGGTAACGCGGCACCGATCGCCAGGCCCACCATCATGCGGCACGATGGCTTGCAGACGGCCGGTCCGATACCCGGCTGGAGGCCGGTGGGTGCCCCAGAACACAGTGCCCCGATACCCAGTGCCCCGTAGAACAGGGTGTATCAGTACAGCTCGAGGCGAGGAGATGCCTTGGCCACGCAGAACGATCGCCGGCCCGCGAGAGTGCGGGTCATCCGTGACGGGGTCGCGGCTCACCTGCCGGACATCGATCCCGAAGAAACCGCAGAATGGCTGGAAGCGTTCGACTCCGCCGTGCTGTCCGGCGGCAAACAGCGCGCCCGGTACCTGATGCTGCGGCTGCTCGAACGGGCCCGCGAGACCGGCGTCGGGGTGCCGGCATTGACCAGCACGGACTACGTCAACACCATTCCCACCGAGAACGAGCCGTGGTTCCCCGGTGACGAGGAAACCGAGCGACGCTACCGCGCGTGGATCCGGTGGAACGCGGCGATGATGGTGCATCGGGCGCAACGTCCCGGGGTGGGCGTCGGCGGTCACATCTCGACCTACGCCTCCTCCGCCGCGCTCTACGAGGTGGGCTTCAACCATTTCTTCCGCGGTAAGGACCATCCCGGCGGTGGGGACCAGGTGTTCATCCAGGGCCATGCGTCCCCCGGTATCTACGCCCGCGCATTCCTGGAGGGCCGGCTGTCCGCCGACCAGCTTGACGGATTCCGGCAGGAGTTCTCCCACGCCGGCCCGGGTGGCGGCCTACCGTCCTACCCGCACCCGCGGCTGATGCCGGACTTCTGGGAGTTCCCCACCGTCTCGATGGGGTTGGGCCCGATCAACGCGATCTTCCAGGCCCGGCTCAACCGCTACCTGCACGCCCGCGGCTTCAAGGACACCTCCGACCAGCATGTGTGGGCCTTCCTCGGCGACGGGGAGATGGACGAGCCGGAGTCACGGGGCCAGATTCAGGTGGCCGCGATCGACGGGCTGGACAACCTCACCTTCGTGGTCAACTGCAACCTGCAGCGCCTCGACGGCCCGGTCCGGGGCAACGGCAAGATCATCCAGGAGCTGGAGTCGTTCTTCCGCGGCGCCGGGTGGAATGTCATCAAGGTGATCTGGGGCCGCGAGTGGGACGCCCTGTTGCACGCCGACCGGCAGGGCGCGCTGGTGAACTTGATGAACGTCACAGCCGACGGTGACTACCAGACTTACAAGGCCAACGACGGCGGCTATGTCCGCGAACACTTCTTCGGGCGCGACCCGCGCACCAAGGAACTGGTCAAAGACCTATCCGACACCGACTTGTGGAACCTCAAACGCGGCGGGCACGACTACCGCAAGGTCTACGCCGCCTACCAGGCCGCCACCCAGCACCACGGCCAACCCACCGTGATCCTGGCCAAGACCATCAAGGGCTACGGCCTGGGCCGGCACTTCGAGGCCCGCAACGCCACCCACCAGATGAAAAAGCTCAGCCTGGAAGACCTCAAGCACGTCCGGGACGCCCAGCGCATCCCGATCACCGACGCGCAGCTCGAGGAAAACTCGGCGCTACCGCCGTACTACCATCCCGGGCCGGACGCACCTGAGATCCGGTACATGTGTGAGCGCCGCCGGGCACTCGGTGGATTCGTGCCCGAACGGCGCACCAAATCCAAGACCCTGGTGCTTCCTGGCGACAAGGCCTACGACGTGCTGCGCCGCGGATCGGGCAAGCAGGAGGTCGCCACCACCATGGCGTTCGTCCGGCAGCTCCGCGAGCTGATCAAGGATCCCGAGATCGGGCCGCGGTTCGTGCCGATCATTCCCGACGAAGCGCGCACCTTCGGCATGGACTCGATGTTCCCCACGCAGAAGATCTACAACCCGCACGGGCAGCTCTACACCTCCGTGGATGCTGAGCTGATGCTGGCCTACCGGGAGAGCGAGCAGGGCCAGATCCTGCACGAGGGCATCAACGAGGCCGGCTCGGCCGCGTCGTTCACCGCGGCAGGCACGTCGTACGCCACGCACAACGAGCCGCTGATCCCGATCTACATCTTCTACTCGATGTTCGGCTTCCAGCGCACCGGTGACGGCCTGTGGGCGGCGGGCGACCAGATGGCCCGCGGATTCCTGCTCGGCGCCACCGCTGGGCGTACCACGCTGGTTGGTGAGGGTTTACAGCACAACGACGGGCACTCCCAGCTGCTCGCCGCGTCCAACCCCGCTGTGGTGGCCTACGACCCGGCCTGGGGCTACGAGATCGCGCACATCGTCCGCGATGGGCTGCGACGCATGTACGGCGATGACGGTTCGCGCGATCCAAATGTCTTTTACTACCTCACCGTCTACAACGAGCCGTACCAGCAGCCGGCAGAACCCGAGGATCTGGACGTCGAGGCGTTGCTGCGCGGCCTGTACCGGTACGCACCGGCCCCGGCACCAGACACCACCGGACCGCGGGTACAGCTCGCCGCCTCCGGTGTGGCGCTGCCGTGGGCGTTGCGAGGCCAGGAGATGTTGGCGCAGGAGTGGGGCGTGCAGGCCGACGTGTGGTCGGCGACGTCGTGGACGGAGCTGCGTCGCGAGGCTGTCGAGGTGGACCGGCACAATTTGCTGCATCCCTCGGCCGAACCGCGGGTGCCGCACGTGACCCGGGTGCTGCAGGATGCGGCGGGCCCACTGATTGCGGTGTCAGACTGGATGCGTGCGGTACCCGACCTCATCCGTCCCTGGGTACCCGTCGAGCTGGTCACGCTCGGCACGGATGGCTTCGGCTTCTCCGACACCCGGCCGGCCGCGCGGCGTCATTTCCTCGTCGACGCCGAGTCGATCACAGTAGCCGCGCTCGCGGCGCTGGCCCGTCGCGGCGAGGTGGACCACTCCGTGGTCACCGAAGCGGCGCACCACTACCGCATCGACGACCCGCAAGCCGCCGGGCCCCAAACTTCCGACCCCGGCGTCGCCTAGCGTGCTTGGCCGTTGCTCCATGTCGGGGTGGAGGGGGCGCGGGGTGCAGGGAGGCCTACGCGTTTATCAGGCGGGCGGCCATTTCCCAGACGAGGATCTCGGCGCCGGCGGAACCGGCGGTGACGCGCTGGCCGCCGGCGGCGGTCAGCCGGGCGGCGTCGCCGGTGTCCAGCGGGCCGGTCCCTTCCAGATCCACCGCGCCGCGGGCGACGAACAGGTGCACGAACGCAGCGGCTGGTAGCTCGACGCCGGCACCGGGTTGCAGCCGAGCCGCGTGCAGGGCCGCATGCTGCTGCTGGATGGAGATCGCCCGGCGGTCCCGGTGGGCTTCCATCCCGGACGCGACCACCACGAGCTCACCCGACCCCGCATCGACCGGGCCTAGCTCTTGGTTGATGTCCAGCTGCTGGTAGCTGGGTTCGATCGAGCGGGCATCCGGCAGCACCCACATCTGCACGAAGTGCACGTTTTGGTCATGCTGCTCACCATTCAACCGCCAGGAGTCGTTCTTCTCCGAGTGCGTGATTCCGGTGCCCGCGCTCATCCGCTGGGCCAGCCCCGGGTAGATCACCCCGCAGTTGCCGTTGGAATCTTCGTGCACCAGTGACCCGTCCAGAACCCAGGTGACGATCTCCATATCGCGATGCGGGTGGGTCTCGAACCCCAGACCGGGCTCCACCACGTCGTCGTTGTTCACCAGCAGCAGCCCGACATGTGTATTCGCCGGGTCGTAGTGCCGGCCGAAGGAGAAGCTGTGCCGCGAGTCCAGCCAGTTCAGCGCGGTGTGCCTGCGTTGCGCTGCCGGGCGCACATCGACCTGGGGCGTGAGCCTTGGTGGCGAGTTGACCATGCGTCTCTCCTCGACCGTCTTTCCTCGACTGTGTCGCTTCGCCGGAAGACTGTGTCCTGACCGGTCTTCTGGCTTCGTCAAAACACTATCGCGCGAAGCCATATTCCGTTGGCCTTGCGTTGTTGCACTGTTGTCCGGCAGTTGTGCCTAGCGTTGCCGTGCGATGCTGGCGCTATGACCGTCCAGACGAGTACCCACCCGCTGTCCGCCAGCACGCTACGCAGGCTGGCACTGGCCACTGGTGGGCTCGCCACGGCCAGTGCGGCCGAGATGGAGATGCGTTATCCCTGGTTTCGCCGGCTACCGGCCGATCAGCGAGCCGGAATCCTGCTGGTCACCCAGACTAGCCTGGCGAATTTCGTCGAGTGGCTCACGGATCCGCAGCACTCGATGAAGCTGTCTGCCGGCCCTTTTCGCACCGCTCCGCGTGATTTGAGCCGCTGGGTCAGCCTGCGCCAGACCGTCGACTTGGTCCGGGTCGCTACCTCGGTATTCGAGCAGCAGCTGCCCGAACTCGCAGGCGACGACGTGGAGCGCGCTCTGCTCACCGAGGCCTCGCTTCGCTACAGCCGGGAGGTGGCCTTCGCCGCCGCCAGCGCCTACGCCGGTGCCGCTGAGGCGCGCGGCGCGTGGGACGCGCGGCTGGAGGCATTGGTCGTGGACGGCATCATGCGCGGTGACGGCGAGGAGTCGCTGCTGTCCCGGGCAGCGGCGCTTGGCTTAGAACCCACTGCACCAGCAACAGTCCTGGTGGGCAACCCGCCCCCGGACGGGGATCCGGAGTTGCTCTCCGACATCCGGGGTATCGCGGTGCGCACCGGGCGTGGGGTCCTCGTCGGGGTGCAGGGTTCCCGCCTGGTGCTGGTGGTCAGCGGCTGCCCCGCGCTGCCGGAGGATCCGGACTGGATGATCGGCGCCTTCGGGACCGGTCCGGTGGTCGTCGGGCCGACGGTACCGTCACTGGCCGAGGCGCACCGCAGCGCCGCCGACGCCCTGTCGGCACTGCGCGCAGTGGCAGCCTGGCCGTCGGCACCGCGCCCGGTACCGGCTGCGGAGCTGCTGCCCGAACGTGCGCTCGCCGGAGACCCGGAAGCAGAACGGCTGCTGGTGGACCAGGTGATGCGCCCGCTCACGGCGGCCAGCGGTGGGTTGGTCGAAACGCTCGACGCGTATTTCGACGCAAGCGGAGTACTGGAGGCCTGTGCCCGGCGGTTGTTCGTACACCCCAACACGGTGCGCTACCGGCTGCGCCGCATCGCCGAGATCACCGGACGGGTGCCCGGCGATCCCCGAGACGGCTTAGTGCTGCGAGTGGGTCTGGCAGTCGGCCGGCTGGCCCGCTCGCGCGGCCTGTGGTAGCTCACCGGTTCGCCCGGGCGGCCGCGTGACAGGCCGGGTACCACAGACGTGCTTGTAGACACTCCACAAGAATGGCTCGGTGGACTTCGTGACCGCCAGCATCACCGCCATGGCCAGCCAGGGTGTTCAGTGGACACCGATGATCGCACTGCTCGCCCCCGGCCAAGGCGCCCAGGCCCCCGGCATGCTGACACCCTGGCTGGAGGTGGAGGGTGCGCAGGACCGGATCGCCGCCTGGTCGGGCAGTGCCGGGCTGGATCTGCGGCGCCTCGGCACCACTGCGGATGCCGAGGAGATCAAGGACACCGCGGTAGCCCAGCCACTGATCGTGGCACTATCGCTGCTGGCCGCCGAACAACTGCTCCGGCGGCTGGACCTGCCGACCTCGATCGCGGCAGCTCCAGCCGCCGGTCATTCAGTCGGCGAACTGGCAGCGTCGGCGATCGCCGGGGTACTCACCAGCGATGAGGCCGTCGAGCTAGCCACCGTCCGGGGGCGGGAAATGGCTGCGGCGTGCGCGCTGGTCTCCACCGGGATGTCTGCCGTGCTCGGGGGGGACCCCGATGATGTCGCGGCTGCGCTGGCGCAACTCGAGTTGGACGCTGCCAACCGCAACGCCGCCGGACAGGTCGTCGCTGCAGGCAGGCTCGACGCGCTGGCGGCACTGGCCGCGCACAAGCCGGCTCGATCACGGGTGATACCGCTGCCGGTCGCCGGAGCGTTCCACACCCGCTTCATGGCGCCGGCCGAGCGAGCCCTGACCGAGTACGCCGCGCAGCTCACCGCCAAGAACCCGACTCGACCGTTGCTGT
>Ga0134126_10004966_pt1 | contig 16610 bp, 10 predicted proteins | sample KB31752_FD_96881 | JGI IMG/M metagenome (GOLD analysis project Ga0134126, IMG submission 96881) | Terrestrial soil microbial communities with excess Nitrogen fertilizer from Kellogg Biological Station, Michigan, USA - KB3-175-2 | ecosystem: Environmental > Terrestrial > Soil > Unclassified ...
TGGCACGGAATGAAGCGCGTTCAGTTGTCCAAAGGATAAAGCCCCGCCTCACGAAACTGCTGCGCCACAACGGTGGTTCGCTTCGGAAAATATTCCTTCAGCAGCCGGTCGATTTCAGGCCGCCAATGATCGTTTCGTGTGTAGAGTTCATACGGCCCGGTCCGATATGAATGAACGTCGCGCCGATAGTTGCCCCAACGCGCCGACTCCGCCACTACGGCGAGCTTGATTTCTTCCGCCCACTTGCGATAGCGCGCGCCCGCGTTCTCGGGAGTCAGCGCGCCGTCGTTGGTTAAGTGCCGCCGCGCCCGTTCGGCAAACAAACGCCGGAATGCCGCGTTCTCGCGCAGTTTGTGAAAGAGCCGCGGGGGACTTTGATCGTCGTCGAACGTCATTGAGTTTGCCTCCAGTCCCTCCAACGTGCGCTCGCCATCCCAGACAAAGAACTGATACCTGCCGGGAGGATCGCGGCGCCGAACCGCGTACCAGTTCGACGCGTGGTCCCAATCAGCGTTCGCGCCATAAAAGTTTGCGATGAGAAAGTCGATCAGCTCCGGCACATCGAGCATCTCCCGGATTGCGCCAAATCCCCGCTGTCCCACCAAGCCCGCATTGGCGAGCGACATCAACTTATCCCACGCCGAGGCGTCACCTTGAAGGACGTGGTCGCCGTTGCGCACATCGTAGTCCTCCGGCCGGCCGCCGAGATTCGCCGCGGCGAACGGCGCGCTGGGGCGCTCACTCGGATTGTAAAGACCCCAGTAAAGCCCGTTCAGATAGAGATGCACGAACATCCCACGCGCGGATGGATGACCCATTGCCCGCAATGTATCGCGCATCCACTGGTCACGGATGAAGTCGCCGCGCCGACGTTCCTCGCCGCTCCAGTGCAGCCACGTATTGTTACAGCCGCCGCGCAATACAAGAGTGTCGAACTCGTGCACGCCCGTGTCGCCGAAAAGTGGAAATTTTAATTTCCCGTGGCCATACCTTTTTCTGAAGACGAGGCGGAACGAATGCTTCGGGCTTTCCTCGGGGCGGCGGTTCCAACCGCCCTGGATGCGAATGCCGCAGTTGATATGAAATCCTTTGCGGCCGTCAGGAAAAATAAGTTCGACTGACGCGGGCCGCTCCCAATCCGCGCCGCTTTCTCTTGGATTGGAGTAAATGCCTCGTTTAACATCGAACAAATCCGCCGGTGCCATCGCCACCGACATGGTCGGTATCGATTTCAGCGCGGGCACGATTTCGTTGCGGTACGCGGCATCGTTCACGATCACCGGGGCCATTTCGTAGTCCGCGGGTACCGGTCTGCCTTCATTCACGCCCCAGTCGGGCGGAAACCCCGCGCCGGTCTGCTTCAACACGTCGTGAAGAAAAAGATACGTCTGCGTTTCAGTGCCCGACGGATCGAGTCCTTCCCGAAACGCAGCCGCGCGGAGAACGGTGGTTGTGGTGATGCGGATCGGAGCGGTGTAAGGCAGGCCCGCGCGCGCAGTCGGCTCCATGCCGTTGGTGGTGAAATAAATCTTCGCGCCGGAAGTCTTTGTCGCTATCTCGACGTCAAACGGGCTTTCAAAAAAACCTCGATGCTGGCTGAACCTGGTGTCGGCCACGCGCGGTCCAGGCTGGGCGCTCCAAAGGTCGTTCGACACCAGACAGGTGCTGCCACAGACCAGGACGAGGAGGATTCGGAACGAGCCGGACCGTTGATTCGCACCGTGGAGCATAACGGCAGTCTGACCGGACCGGGTGTCGGCCACAATTCTGGAATTCTTTTTTTGTCTCAGGAAATGAGTGGCACGGTTCTGGCGAACTTGCTGAACTTTCCCCCAGAGAGTGGGCGAGGGCCGGAAAACCTGAGAAGGGCAAACTGCCGTGTCCACACACCGCACATCGAATTGGAATCCTTACGCCGTTTGATGCAAGCTGCGGCTTATCGGGAACCGGCGCGGTATCGTTCGCGCCGTGAATAAACAACCGCGGCATGGACAATCGGCGGTACGAAAAGTTTGTGGCGCCGGTGTTGCGGCCACGATTTCCAGCCGGACCTTCAGTTCCGCTGCGAGGATTGACCGCGGTGTAACACGAAAATAGTCTGCACTTCATGCGTTCATTGGCTCGAACCCTTTGCGGATGGTTGCTGTTCTTTTCGTTGCCTGTCTGCGCGCGCGATTACCGCTTCGACGGGAGCATGACCGCGGAAGTGCTGCGTTCCTATCTCTCGCGGTCCATGACAACGATGTATTTGCTCACCGGCCACGGCGATTTCGACGACAACCTCCGCATGTTGACCAACTGCGGAGTGAAGTTCGCCGGGCGCGCTGTTTATCAGTGGGGCCGCGAGGAGGACGGTGAATCCGCACTGCCGAAGAAATTGGAACTCGCGAAGAGGAACGCGGCGAAGATTCACAGCCTTGATCCGGAAATCATCCTGCAAGCGTGTGTCTTTGAGATTGTCTCACGGGACGTGGATCGACTTCCGGTGCCGCCGTGGGCTTTCGAAGGGTTGGGCCGTCCCGTGGAACACCGAAGCTTCCGGTATGAGGACATCATTTACGCCAGCGGACGCGGTAACAACCAGTGGAGCCGGGGAGCGTCAGTGCCGGACGTGAGCCGCAACGAAACCAAGCTGTGGTTTTATTTTCTGGCGGCGTCCTACATCGATGCGGGCTGCGAGGCGATTCACTTTGGCCAGGCGGAACTCATGAACGGCAATGACCCAAAACTGGATCACTGGGCGGAGGTGCTGGCTCTGGTGCGCCGTTACGCCGCGCGACATGCGCGACGTCATTTCGTCTTGTGTGATGCCCACGTGCCGCACGGCGGACTGGTGCGTGACGGAAAGTTGCTGCTGGATTTTCATTCCTTCCCGCTGCGCATTGAAGAGATCGCGGGCAAACCCGGGGAGGCGCGGTTGCGAATCGGGTATGCTGACGCGATTTACGGTCGCAGCCGAGGCGGCGTGACTCCCAGTGGCTGGCGCTGCGAGCATCTGCCGTATTTAGTGGAGTTCGACAACTACGGCCGGAGCAGCAAGCCCGGCGGAGCAGGCATGGGCAGGTTCTGGGTATGGGGCTGGGACGAGATTACCTGGTTCTCGCAACAGCCGGAAGATTATCGCAACCAGTGGCTGCGCTATGCCTGGCGGTGGGTCCGCGAGCACGACCCTGAGGGTTACCTGCAAATGCCCGGCTTCCGCTGTCTGTCTGGCGCCGCGGACGGCAAGCGTTGGTATGACGTGAACCAACCGAGCGCGGCGACGCCGAATGGTTTCGGACAGGAGCAAACGATTCGCGCCATCTGGGCCGCGGACAACGGCGGCCCACTTCCAAAGCTTTGACGGAATACGCTTACTTCTTCAACAACCCCTGTACTTCCAGCCAGTCGGCGAAGCGCTCGATCCAGTGGTCGGCGGGAAGATTTTGCTTTCGCATGCCGAAGCCGTGACCGCCTTTTGAATAAAGGTGCAACTCCGCTGATTTCTTCGCCGCCGTCCAGTCCTTGTAAATATCCACGCTGTGCGGCGCCAACCCGAGCGGGTCGTCACTCGCCGCGAGGATGAACATCGGCGGTGCGTCGGCGGGAACGCCACCCGGCTTGATCGTCCAGCTGTAGGCCAGATAAATTGGCGCCACGAAGTTGGGTCGCGTGTCAGGCGAGTAGTTGAAAGCCACCGACGCGGCCACGGTTCCGCCCGCCGAAAAGCCCATGATGCCGATCCGGTCGGGATTCACGCCGTATTCCTTCGCGTGCTTGCGCACGTGGCCGATCGCCGCGTTCCCGTCAGCCATGGCCAGTTTGACGACGGGCGCTACGATGTCGTCCAGCTTCCCTCGCGTCATCAACTCGCGCGTCGGATCGTCGGTCTTGCATTCCACGAGCCGGTATTTCAACACGAAACACGTCACGCCTTTGGTGTTGAGCCAGCGGGCGACATCGAATCCCTCACTGTCGATCGAAAGAGCGAAGAACGCGCCACCCGGGCAGATGACCACGGCCGTGCCGTTCGCATTCGCTGGATCCGCCGGGAAAACAGTGAGCGTTGGGTTGGCCACGTTGAAGACAATCCGCGTTTGCCACAGATTGGTCCGGCTTTCCTTCTCCCGCTGTTTCCAGTCTTCGGACCCGGGAACCGGACCGTCGTAGAGCCGAACGACCTTTTCCTCAGCAACGAGGCTTGAGCAGACCAGGGAAAGGACTAGGACCGCGAATGTTCGCCTGTTCATGATCACGGTGGTTGTAGGCAGCGGGACGCGTTCTGTCAAACAACCGGTAACACTCCGGGTCGCCGTTCTTCCGGTTGCCACAACTTTTTTCCGGGTTGCCCCTTCTCTTCTATTTCGCGCGCATGATAGGCGGACGCGGCCCGACGATCGAGACGTCCCATGGTTCGAAACCTATTTGCGCTGCGGGAGAACCGGGCCGCAATGTAAAATCCCCGCGCGTCGGGTCCACAAACCGCGGGTCTGCGACAAGACTGTTTTTGTCCTGTCCCGTCGCCTGCCACTCAGAAAAGTTTTTATTACCAAACAGGACCGGCTTGGCGGACGCATTCCAGTAAAGGTTGCGATCAAACACGCAAACGTCGGGCCCGCAATGCGCGCTGCCATAATCCCCGACCGCCTTCCCCTCCGTGAAGCAAATCAGATTGCGCCGGCAACCAAGCTCGAACCCGCCGATGCCGCCACGTTCCACTTGCGCGCCGCGATTGAAGGCAAAAATGTTGTTTTCCACGGTGATGTCACGGTTGTGGTGCGCAAACAAAGCGCCATCCTGGCAACGGTACACAAGGTTCTTCAGGATCGACAGATCGTGGCTGCCCTCGTCCGGATAGATTCCCCAACCGCCGTACTCCCGTCGCGTGACGTCATGCACGACGTTGTAAGCGATGCGGCTGCCGGGCGTGCTGCAGGCGTAAATCCCGGCCAGGTCGCTGAGCACGCCCTGGCCGATGTCGTGCACGTGATTGTATTCGACGATATTGCCCCGGGCCTGGCTCGACCCGAAATCCTGCACCGAGCCGATGGAAATGCCCGAATAGAAAAAGTCGAAGATGTGATTATGCACGATCCTGTTCTCCCCATTGTCGCCCACGAACACCCCCACGCCCGCTGCAGTGAGCCGTCCTCCATGAGCAATCATGTTGTCCGCCACGGTGATCCTTTGGCTGTGCGGCCCTTTCGGCATGGCGGCCTTGCGCTGGAGTCCTCGCTGCGTCAGCCGGCCTGACCCGTCGGTCTCCCACGAGAAGAAGTGGCCGATCCGGATTCCTCCCGCGCCGATATCCGTGATCCGGTTGCGCGCGATCTCGATGTCTGCACAGCCGACATCCACCTCAATACCGTAGTTGCCGACATGTTCAATGCCGCCGCCGGTGACGGCGCATCGTTCGGCATGATCAAACAGCAGTGCGCCGGGCACTTCGATTCCGGCTTGCAGCGACGAGGCATAACCTGCGGGCGGCTGCCATTCGGTATGAGAAAACGTAATGCCCTCGAAACGCAGGTCGTGCACCGGGGCGTCCGCGCCTCCGACCACTCGCAACACCTGCTGCAGCCGCGGTGCGATCAATTCGGCCGGCGCCATTTCTTCCCCCGGTAGCGGAAGATAGAACAGCACTCCGCTCGGACGCTCCAGATACCATTGACCGGGTGTGTCCAGCGCCTCGAACACGTTCTCCACCCAATACACCGAAGGTCGCCCGGACATCTCGACCAGCGCAAACAGACTCGGGCGGTCGAGGGTTACGGTGCGCGTCTGGGCGTTGACGCTCTCGATCGGCAGCCGGTTGTCCAGCCACCGGGTGATTCCGATGACGTCCACATCCCGAAGATTGCGCCACTCGGGCACAATATCCCCCGGTGCATAGACAAACTGCTTCGTCGGGCTCCTGAGAAAGTCGCCGGTGTAACCCGGCAGCGATTCAATCCGATATTCTCCCTTTTTTGGCAACCGCGTCCGCGACCTCCGTTCGCCGTTCACAAAAAGCTGTCGGAAATTCAGGCGTCCCGCCTTGACTTGCGGAATGTTCACCTTCCAGGCCTTGCGACCATTGACCTCGTCCCAATGCCCCACCGGCAGACGCCATCCGCCGCTGACAACCACATTTTCGCCCTCTGCCGCAGCGTAAACGACCGGAGCTTTCTCCGCTCCGGAATCTTCCGGACCAAACTCCAGGGTTGAGTCGAGAAAGTACGTCCCGCTTCGCAGCACCACGCGAACGGTCCGCGGTTCCTTATGGGTCTTGCGCAGGCTGCGAACTGCATCGCGAGCCCGAGTGATCGTCGCGAACGGTCCGTCGTTTCCGGCGGGCTTGGATGATGTGCCCGACCAAGCGTCGTTGCCTCGTGCAGAAACGTAAAAATCCGCCACCCCCGGATTTTCAAACGATGTCGCGGCGACAGCCCTCAATCCGCCCGAGACGCACGCTGCGACCAGCAAGAGTTTCAGTTGCGCCGATGCGATCATGGCATTGGCGCTCTTTCCTAGATCGCCGCGTCCGAGGCGCCGGTCAGGAGCCGGCATTTCATCTTGCCTTGAGATACAGCACCGCGTCCCCATCCATCGGTGGGTGGAACAGTTCCTTGCCATTGGAGGACGCAACGCGGCCATTTCCCGACATGGTGCCTTTTGCTGGATCAAACCATTCGTAATCATAAACTCCTGCCTTCAGGCTCACGGAAAAATCTGCGCCGGCTCTGGGTTGGTAAACCAGGTACTCAACGCCGTCATTGGCCAGACAATATCCGGTTGATGCCCGCTCGTCTCGCGGCATCATGGACGTCAGATTCATCCTCTCTGCGAACACACGTGTTTCGCCCATGCTGCGTCGCACGTTTTCCGCATTTTCCGGGAGAGTTTCCCACAGGGAGGATTTTTCGTACGGGTCCATCCACACCGGATTCAGCCCTCGAAGGAAGCTTTTCCAAACCCAGATCCGATTGCCTCCGACTCCCCACAAATGGTCGGTGTCCGCGACAACGACTTTCACCCCCGCGGCCGCGGGTGGATTCTCTTTATAGTCGTTCTTGTCCGGACTCGGCGAAATCCAGTCGGCGGGACTGTTGAACAACCGGTCGGTATCATCGCCGCCACCGAAGCCGTCCGAGGTAATGCCGACCGGATGCTGCTTCGGTTTGGACTTCTCGTACTCATGAATGAAGCGAATCAGGTGATACTGCCAGTCGGTGGAGGGAAGACCGTTTTCATTGGAGATTTCGTAAAGAACGTTGTCGAGGTCGTTCACCGTGTCGATCACTTGGCGTACGTACGCTTCCTGCAACCGGGTGATCGCAGGGCTGGCCAGCGCGTAAATCTCCAGTCCCTTTCCCTGACGATTCAGATCGCCGTCGATTCCGTTGATGTTGTTGCAGGGGTTGAAGGGGTGCGTCTTCCAGCCGTCCGGAACAAAGCGGAGTCCCCAGCCCTCGAAGAACATGATCGAGACGTAAACACCGCGTTGGCCAGCAGCTTCGACGCGCGACCTCAGCCGTTTGAAGTAATCGTCGTCGAACTTCTCGAGATCGAATTTTGGCTTGTTGTCCAGGGCGTTGCCGGGTCCGGCGCGTTTCCATGGGTGTGGCGCGCAGTATCGGGCTTGTGCGCTTTGCCTTTCGGTCCATTTGGGCAGTTCCCACCGCCAGAGCCGGATGAAGTTGTGATGATGTCTTGCCAGGAAATCGAGGTAATGGGCAAAGTCGAAGGCGGGAGGAGGATCAGAGTAGCCCATGTCTTGAAGGCTGTTCCAGGTGTGCGAACCGGTGAGATAAATGGCCCTGCCGCTGTCATCGGTGAAGTAACGCCGGTTGGACGGATGAACTCGCAAAGGCCCCTGTATTGGAAATATTCGCGGTGCTGACGCTGCGGGATCCACCGTACTGCGGACTTGATGCTCTGCAGCGTTGATCACCAGCACACCATCCTGCCAGCTTGCGGGCCGGGTGAATGGCTGCGTGCCGCTGGTGGGGAAATGGCCGATCCATTCGCGATCGCCGGTCGCCGGATCAACCCATTCCGCCGCGGCCGAGTTCGCCGCCGTGATTTTCGCCATGTTCACCTCGATGTTCGGATCGCCGGCAATGTAGGCGATAATCCATGTGCCCTCGGCGGAACGACCTCCAAGATTCAGCACGTCGCCCCGGGTCTTTCCGCCGGCGCTCAGCACAGACGGGTCGGGAGTGAATGCCCACCATTTCGGCAGGCGGGTAAAAACGTCCCGCAGTACCGTCATCTGTTTCGCACCGGGATCATCGAGGGCCTCTCGCCACCGTGGTTTGACACGCCAGGAATCGTTGTGGCCGTAGCCGTGGAACCCCCCGGCCAGGCAGGTATAGTACGCCTCGCGCCGCACCAACAACGGCGTGACAGGATATCCATACTCTTCGCCACCTTCATACACACCTTCCAGCATCGTCACCGGTTTGAAGGGTGATTTTTGGTAGTCGGCGACAGCCATCGGATAGATGGCATCGAGCCGGTTCCACACCTGGATGGAATTGAACCCCAGCCAGGGCTCCGCGTGCATGAAACTGGAACTGGCCGGCGACGGATCGGGGTGCATCGAGAAGAGGTACCTGCCGCGGTCTCCTTCTTGAATGCCTTCAGCAAGTTTGCGCGCGATCGCCTCATAGCTGTCGAGAGCTTTCGGATAAATCGTCCATATAATATTGGGGTCATCGCGATACCTCCTCGTGACCCAGGCAGCCCATGGCCTGGCGTTGTCCACCGTCATCCGGTCGCCGTAAGTCTGGTGGTAAATCCCGATGAGCAGATGGATGTCATTCGTTTGCGCGAGTTTTACCACCGCGTCCACGTGCGCGAAATATTTTGGATTTGGCGTCGCCGGATTGTTGTCCACCCAGGGATGCTCTCCTTCGAGGTTCGGACCCGTCCCGTTGCCGACTCCGGTGAGCATGACCATGACCACGCTGAATCCCTTGGTCTTGCGGTTTTCAAGGATCCGCTTCGCGTCGCCCAGGGAATAACGGCGAAACAACTCCCACTGCGTGTCCGCCAGAAAATAGAACGGTTCACCCCGCGCATCGACAAAATACCGGCCGTTTGGACTGACGCGAATCGGACCCGGCGCTGCCCCGGCTGGAAAAGAGGCCATGCTCAGCGCCGCCAGCGCCACCACGTGACCCGGAATGATCCGCATTTTCATTCGGAATCTCACTTTCGTCCAAGCCACACGGATACCGAAGCGTCCCGTCTTCCTCTGCGATTCCTCTGTCTTCGTGTCAGGGAGAAAACCGGGATCAGGTGATCTTCGGCACAACGTAGGGCTGTCGGTAGTCACGATGAGAAAGCGCGTTGGCTTCGGTCGCAAAATTCTTGACGAACCGTTCCTGCTTCGGGTCGAACGTTACCCAGGGTCCAAGAGTGGCGGGGGTGCCACCGAGATCAACGCCGTTTTCGCGCAAATACTCGCGACAACGATCGAAGGCATCCGCCAGTTCACGGTCTTCACGGACCGTTGCCTGGATCGCCTCGGGCGATGACTGCTTCCCGAGCCGGTGGGAAATGTTCGCCATGTGGCAGCAGGCAGTGGAACGGTGCCCCTCCAACACCTCGGCTACCAGCTCGCCGGCCTTCCGGTCGCGGACGGCGCCCAGAAAGTTGGAGAGGTGCGAGGTTTCCAGTTTTTTTTCGCTGCCGTCGTCGGGGATGTCCTTGATTCTCTTTCCCTGTTTGTCGAAGAGCGCGCCTCCGGAGGCGTCGCCGGCGAAGTAACCGCCTTCGCAGTCAATCACGATACCACCGGTCCGATTTCGAAACTTGCCGATCGATCCCTTCGAAATGCTCACGTTGCGGACCTCGCAGATGAGCGGGGCCGGCTGGTAATCGAACAGGGCGAGATGGGTGTTGGCTGTTTCACCGCAGTCGTTGAACGCAAACCGGCCGCCAATGCTCATGGCGCGCGGAGGCGGTTGGTTCTGTCCCAGCGCCCATCGGCAAATGTCCATGACGTGAATCCCGTTGTTGCCGATCTCGCCACCGCCCGTGGCCCAGAACCAGTGCCATTCGTAATGCAGTTGCTTTCGCATAAGCGGAGTCTTGGGAGCGGGGCCGCACCAGAGATCATAGTCCACCGTGGCCGGTGGTGGCGTCGGAGCGCTGACCCCGCCGATACCGTCGCGCGGCCGGTAAACCAACGCGTGGGCAAACCGGATGGCGCCAAGCTCGCCGCCGCGCAGGTCGTCAAACACCCGGCGCAGGAAAGTGCTCGAACGATTCTGAGTGCCGACCTGGACCATTCGGCTGTATTTCCGGGCGGCAGCGACCATTTGCCGGCCTTCCCAGATGTCGTAGGAAAGCGGCTTCTCGACATAGGCGTCCTTGCCGGCCTGACAGGCCCAGACGGTCGCCAGCGCATGCCAGTGATTCGGCAGGGCGATGACCACCGCGTCGATGGTTTTGTCGTCGAAAACTCTGCGAAGATCGCGATAAGTGGCGACCTCTTCGCCTCGATCCTTGAAAGGCCGGGTCTCGCGGTCGAGGTGCGTCTGGTCCACGTCGCACAATGCGACAATTCTGGCGCCGGGGACCTCTCGCACGCGGGGAATGAGCTGATGTCCTCGTCCGCCGACACCGCCGACCGCGGTGGTTGAGCCGAGCCCTATCACCGCTACACGCGCGGTGTCGTTGGGGCCCGGAGATCGGGACGAACGCTGGGCTCCGATCACTATTCCCGGCATCCCCAGCGCGAGCCCGGCCGTCACCGAACTCTTCAGAAAGTTTCTACGCGTGGTCCGTTTCATGGTTGTTTCCTCAATTGTTCCGCGGTTTCAGAGCCCCGGATGAAGTTGTGTTGATGTCTTCCCGAAAATCGGGTGGACAGGAAAGTCGAAGGCGGGCGTCGCTGCGGGAGTGTCCGCATCACCAGCCGGTCTCGTTCTCAGGAAAGGAGCTATCTTCGGGTTCATCGTCATTAAATGCGAGCGGAGTGATCATCGTCCATACGCCAGCGGAGTTGCCTTGTCACCTGGAAAAAAGGCGCGCGAACATCTGAGATCCGTTGCCCGCAATTCGTCTGGCGCGGCCCGGGAACGACCCGCGTCTTCGTAAAGTGGCACGCGGATGCCGGTGTTAATTCCGTTTGATGGTCTGCATGGCTTTGCCCAGCGCGCGCAGTTGTTCCATGAAAGAGTCGCTGATCATGCCGTCGATCCCGATGGGCACATCCCAGGTGACGACACCACCCTGATCTACAATCTTGCGGGTGCAATCGATCACTTGCCAGTTTTTGAAGCGGGGCGGGCTTTGACACCACATCGGCCCGAGAAAACTCAGCATGTGAAACTGGGCGCTGCCGACCCAGCGACCTTCGCATTTCACTTTGTCCGGTTCATTGATTTCGCCGGCGGTGTAGTCCTCGGCAGGTGTCAACGTGATGATGGGATTGATCACCCCGGGGTTGAAGGCAATGATACTGTTCGGATTGCCAGCGCGGGCCGCGGCGGCGAAGCTGGCAAAGTTGGGGGGCGTCGGATGCCGGTACATTGCGTCGGAGTAATAGCAGCCGTCAAACCACCAGCCGGACACCTTGTCACCCCAGCGCAAGGACCATTCGCGGATGACGGCTTCCCATTTTCGTTGAAAATTCTCCAGTCGATCGTCCGATCCTCTCCGCCACTCGAGCGCCTTCATGGCTGCGGGATCGCGGTCGGGCGCGCCGGAAGGCAGGTACACCATCAGCCGGATGCCTCTGGCATGAAGCGGCTCGTACAGGTCTGCGATCAGGTCGCGTTTGGAACACTTGCCGGGCAGGTTGCCAACGAACTTGTCGTAGGTTGCGTTGGGTGAACAGTAAAACCCCGAGTTCTGGCCCAGCGTGACGACATAATAGCCGGCGCCGGCGGACGCCAACTCGTCGGCCAGTCCCTTCACGTCAAAGCCATCGACAGCCTTGTTCCAGTTTTCGACGGTGATTTGATCGTCTTTCAGGACCGTGTCGGCCATGTAATGCGTAAACACGCCCCATTTCGCGTCTTTGAACCAGTCAGTCCGACGGGTCTTCACCGATGTTCCCTCGCTTGCCGCGAATCCGATACTACTCATCAGCGATAGGGCAATCAGGTAAAACTCGATGCTTCGTCCGTTCATTCCAAAATGATAGACCGCATCAACTCTTGCGGACAGACTAACGATGCAATTCCTTCGCAGCAGGATTCGTTCGGTTGGGGACTGTCCGTCGCGGATACCCGAAAAATTCCCAGATCACGCCGGGGAGTTCCGTCTCATCGACATTTGAGTAATTCAATGTCGAAACCGCCTCTTCGATCATCGGATCGGCATAGCGTCGGTATCCCGGCCAGAGTTCCGGACTGTAACCTATGACCGGATGCCCGGATTTGTTCCCGGGTCTGCGATCGGTCTCGTTCCTCGACCGGATTGCCCGCTTCCAATGCCTCAAGAGTGCTGGTTCTGTTCCTTTGTCGGTTAATCCGAATACTCCGGTCATGCCGTTGTGGTACGCCATCTCGGCCCCCAACACCGCTCCCGACATCTGCGCCAAGTGGTATCCGCCGCTGGTATAATCCGTGGTGTACCAGTCGCGTTCTGGAAACCGGAATCCTTCGCGCGTGTAGGTATCGGTGTTTGCGCCCGACGGATAGACGGCCAACAAATACATCACGAGGTCATATCGGTTGGCCGCGTCGGAAGGATGCTTGCCTCCAGGGAAGGTGACTCCGTCGAACGTGAACAAATCGTGTGGCCACCCGCTGTCCGCCCAGTAATCGACCGCGGCCTGATCGCCCGAGACAAGCGCACAGGCCAGGGAAGGTCCCATATAGCGGCTGTACCAGTTCGGGAATGAGACCATCTTTTTCCCCTCGCGCATTTCGGGAGGAACCACGTCGTGGCCTGATTGGGAAGGCGCGCCCGGGTTGCGCGTGTCAAACTTGAGGCGTTCTGCGGACAATTTGAACCAGTCTTTTAACTTCGTCTTCTCCGCGGAGGAAAGCTTGTCCGGGTGGTAAGCCAGAATCAAATCGAACATCCAGGGAACCGAATATCCGGAAGAATAGCAGCCGGCGGTGCCATACCAGTCCGGCAGACCACTTGGGAAGGCCCTCATGAAACTGAGCAAGGAGGCGCGGATGGCATTAGCCTTCTCGGGTGCCGGCTGGATCGCATAGTTCAAAGCCGCCTTCATGTTGGTCGGATGAGGATTCGAGTTGTCCGGAATCGTCTTCACCGCGATGGCATCCCTGATTTCGGCATTGTACCGGTCGTAGAGATGCCGGGGACTGTGCCGCACCAGGATCATCTGCCGCATTTCATCGATCTCGCTCTGGTTGTAATAAAGATTGGGATGGCTTCCGTCCGCGATCGGAGTGACCCGTCCCCACATCCCCTTTGGCGAGTCGGTGAGAGGCGTGCGGTTGTCAGCCGCAAGGAACATCGTCGTCAGCATCATCGCCATCGCGCACAGGCGGGTCTTTTCGGTCTGATCATTCATTGGAACCTCGACGCCAACACCGCGATTGTATTCAGCTTTTGCGATTCGAAGAATCGCGCCCAGTTTTGGCAACAATACCAAACAGGGTCAAAACAGTCGACGACCGCGGTTTGCTTCCCTTTCGACCGTTGTCACGCGCCGTTCTGCTTTTGAAGATCCTGCCAGCCATCGGACGGTCAAACCAGATGCGGGCATGCCGCCTCCCATTCTTGATTTGTCTGTCACCCGCCATAAGGGATCTCTCAATCCAAAACCTTTGGCAAATCGGGCAACAGGTCGCAGCCGCGCGACCGGCCTCGCTTTATCGCATAGCGGATGTAAAGGCGGCGGAAGTCAGACGCCAGAAATTGGAAGTGGAAGCGAGACCTGTCCCTGAAAACTTAAATCACGCGAGCGTTATTGGCTGGCCGGCAGACAAACCCGCACAAAAGAGCTTTGCTCAGGAACTGGCGGCTGTTGCGCGTTACGTGGCGAAGCCAACCGGCTGAACACCCCACTGAGACGGCAATCCAAGCTCTACCTCCCCTCGCGATTCTATTTCGCGCTTATTCGCGGAGGAGTCCTTGGTGGCGCAGCCACTCGGCACACGTCTCCGTCCAGGCTGAGCACAAGTGGTCGTTCTTGCGGACACCGAAGTCGTGGGCCGACCCCGCATAGACGTGGAGTTCAGCCGACACTCCGGCCTTTTTGAGAGCGAGATACATGAGCACGCTGTTCTCCGGCGGACTGATGATGTCCTCGCCACCATGCACGAGGAAGACCGGCGGTGTGTTGGTCGGGACGCGCAGATCCGGCGCGAGTTCATCTTTGTCCTTCGCCTTGAGGTAACCCGAATAAACCGGAATCGCGAAGTCGGGCCGGCAACTGATTTTGTCCACGTCATCAACCGGCTCGTAGGTCCGCTTCTCGAAACTCGTCGCTGTCGCAATCGCCAGATGGCCGCCCGCGGAGAAACCCACGATGCCGATGCGATCCGGTTTGATGCCCCATTCAACTGCCCGACTCCGCACCAGACTGACAGCTCGCTGCGCGTCCTGCAGCGGGCGTCGGGCGGGTTCTTTTTCCGGCTCACCCGGACGTCGCGGCACGCGATACTTGAGGATGATTCCAGTCGCGCCAATCGAGTTCAGCCACTCGGCGACTTCCTCGCCTTCGAGTTGCCAGTAAAGATTCCAGTAGCCGCCTCCGGGACAGATCAGGACTGCAGTGCCTGTCTCCTTTTCCTTTGTAGGCCGATAGATTGTGATCGTTGGCTTTGAGACATCGGTGATCATGCGGGTCGGTTCAGTGACCTCGACCTGCTTGCGGTCGAGCGCCGGCGACATGCGAACCCTTTCCGGGCCGATGTTGCCGGGTTCATCGGGAGGTTTGCCCGGCCAGATCTCGACGACCAGCGGTTCGGCGGCGGCGGCCGACCATGCGACCGTCAACGATACGAACAACAACAAAGCTGACAAAGTGGTTTTCATGATGAGATTCCTCCGAAGTGGACTGGTAAATGTTTTTGAATCTGATCGTCAGGCAACTTGTCGAACGGCGGCCGCCGGATTACCGGTTAGAAATTGCGGCACAGAAATTCTTTCACTACAGCAAGGCGTTCCTCGTCATAGAACGCCGCTCCGCCATGAGCAGCGCCGTGAACGATCTCCAATTGAACCGGAGCTTTCGCTTTCCTGTATGCGCCCCAAAGCTCGAGCGCCTGATTGACGGGCATCTGCGGATCCTGATCGCCGTGCAACAGGAGAAGCGGAGGATCATGAGGATCCACGTGAAAGGCGGGACTCGCGAGCCGGGCGAGCGCGGGAACGTCGTCCGGCTGGCCGCCCAGCAGGAGGTCCAGCGCCGGCACGCGAACCTTCAAGCCGTGTGGCGTTGATTGGTTGAGAATGGTCGTCAGGTTCGCCGCGCCGTAGAAACTGATGATTCCCTGCACGTCTGAACTCTGCGTTCGGTCGCTCCCGATTTCCCCTTCGAGCTCGGCGTAACCGTTGGACACGCCCACCAGCGCCGCGAGATGCCCGCCGGCCGAATCGCCGGCGATTACAATCTTCCTCGAAGGAACGCGCCATTGCCGGCTGTGCCCGCGCAGAAAACGGATGGCGGCTTTCAGGTCATGAATCTGCGCCGGAAACCTGGCCACGGTGGAAAGACGATAATCAACGCTGGCGATGGCATATCCTTCCTCCGCCAGTTTCCCGATTGGAACACTGCTTTTTGAACCGGACCGCCAGGCTCCGCCGTGCACCCAGACGATCAACGGCACTCGTGGTTTTCCGTGAGGAAGATGAAGATCCAGCTTCAGGGGCTGCCCGCCGACACGTGCATACTCGACGTCGCGGATGATTTCGCCCGAATCCGCGGCGATGCCCCTGACTGAAGACAAGAGAAGCAAAACAACCGACGACAGAAGTATTCGGATTATGGAGCGCACGAGCCGACAATAACGAAGGGCCAGTCGCGTGGCGAGAGTCCATCGAAACCGGTCCGGAACCAGGAATGGGGGAACTTTCTACTTGTCCCGTTGCTACCGGCCACTTATGTTCCGTTACGCTGTCGGAAAGCAAACTCGTATCAGTCCGTTTCCTGCTGGCATGAGCCCTCGATTGAAGACCTTTTGGACGCGCGTTCTACTCGCGACCGTGGGCGTCATCGGATCGCCACCACAACACGCACTTGCGTCGTCTCCTGTCTCTTCACCCGTGTCCTCCATGGTCAACCAGTATTGCGTGGACTGCCACGACACCGAAATGAAGAAGGGTGGACTCGACCTTGACAGCATCCTCGGGGACGACGTGACGCAACATTCTGAAGTCTGGGAAAAAGTTGTCCGCAAACTGCGCACGCGCCAGATGCCGCCGATGGAAAAGCGCCGCCCTGATGAAAACACCTACGACAAGGTCGTGACTCGACTGTCGGACGCGCTGAACAGCGCGGCTGTCGCGCATCCGAATCCCGGCCGAACGGAAACGTTGCGACGGCTCAACCGGACCGAATACGAGAACGTCATTCGCGACCTTCTCGCGCTGGATATCGATTCCACCGAGTTGCTCCCGAAAGATGACGCCGGCCAGGGGTTCGACAACGTCGCGGTCGGGGTTCTCTCTCCGACGCTCCTGGACCGCTATATTTCCGCCGCGCAAAA
>Ga0134126_10004967_pt1 | contig 16609 bp, 20 predicted proteins | sample KB31752_FD_96881 | JGI IMG/M metagenome (GOLD analysis project Ga0134126, IMG submission 96881) | Terrestrial soil microbial communities with excess Nitrogen fertilizer from Kellogg Biological Station, Michigan, USA - KB3-175-2 | ecosystem: Environmental > Terrestrial > Soil > Unclassified ...
GGATGAGCCCGGCCAGCGCCGCGGGTTGGGACAGAAAAGGAGAGTGCGAGGTGCTCAACCGCTGGACATCATCGGCGCGCGCCGCGATGAGCTCCTGAGTGGCGACGGGAATCGCGTTGTCGGCTTCGCAGATGACGTACGTGCTCGGGATGGTCTCCCACGCTGTCTCGGTCAGTTCCTGTCGCATCGAGGCGTAGGACTGGTAACCGAGTTGGGAGACCGCTCGCCGGGCGGTCGGGGTGTCGACGTCGTTGTAGAAGACCTTCGTGGGCGTCATGGCCTCGACGTAGTCGTCGATTCCGTCTCCGTGGTGGAGCCTTGACCACGACATCAGCGAACCCCCGTTACGGGATTGCGGCGACTCACCGGCCCGGAGTTGGAATGCGGCGAGATAGACAATGCGTCGGACATTCCTCGCCTCCGACAGTCCCTGCGTGGTGGGAACGCCGCCGTACGAATGAGCGAGCACGACGACCGGTCCATCAATCGCCGCGGCTGCTTGCGCGATCACTTCAGCATCGGCGTACATGTCCCGCAGGGTGGCGGGGTCATCGCCGCTGCTTGTCAGCGTCACGGTGTGCACGTCGACATCCGGTAGTTCGTCGACAAGACCACGAAAGTGGATGGGCTTGTGCCAGGCACCCGGGACGATGACCAGTGAGGGCAGACTCATTGGTCGTCGGCTGTTACATCGCCGATGACGCGGATGATCGCCTTGCCGCTACGACGGTTGGTCGGGTCGAACGCTGCAGGAGCCTCTTCGAGGGGGTATATGGCTCCAACGAGTGGACGCAGCCGCCCATCTCGAAGCCTGTGCTCCAGCGCGGCAAGCGCTGCGCGATCGGGTTCGACGACGAAGAAGACAGCCCGTCCGTTTTCAGGCTGAGTGCTCGGTGGCTCGGCGATGCTGACAAGCGCACCACCCGAACGGACCAACGTCGCTGAGCGATAGAGGATTTGACCACCGAACACGTCGAACACCATGTCTACTTCGCCGATGTCTTCCAGCCGGTCGCGGTCCAGGTCCACGAAGATTTCCGCACCCAGACCGAGCACGGTCTGCCGGTGGCGGTGCGGCCAGTGCCGATCACTCGAGCCCCTGCCTCACGCGCCAGTTGCACCGCAATCGAACCAACGCCCCCGGCAGCGCCGTGAATCAGGACGGTCTGCCCGGCCCCGAGATGGCCGTGGGTGAACAATCCCTGCCATGCGGTCAGACCTGAAATCGGTAGCGCCGCAGCCGTAGTGTGGTCGACTCCGGCCGACAGCGGCGCAAGGTTACGCGCCTCGACTGCCACGAATTCGGCCAGCGTGCCATTGCGGCACCAGTCGGTGACCCCGAAGACTCGTTGGCCGACAGTCAGACCGGTGGTCCCATAACCCAACTCGACAACCACCCCGGAGACCTCGTGGCCGGGAATGGTCGGCGTCCGGTCACGCCCGGCCCGGTCGGTCCAGGTGCCCGGCCAGTCGAGTTCGCCCGGGGTGAAGCCTGCCGCGTGCACCCGCACGATGACGTCGTTCTCGGCAGCGTGGGGGTAGGGCACCCCCGCCAACGCCAGCCCGTCGACACCGGCAGCGCGGTCACGCGCGATGATCGCTTGCATCGTCTTCACTGTGCGTGTCGGCGGGCGCTGGGATGGCGCAGAGAATCGCGGGACGTGACTTCTTGCGGCTCGAGCATGGTGATCATGTCGACGCCGGGCGCGCAGATGCACACCGCAAGGAAGCGGCTCCAGCCGGTGGCGTCCAAGTTCCTCATCTGATAGTGCACCACCTCACCGCCCGGCTCCCAAAAGGCCTCGCCGGCAGCAATTTCGGTGGGCGCTTCGCCCTCGAGCTCAAAGAGGATTCTGCCCTGCAATACGTAACCGAATACCGGTCCCGAATGTCGATGTGGCCCTAGTCCGGCGTCCGCGGGGGGAAGCTCGACGAGCTGTGTCATCGAGTGCGCACCGTTGGGGATCGGAGGCGGGGTGACGCACAACAGATCGGTGATCTTGGTGTTGCCTACTTCCAACATCCTTTCAACGCTAATTGCGGTATCGCGCTCGTTGTGGGCCACTTCGGTACGGCGAGAAGGGGCCAGTTGAGCCGGGCTTGTCAGGGCAGCAGTCGGATCAGGGCATCCAAAGCAGCTGACCATGCGCTCGGAGCGGGCGCTGCAAACCCGATCACTAAACCGTCCCGCTCGCTGCCGGTTTCGGGATGGCGATACAGATCAAGACCCGCCACGCCGAGCCGTCGCCACGCGCGTTGACGAGACAGCGCGCTCTCGTCGGCACCGGCAAGCGCGAGCATCACATGCAGACCCGCGGGCATTCCCACCACGGTGGTCTTCGGTGATGACCGGGCGACAGCGGCGACGAGTTGCTCGCGGCGGCGCCGATACTGGGCGCGCATTGTCCGAATGTGTCTGTCATAGGAACCGGACACGATGAATTCGGCCATCGCCAACTGGTCCACGAAGCCGGAGGTCTCCTCGGTTTCGCCTTTCTGCCTGGCCACCGCGTCGACGAGTCGGTCCGGCAACACCAGCCAGCCGAGCCGAAGCCCCGGCGCCAGCGACTTGCTCGCCGTGCCCATATAGATGACATGTTCGGGATCGATACCGTGCAGTGCACCGACAGGGCTGCGGTCGTAGCGGAATTCGCCGTCGTAATCATCTTCGATGATCACTCCGCCGGTACGTCGCGCCCAATCGACGACCGCTGCGCGGCGGTCGGAATGCAAAGGCACGCCAAGGGGGAACTGGTGCGACGGCGTGAGCAGCACACCGCCCACCCCTCGCATGTCCTCGAGCGCCATGACCTCAGCGCCGTAGGAGTCCACTCTCAATGGCGGACGACGTAACCCCGCTCGAGTGAGCGACGCCCGTTGTGAGGCCAGGCCGAACTCCTCGGCGGCAACGGCGGCGACCCCGGCTTCTGCCAAAGCACCGGCGACGAGGCTCACTCCTTCGGCTGCCCCAGAGCACACGACGATGTTGCACGGCCGGGCCCGAACGCCGCGAGCGCGGGCCAGATACTGAGCGAGGGCGCTGCGAAGCTCCGGCCTGCCATGCGGGTCGGCGTAGCCGAACGCCTCGAACGGTGCCGCGTTCAACGCGCGCTTGACCGCGCGGCTCCACTCTGTCCGCGGAAACGACGACAGGTCCGGATGCCCAGGCCGCAGGTCGTTGTCCAATCGGCCCGGCGCCCGTCTCTGAGGCGGCGCGGCGACGGACCGCACAACCTCGCCCGCCCGTTGAGAGACCAACGTGGCCGAGCCATGTTGTGATGTCAACCAACCCTCGGCGATGAGTTCGGCGTACGCACGCGCCACGGTGTTCCTCGCGACGCCGAGGTCGGCGGCCAGCGCACGGCTCGACGGTAACCGGGTGCCCGGCACCAATCGCCCCGAACGGATCGCGCCGCGAATGGCGTCCATCACGCCGTCACGGACCCTGCCGCCGACGCGATCCAGGTGTAGATCCAATCCGGCGACCGAGCTTCGTGCGGCACCGATGCCGGCCACGTCGGCGATCTCGTCCATGGCGTCATCTCTCCCAAATCGCGATGTTACGAAAACGTCGGCGCGCGTAGGCCGTATTGCAGCACTTCGCGACGGCTGCCGAGCCGGTCCTTGGGGTCAGGCACAATTGACAGCGTCCGATGAGGGTTCTCGAAGATTCTTGGCGCTACGGCGTCGGCTGCCTCGCTGCGCTGTCACTACTGACAGCGTGCGATGCGGGCGCGGGCGACTCGGGCGCACCGTCGGCCAGTTCGGTCGCGACGGCCTCCGCGCCGGTGACCGCCACGACCGTTGCCGCTCCGCCCAGTGCGCAAGGTCCGCTGACGAAGAAGTGGTTCGAACTCCAAGCCGGCGACTGCCTCGCCGACCCACCGCCGACTGATCCCAGCGTGGTCACCGTGTCCGTCGTCGATTGTGCGATACCGCATTCGGCGGAGGTCTATCTGCGGGCGCCCGTGGAGGTCAATGCCGCGATCGCCGACGTTGCCGATCGACAGTGCAATGCTGGATTCGCCCAGTACACCGGGCAGTCCGTCGGCGGCGGCCCGTTGGCGGTGACCTACCTCATCGACTCCAATCAGGACCGGACGTCGAGCGATCCCCTGCCGAGCACCGTCATCTGCCTGCTTCAAGCCGCCAAAGGCGGGCCGGTGACGGGGTCTGCCCGCCGCTGATTACGGCGAAACCGACTGTGGCACAGCCCCGGTCGGGGCCGGCGGGGGCGGAGACGGTGACACAGGGAGACACAGCCCGGTGTGGTCGTAGTCGAAGTATCTGCCGGGTAGGCAGAACGGAGCGCACCCGTTGGTGACTCCGGTTTCACCTGGTGCGCACGCGGTGAGAACGGCGGGCGGGGGCATGACCGCGGGGGCCAACGGTGCCATCAGCGCTACCACGGACAGGGCGGCGATGAGAAGCCGTCGCATCGGCTCAGTGTAAGTGTGAAGCCAATCGGCCATCCGTAACCTGGGTGAGGTGAGCATTGCGTCGGATGCCGCCGTCGTCCTGGACGACCGGTTCTCCCGTGAGCTGCCGGAGATGGCTGTGCGATGGCGGGCCGAGGTACCTCCCGACCCGCGGCTGTTGGCGCTCAACGAGCGATTGGCCGTCGACCTCGGTCTGGACGTGGCCTGGCTGCGAAGCGCCGAAGGCCTGCAGTTTCTGGTCGGGGTCTCGGTGCCGGACGGAGCCACGCCCGTCGCGCAGGCGTACGCCGGCCATCAGTTCGGCGGCTTCGTCCCGCGCCTGGGTGACGGACGGGCACTGCTGCTCGGGGAGATCGTCGGTACGGACGGCACGGTCCGCGACATTCATCTGAAGGGTTCGGGCGCCACGCCGTTCGCGCGAGCAGGCGACGGCCTTGCCGTGGTCGGCCCCATGCTGCGCGAATACGTCATCAGCGAGGCGATGCATGCCCTTGGCATTCCCACCACCCGCTCCCTCGCCGTTGTGGCCACTGGTCGCCGCGTCCATCGGGACACGCTGTTGCCGGGAGCCCTGTTGGCGCGGGTGGCGAGTAGCCACCTGCGAGTGGGCAGTTTTCAATACGCCGCGACCGCCGGCGACGTCGACCTGGTGCGGCGGCTCGCCGACCACGCCATCGCCCGGCACCATCCGAGCGCCGCCGACGCCGAGAATCCCTACCGCGCGCTGTTCGAGGCGGTCGTCGCCGCCCAGGCGTCGCTGGTGGCGCGGTGGATGCTCGTCGGGTTCGTGCACGGCGTGATGAACACCGACAACATGACGATCTCCGGCGAGACCATCGACTACGGACCGTGCGCGTTCATGGAGGCCTACGACCCCGCGACGGTGTTCAGCTCGATCGACAGCTGGGGCCGATACGCCTACGGCGAGCAGCCAGCGGTCGCGGGGTGGAACCTTGCCCGCTTCGCCGAGACGCTGCTTCCCCTGTTCGCCGCCGATATCGACCAGGCACTCGTCCTCGCCCAGGAGTCACTCGACGGTTTCCGCGGGCGATACGTCGCCGCCATGTCGGCAGGGATGCGGGCGAAGGTTGGCCTGCGCGACGTCGACGATGAGGTCGCGACGCCGCTGATCTCCGAACTGCTCGAACAGCTTCAGCAGAGCCGCGCCGACCACACGTCGTTCTACCGCCTGCTCGGCCGGGCGGCGCGCGGTGATGTCGAGCCGGTGCGCGGACAGTTCATCGACCATGCCGCGTTCGACGGCTGGTTGGCACGCTGGCAGGCACTCACTCCGGACGTGGACGCGATGGACCGGGTCAATCCGGTGTACATCCCACGAAATCACTTGGTCGAAGAGGCGCTTGCCGCGGCGACCGAAGGCGACCTCGAACCGCTCTCGCGCCTGATTGCGGCCGTCACGGCGCCGTATGCAGAACGGCCCGGTCTGGAGCGCTACGCCGAGCCGGCGCCGGACGATTTCGGCGCCTACCGGACCTTCTGCGGCACCTGATTCAGTAGTGGTAGGTGTCCGACGGGGCGGGCATGTGGACAGGCTCGTCGTCGAAGTGCGACACCTCGATGCCGTAGGAGCGAGCCAGCTCGAGGATTTTGGTGGCCCGCGCGATGCGCGGCAGGTCGGACCCGTTGCGGATCTCGCCGCCGTCGCGCTCGAACTCGGCGAAAAACTCCTTCGCCCAACCGATTTCGTCCTGCGACGGGGAGAGCCCCTCGTTCACGACCGCACACTGATCCGGGGTGAGGCAGATCTTGCCGGTCATCCCGAACTCCACGGAGACAGCCGTGGCCTCGATGAGCTTGAGGGGGTTGGAGCCGATGGTCGGCCCGTCGATCGCGCTGGGCAGATGCGCCGCCTTGGCGGCGATGGTGAAGCGTGAGCGTGCGTAGGCGAGTGTCGCAGGGTCTTCCCCGAAACCGGTGTCGCGGCGGAAATCACCAATGCCGAAGGCGAGCCGGAAGGTCCCCTTGGCCGCGGCGATCTCGGTGATGCGCTCCAGGCCCCGAGCTGTTTCCACGAGCGCAACGATCGGGATATTGGGCAGCCGCTTGGCGGTCTCGGTCACGTGGTCGACCGATTCGACCATCGCCAGCATCACGCCACCGATGGACGTGTCGGCGAGCGTCTTCAGGTCGTCGGCCCACCACTGGGTGCCGAAGCCGTTTACGCGCACCCAGTCGGAGTTTCCGGCGCCCAGCCAGCGCACGACGTTGTCGCGCGCGGTGAGCTTGTCCTTCGGCGCGACCGCATCCTCGATGTCGAGAACGACGATGTCGGCGCGGGAGTGTGCGGCGGCCTGGAACCGGTCGGCCTGCGCGCCGTTGACCAGCAGCCAACTCCTCGCGAGTACCGGGTCGATACGCGAGCCGACGTCGGCCGGATCGGGCGCGTTGGTGGTGACCTGTTCAGACATGTATCAATGCTGGCCTAAACGGTGGCGGCAAGGCAAAGCGGGGTGGTAAACCTCCGGCATGGCCGAGCGCGTCAGTTTTCCCAGTTCGACGGGACCGCGGCTGGCGGGCATCATCGACCGGCCCGCCGGGGAGCCCCGCGGCTGGGGCGTCTTCTCCCACGGGTTCACGCTCGGCAAGGACTCCCCCGCGGCGGCCCGCATCTGCAAGCAGCTCGCCGACGACGGCATCGGCATGCTGCGCTTCGATGCGCTCGGTCTGGGCGATTCCGAGGGCGACTGGGGCGACGGGTCATTCACCGTCAAAGTCAACGACGTCGTCCGGGCATGCGAGTTCATGGCCGAGGAAGGGACGCCCGCCGACATCCTCGTCGGGCATTCCTTCGGGGGCGCCGCGGTGATCGCCGCGGCCGGACAGTCACCCGGCGTAGGGGCACTCGCCACGATCGGAGCGCCGATGGACCCCTCCCACGCCGAGCGTCACTACGACGCGGTGGTCGACCGTGTGCTGTCCGAAGGCAGCGCCGAGTGGATGGTCGGCGGGCGTTGCCTCACGCTGAAGCGGGCGTTCGTCGAGGATGTCCGCGTGGCCGCCCTGCACGAGAAGATCCGCGGATTGCGGTTGCCGCTGCTGATCCTGCACTCCCCGACCGACAACACCGTCGGCATCGCGAACGCGAGTGAGATCTTCCGCACCGCACGCCACCCGCGCAGCTTCGTTTCGCTCGAAGGTTCGGACCACTTGCTCACCGGGCCCGGCCAGGCGCGTCGGGCAGGCCGAATCATCGGCGCATGGGCCGACGCGTACCTCCTCGCCGAGTAACCAGCGTCATATAGGCAGCGCGTCGGTCGCCGGTTTGGTGGCGACCAGTGGCGGGTATCCGCCGGCATCTTCGGAGCGGCATTGGACCACTGCGCCGGGTCGGGAATTAAAGGGACGGTGAGGTTTTGATGAAATTTGTGACTCGAGTCTTCGGTGTTGTCGTGGCGGCAACTTCAGCGATATTGGGCTCTGTTGCAGGCATGCCCACTGCGGCGGCAGAGCCATGCCCAGATGTGCAGGTGATATTTGCGCGCGGCACGTTCGAGCCGGCCGGTGTCGGTGTGACCGGCCAGGCGTTCGTCGACGCTCTGACCGGAAAACTCGCCGGCAAGTCGGTCGACGTGTATCCGGTCAACTATCCGGCGTCGCTGGATTTCGCGACGGCCGCTGACGGGGTGATCGATGCGAGCAACAAGGTTCGCGACGTCGCGGCCAGTTGCCCGAACACCAAGATGGTGCTGGGCGGATACTCCCAAGGTGCCGCCGTGGTCGCGTACTCCACAGAAGACGCGGTGCCTCCGGGCTTCAATCTGCCTGACGGCATCACCGGCCCAATGGCGCCAGAGGTGGCGAATCATGTCGCCGCGGTGGCACTCTTCGGCAAGCCGTCGAGCGGGTTCCTGCAGATGATCTACACGGGAGCGCCGCCGATCACGGTCGGCAAGCTCTACACCGGGAAGACAACCGACCTGTGCATTCCTGAGGACAACGTCTGCTCGCCGACGGGCACTGACAATGGCGCGCACACTCTCTACGCCGTAAACGGCATGACGGCCCAGGCCGCGGACTTCGCTGCACATCGGGTCTTGTCGAATGGACGGGCCACGTAACGGTAATGGGCCGAATATCCACGGGCATGCCTGCGTTGGCCTAGTCGTGGATACCTGGGATGCGATTCGTGCACGCCGGAACGTCAGAAGCTATCGGCCCGACCCCGTGCCGGAAAGCGATCTGCAGCGTATTGCCGAGGCGGGCTGGCGAGCACCGTCGGCGTCGAACCGGCAGCCGTGGGACTTCGTGATCGTCACCGATCCGGAGCGACTCCAACAGCTTTCCACCGTGTGGCAGGGCGCGCGTCACATCGCGTCGGCCCCCGCGGCCATCGCACTGATTGCCCCCGTACCCCCTGATGAGCGAAGAAAGTTGCTCGACCAGTACGACCTGGGACAGGCCACGATGGCGATGATGCTCGCGGCCACCGAACTCGGCGTCGGCACCGGGCATTCATCAGTCGGCGATCAGGACAAGGCGCGTGCGATCCTCGGCGTGCCGGACGACCACATCGTGGCCTACCTGCTCGGGCTCGGATATCCCGCCGACCGGCCTCTCGCCCCAATCAGCAAGCCCAACCGCAGACCGTTCGACGAGGTTGTTCATCGCGGCAAGTGGTGAGTGCGACTCAGGCCGCGTCCCTGCCCGGAACGTCCGGCCGCAAATAGGTGATCAGACACAAACAGATCAGCGTCATCGCCACCACCGGCCGTTTGAGGGCGATCAAGCCCGCCGCGAGGAAAACTCCGATCGTCACGAACGATCTCATCCGCAGCAGTCGGCGCATCCGCTGCGAGACGTCCTCGTGCGCGGGCCGATCGACCGCCTCCCAGCAGAGCGCGAGGTAGGTGACGTTGACGAGGACGAAGACGGCCGCATACAGCGCCACCGGGGCGTTGGCCAGCCTGCTCTCGGCGATCCACTCGGTGGCGAACGGGATCAGTGACACCGAGAACAGCTGCGCGAAGTTGAACCACAGCAGCCGTGACGTGGCCACCTCGGCATAGCCGAACAAGTGATGGTGATTGAGCCAGACGATCGCGATGAACAGGTAGCTGACCGCGTAGCTCAAAACCCGTTGGCCAGAGCGGGAGCAGGGCTCTGAACGTGGTCGGCGTGCGGCGGCTCGAGTTCGAGCACCAGGATCGTGATGAGCACTGCGAACACACCATCCGAGAAGAAGCGCACCCGATCGGCACTGAACTGTCGCGGGGCCACGCACACCTCCCGAACATAAGAACTAGCCGTCCAACTCTCCGACAATTCCACGCTCGATGGCGGCTCGCGAACGTTCGGGCAGCACGATCAGCCCGTCGAGTTCTCTAGAGGCGAGAGCATAGGCGCGTTCGCGCTCCTGCTGTGTCGCGGCGCTGTCGACCGCCACCCGCAGCGCGCTCCGCGCCCGGGTGAGCCGCTGCTGTTCGGCTTTGGTGAAATCGTTGCGCCGCCTGCGAATCGCCTCGCTTTCAGCGACGTCGAACGCTGTCACATAGTTCTCGACCGCGTCGAGGTAGTCGCGCGCGGCGTCACTGTCACCCACCAGGTCTTCGGCCTTCGCAGGACGTAGCAGGTCGGCTCGCAGTTTGGCCCGATGGAAGCGCTCGGTCATCGGGTTGCGCATGTCGGTCATCAGCGGATAGTCGAGCAACTTGCCGATGTCGAGTTCGTACTCCAACCATCGGGTGTCCGTCCGGTCGTGCTCCTTTACCGTCCGTGAGATTGCCCTCCATTGCGCTGCGTGGTTCCCGGTCGCCTGGGGCGGAGCGGCGTCAGGCCTGTCGCCCCGATCCACCTGACGCGCCCTGGCAACCGAAAACGCCTTGACTGCGGCGACGACCACGCCGATCACCGGGACGATGACGATCAGCAACTCGAATAGACGGACGAGCAGCAGCCCCATCAAGCCAGGATGCCACCACACAAGGGCATCCACGGGATCGATGTTGACCCGAAGAAACCGATGCCCATACTCTGGGTTGCACAACCCATTATTGGCACATCACGGAGGCAGGCCAATGGCGAGCTCATCGACACCCGAGGGCGTCACACTGCCCTCGGCGCCCGCTGTCGTACGCGAACGGCCAGGTAAAGAGGGCATGCGCGCGATCATCCTCGCGAAGTTCGGCGGACTCGACAGCCTGGTCTACACCGAGATCCCCAAACCGCTGCCGAAGGACGGCGAAGTCGTCATCAAGGTCAGGGGTTTCGGCATCAACCACGCCGAGATGCACATGCGTCGCGGCGAATGGGCGGAGGCCGCGGAGGTCAGCGGCATCGAATGTGTCGGCACCGTCGACTCCTGCCCGGGGGGCGAGTTCCCCGTCGGCGCCAAGGTGGCGGCACTGATGGGCGGGCTCGGGCGAACGGTCAATGGCAGTTACGCCGAATACACCCGTGTCCGCGCGTCCAATGTCGCCCTCATCGAATCGGACCTGCCGTGGTCACAACTGGCCGCGCTGCCCGAAACATATGCCACCGCGTGGACGTGCTTGTTCCGCAACATCAGTCTCGCTCAGGGACAAACGCTCCTGATCCGCGGCGCCACATCATCATTCGGACAGGCTGCAGTCAAGATGAGCGTCGCTGCCGGCGCGCGGGTCCTTGCGACCACGCGCAGCCGCGAGCGCTTTGGACTGCTCGAGAAGCTCGGCGTCTCACGTGTCGAGCAGGAAGCGCCAGATCTGGCCAGCCATATCGCCGAGGCGAAACAACTCGACGCCGTCCTCGATCTCGTCGGCAACAGCACCATTCTCGACTCTCTCGACATGCTCCGCAGGGGCGGCACCGCATGCCTTGCGGGATGGCTCGGCGGACTCGATCCCATCGGTGACTTCAACCCGCTGGCGCGCATGCCCAGCGGCGTGAATCTGAACTTCTTCGGCAGCTTCGTGTTTGGCACGCCTGGCTTCCCGCTGTCCGATGTGCCGCTGCAGGACATCGCCCAGCAAGTGGCCGACGGACACCTCCAGGCCGCACCGTCGCGCGTCTTCTCGTTCGACGAGATCCGTGAGGCCCATCGCGTGATGGAGGCCGGTGAAGCAGGCGGCAAAATGGTCGTCGTGGCGGATTAGCCCGTCATACCGCCACCGACAGATTTTCGGCGGCCTGCAGCCACGTCGCGACGTTGCGGACGTAGTCCTTGAAGGTCGCCAGCCGCGACGGGTCGGTCTTGATCTGATCGCCTGGGGCCTCTGTGACGAACGAGGGCGCCCCGCAATCGAGATCCCAGTTGTAGTCGGCGAAGTGGTGGAAGGTCGACTCGGCGACCGCACGGCCGATCGGCCGGCCGTCCGGTGTGTGTTCGTCCTCCAGCACCACAGCCAGGTTGAAGTGACGCCCGGTCGCGGTGCTCCTGCCCTGCGCGATCGGGGTGGCGCACGCACTGTTCGCCGACACCAAACCTTCGTGCGGATGGGCGGGGAACCACTCGATCCGTCCGCTTTCGGTGCGATCGGTGCGCAGCAGCTCGTGCACAGGTCCTTCCACCAGCACCGGCTGGTAGTCGCCGTTGGCGCCGGAGTGGTAGTTGGGCCACGAGATGGTCGGGGTGTCCTGATCGTCGCACATCGTGCTCGGGTCGATGCTCTGGTCGTGGAACTCGTTGACCACACCCAGTGACCCGAGTCGACTCAGGCAACAGCCCAGGTCTTGGTGATCACGCGCGGTGAGCACGCCGCCCCCATTCTCACGGAACCTCCGGATCGCATATGCGTCGGCGGCTGTCAGGCCGTCACCGACGTCGACCGCCATCAGCCACAGCTGGTCGTAACCGAGCGCGTCGATATGGCTCAGCACCGGGTCGTCGTCGCCCCGGTTCGCCCGGTTGCGCGCGATCACGTCATGGCCTGCCGCCCGCAGTTCGGCGGCCAGCAGCGAGAAGCGGCTGATGGCCCAGTCGTCCGGATGCTCAGGGATCGTCGTTTGCAGCAAGATTCGTGACACGGAACTCACTCCTGTACAAGCGTTTTCGGAGCGTCTGAGTCGGCGGGTACGCGCAGGTGTGCGCGCGCGGCAAGTTCCTCGTCATCGACGAGGGTGAGCATGGGCTGGCCAGGAACACATAGCATCGTGACCGTGAACCGGCACCTCATGTCGTCGCGGTTGTTGCCGTCCGAGTAGTGGATGACCTCGCCACCGGGCTCCCAGAACGCTTCGCCGGCTCGAATCACCCGGGGCGGTTCGCCTTCGAGTTCGAACAGCATCTCGCCTTCCAGCATGTAGCCGAAGGCCGGCCCGCTCGGGTGCTTGTGCGGCGGGGCGCCCGCACTGCCCGGTGGGTAGTCGATGACAACGGTCATGGCATGTGCGCCGTCGGGGACGAACGGCGGCTGCACTTCCTGTACCACCGTGATTGCGTTCTCCCACGAGGGATCATACTTCTTGGACATCGGTCATTCCTCCTTTGTGGTGTTCAGATGGCGGTTCCGCCGCCGTCGGCAGGCAGCGTGGAACCGGTGATGAAACTCGAGCGGGGCGAGGCGAGGAACAGCACCGCGACCTTCCCCGCCTGCTGGACAAGCGATTTCACCGAGTGAATGTCGGACGGGTCAGCTCGGATGAAGCGCGCCGTTGGGCTGATGCCCGTGGTTCCTCCGGTGACCAACGCGGTCTGGTTCGCCAATTCCATTGTGAACTCCTGAATTACCCGATGTGCGCCAATGCGACGCGCAGGCGTTGCCTGCCACGTGATGCCCGCGACATGACGGTGCCGTGTGGGATGCCCAGCAGCGCGGCGGTCTCCGCGTAGGTGTACCCCTCGATGTCGGCGTAGTACACCGCGGTGCGGAAGCCGTTCGGCAAGGCATCCATGGCCGCTTTGATGTCGTGGTCAGGCAACGCGTCGAGCACCTCCGCCTCAGCCGATCGCGGCGGCCGCGACGCGCCGCGGGCCATGTCGCGCTCGGTGATCTCGTCGACCGAAACTTCCGAGGGGCGGGACTGTTTGGCGCGATACCCGCTCACCCACCGGTTGTAGAGAATCCGGAATAGCCAGGCCTTGAGGTTGGTGTCTTCGCGGAACGTCCCGAATCCCGCGTATGCATGCAGCAGTGTGTCCTGCAGTAGATCTTCGGCGTCCGCGTGGCTGCGTGTCAGCCGACGCGCTCCGCGCATCAGGACGTCGAAGAGGGGCTCGGCTTCCCGGGCGAAACGTGCGGCGAGCTCTTTGTCCGACTCAGACGTGTCGGGGATTGAGGTAATCGACATGATCGGTCTTCTCTGTTGCGTCGCGCCGACGTGCTACCGGACCGGCGCGGGCGCGTTGTCGATGAGCCAGTCCTCGAAACGGGTGGGGAACGCCGTTGCGGTGGTGGCGGGGACGAGGCTGTGGTCGTCGAGCACCACTCCGTAGTAACGCGCTTGGGGATCCGCGACGACGCGGCGGGTGGTATCACCCTGTGCGCGAAGCTGCGCACGGACGAGCTCGTCGAGCGGGTACCGCTCGGGCCCGGCGACCTCGACAATGCCGCCCACGGGCTGGCCGAGGGCGGTACTGACGACCGCCTGGTGACCGTGCCGGCCCAGCTTGGCCGCGATCTTCGACCCGATGAGCCCCGTGCCACCGATAACCACGACCTTCATCACGATCCTCCAGTTAGTTCGGTTGCCTGCCGAACTCAGACTCGCGGATGCGACGGCGAACCGAACCCTTGGAAGTCCGTAGTCCGTAGTCCCTGGTCCGTAGTCACTGGCACTGCCACACCTGCGGAGTCGGTTGGGATGAGTTCGCGTTCCGCTATCGGTTCCAGCAGGTAACGGCGACATGAGGAGTGGACATGACTGGCGCTGAACAACAGATCGCAACCTCCGTCCTGGTGATAGGGACCGGAGGGTCCGGGCTGCGCACCGCGATCGAACTCGCTGAACAAGGAATCGCGGTCCTCGTCGTAGGCAAGCGGCCGAAGGCTGACGCCCATACGACATTGGCCGCAGGCGGCATCAATGCCGCGCTGGCCACCATGGATGCGGAAGACACCTGGCAGCAACATGCGGCCGACACGCTCACCGAGAGCTATCTGCTCGCCGACCCTGAGACGGTTCGGGTGGTGACGGAAGGCGCGGCGGAATCCATCCGGGATCTGGAGCGGTGGGGCATGGCCTTCGCCCGGGAGCAGGACGGGCGAATCTCCCAACGGTTCTTCGGCGCGCATACCTTCCGCCGAACCGCATTCGCCGGCGACTACACGGGCCTGGAACTGCAAAGCACGCTGATCAGGAGGACCGCAGAGCTCGACATCGCCATCCTCGACTCGGTTTACATCACCAAGCTGCTCGTCCGTGACAATGTGGTGTTCGGGGCGTACGGTTTCGACCTTCTGAATGGCACCCGTTACACCATCCACTCGGATGCCGTCATCCTCGGCACTGGTGGACACACTCGAATCTGGCGACGTACGTCGTCGCGTCGCGACGAGAACACCGGTGACTCCTTCCGTTTGGCGCTCGAGGCGGGCGGGCGGATCCGTGATCCCGAGCTCGTCCAGTTCCATCCGTCCGGGCTGATCGAACCTGAGAATTCGGCGGGCACGCTGGTGTCCGAGGCGGCGCGCGGCGAGGGTGGGATACTGCGGAACGACCTTGGTGAACGCTTCATGAAGCGCTACGACCCCGACCGGATGGAACTGTCCACTCGTGACCGGGTCGCATTGGCCGCCTACACCGAGATCAAGGAAGGCCGCGGCACACCGCGCGGAGGTGTCTGGCTGGATGTCTCGCATCTGCCGCAGGCGCAGATCATGGAGCGTCTTCCGCGCGTCTACCAGACGTTGATGGACCTGCAGCTGCTCGACATCACCACGACGCCCATCGAGATCGCTCCCACCGCGCACTACTCGATGGGCGGCGTCTGGGTTCGCGCCGAAGACCACAGCACCGGCGTAGAAGGTTTGTACGCGATCGGCGAAGCGTCGAGCGGGTTGCACGGAGCCAACCGGCTAGGCGGCAACTCGTTGATCGAACTGCTCGTCTACGGCAAGATCGTCGGTCGAGCCGCCGCCACCTACTCGGCTCGGCTCAACGCCCAACAACGTTCGCGTGTCGCGGTTTCCGCCGCCCGAGACGAGATCGACGAGATCCTGTCGACGAATGGACCCGAGAACGTCCGCTTCCTCCAACGCGCGCTCCGCAACGCGATGACCGAGCATGCCGGTGTGGTGCGTGACGAGGCCGGGCTGGTCACTGGACTCGACAAGCTGGCGGAAGTCGAAGAGCGGTTGACCCATGTGGGAGTGCACCCCGATATCGCCGGGTTCTATGACCTCGCCCACGCATTCGACCTGAAGGCCAGTGCCATCGCCGCGCGAGCGACACTCGAGGCGGCGTTGGAACGGCGCGAAACCCGAGGCTGCCACAACCGCTCCGACTACCCCAATCGCGACGAAGGGCTCAATGTCAACCTGGTGTGGTCGGGACCCGGCCGTATCGAGCGCGAACCCATTCACCGCATACCCCAGGATATTTCGGCGTTGATGCGGGCGGTATCGACCCACGGCAAGCTCGTGGAATGAGACGACCAGCCTCCACGGCGAAGGCCGGTTTCGACGCAATCGGATCGCGTCGGATAGCCGGTCGGCGGCGGTGCGGGTTTGGTTGTCAGCGTCGAACTTCACGATGCGGTAGCTGCGCGAATTACGAACGAATTTCTCAATGCCCCAACCCGTTTGACCTTCGATGGGTTACCAACCTAGTTGTTGGTCGGTGGTGGTTGCGGCTGGAATGGTTCATACCACCACCAGTCGGCGCGCTCGCCGGTAGGTCCGGGGCAGGGCGCTACGATCGGCGGGGGTTTAGTCGGCGGGCGCGCTAACGATCCTGCGCTAAGTGGTCGGCCGTCGCTGTCGGTCACGGTCAGGTGATCTGCGGGCCCGGCGATGGTGATGACGCCCCGATGGTGCAGCCGGTGGTGATAGGGGCAGAGGAGCACCAGGTTCGCCAGCTCGGTTGCGCCGCCGTCTTCCCAATGCAGGATGTGGTGTGCGTGCAGACCGCGGGTCGCTCCGCAACCCGGAACCGCGCACGTGGAATGGCGATGCTCAAGCGCACGGCGCAGCCGGCGGTTGATCAAACGGGTCGCCCGCCCGGCGCCGATGACCTCGCCGTCACGTTCGAACCACACTTCGCACGTGGCATCACAGGTCAGGTATTGGCGTTCA
>Ga0134126_10004968_pt1 | contig 16609 bp, 16 predicted proteins | sample KB31752_FD_96881 | JGI IMG/M metagenome (GOLD analysis project Ga0134126, IMG submission 96881) | Terrestrial soil microbial communities with excess Nitrogen fertilizer from Kellogg Biological Station, Michigan, USA - KB3-175-2 | ecosystem: Environmental > Terrestrial > Soil > Unclassified ...
GGGTTGGGCGTCGTCCTGCTGCCGATTGCCGCGTTCGTCGGCGCCCTCGTCGCCGTCGCGGCGGCGTTCATCGTCGCTCGTGCAGCCGGGGGGCGCGGCGATCCGCGCGTGCTCCTCATGGCCGGCGTCGTCGTCGGCGCCTTTGCCAACGCGGCGATCATGGTGCTGCTCGCCAACGCCGAGCCGAATGTGGTGCGCAATGCACTCTGGTGGATGATGGGGTCGGTCGGAGACGCGACCTGGCCGCAGATCGGCGTGCTCGCCGTCTACATCGTCGTCGCCGGCGGCGCGCTCGTGCTGTTCGGGCGCGAGATCGACGTCCTCGCCCTCGGCGCCGATGCCGCGGCCGGACTCGGCGTCGACGTCGACCGCGCTATCAGACGCGTGTTCCTCGTCGCGTCGCTGGTCGCGGCGGCAACGGTCTCCGCCGCCGGGCTCGTCGGATTCGTCGGGCTCGTCGTGCCGCACATCGTGCGCGCGACCGGAGTCCGCCGTCATCGGCCGCTATTCGTTGGAAGCGCGCTGACCGGCGCGACGCTCGTCGTGCTCGCGGATCTTCTCGCGCGCATCCTGCGCCCGCCGGCCGAGCTCCCGCTTGGCGCAGTCACGGCGCTGATCGGCGTCCCCTTCTTCCTCTCGAAGCTGCGGCAGCTCACGTGATCGTCTTTCGCGACGCGGTCGTGCGCTATCCTGGCGCCGAGGTCGATACCGTGCACGGCGTGACCCTCGTCGCGGCCACGGCGCAGCTCACGGCGGTCGTCGGTCCAAATGGAAGCGGCAAGAGCACTCTCGTACGCGCGTTGATCGGCCGTGTGCCGCTCGCGTCGGGCGCGATCCTGCTCGACGACGCGCCGGTGACGCAATTGTCCGGAGACGAGCGTGCCCGGCGCATCGCCGTCGTGAGCCAGCGAGAAGACCTCGCGTTCCCGACGCTGGTCTCGGAGTACGTGGCGCTCGGCCGGTTCCCTCACCTCGGCGTCTGGCGTGCTGCGGGTCCGGAGGATCAGCGCGCGATCGAGGGTGCCACGACGGCGGCCGGCGTCAGTCGACTCGACGATCGCCGGATCGACACGCTCTCCGGCGGCGAGTGGCAGCGCGTTCGCCTGGCTCGCGCGCTCGCTCAGTCGGCCGAGGCGCTGGTGCTCGATGAGCCGACCGCGTTCCTCGATGTGGCGCACGAGATGGCAGTGTTCGAGCTGCTGCACCGCGTCGCCCGGTCGGGGCAGGCCGTGCTGCTGGTCAGTCACCAGCTCAATCTCGTCGCGCGGTTCGCGGACCACCTGGTGCTCCTGCATCGCGGTCGCGTCGCCGCCGCGGGCTCTCCGGACGAAGTGATGCGGGCGGAGATCCTCGAGCCCGTCTACGAATGGCCGCTCGTCGTCACGCGCGATCCGGCCGTCGGCGCGCCGGCGCTCGTGCCGCTCCGCGGACGCACGGGCGCGGGGCGATCGAACGGAGCCGCATAAGCGATGCGCCGCTCTTCATCATCGCTGACGTCGCTCAGCCACCAAGTCTCGGATGGCCCCCGTTTGGCGGTGACTTTCCGTTCAGTCGGCGGGACCACAAACACCGTGACATTCTAGGTTTGTCCCTTGTCCAATATCGATAGAGGCCACGGGTACCGATCCGAAATCGTAAACCGCTGTGCCTGCATCGGCGATGGAATCGGCGGCCAAGTCCGCTGGCCGTGGTAACGTGACGGCCTCGTCTTCACGGGTCGTGCTTCGCGTCCGGCTCGTTCGCAATAGGCGCCACACTCACGCTCGAGAATGGCGGCCGCCGCATTGTGCCACTCCAAGACCGTCTGCTGGAGCGGTAGCACGTTCGCAGCCAACAGGGAGACGATCGCGAGTGCGCGCAGACCCCGCCGGTCGATCGGTCGGCGAGAACCATCTCCGCAGCGATGCACCAAATGCCGGCGAGTAGGCGCGCCGAATCAGTGGCACGCCGCAGCTCACTTGCGACGATCCGTGGTCGTGCGGCGTCGGCGGCCACGTCGTCAACGGCCGCAGCGATTCCTCAGCCGAGAGGGCGAAATGCATATCATTCCGGCCGATACAACGGCCCTCGTGTCTAACTGGGGCTGCGTGCCACACGAGGGTCAGGCGACCCGCGCTCACAGGGTACGTGCGGCGAGGGCGAGATAGACCGTCATCTCAACGACCTGGTTGGCCGCACCGAGGGCGTCACCGGTGATCCCGCCAATTCGACGCGAGAAATAGCGTGCGGCGAGTCCGGTGACCGCAAGCGTCGCGGCGAGAGCCACGATGGCGGGGCCGGAGGTGCCGAGCGCAGCAACCACGCTCAGGGCAGAGATCGCCGTGCCGGCGGCTAGCCGCATTGGAGTAATTCCACCGTTGAACGGACGTCCGGCGCTGGCACGCGAGCCCTCACCGGACGTCCGCACGTAGGGAAGGCGCGCGATAAGCGGAAGACTCGACCAGCGGCCGAGCACATGACCAGCGATCAGCGTGCGCGCGATCGTTCCGGTTCCTGCGCGTGAAATTTCTAGCAGCGCCGTGAACTTGAGCGCCAGCACGAGTACGACGCCGACGAGGGCGTACGATCCGACCCGACTGTCCTTCATGATCTCGAGAATGCGGTCGCGCGTCCCGCCGCCACCGAATCCATCGAGCGCATCGGCGAGTGCGTCTTCATGAAAAGCTCCAGTCGCCGAAATCATTGCGGCCAGCGACAGAAGAACAGCGATCGCGCTGGGCCATATACGCGTCGAGAGCGCGAATACGAACGCACCGACAAGGGCGACGGCCATGCCGGCGAGCGGAAAGTACGTCGCGCTCAACGGAAGGTCGGCCGCGTCATGCGCCGCGAGGCGGCCGAGCGGCAGACGCGTCATGAACGTCAGAGCCGCCGCTATCGCGCGGGCCTCCCGGCGGATCACTGCAATAGTCACGTGGTGTGATCCACGTTGCGCTCGCCAGTCGAGACGCCCGCGGACGCAAACGTCGCCATGTCGCGCATCACGTCTGCCGCGGCGCGCAGGAAAGGCACGGCGAGCGCCGCCGCCGTGCCCTCGCCGAGTCGAAGGCCGAGATCGATCAACGGGCGCGCGTCGACCTCGGGATATTCGGCGCAGCGAGACAGTAGAAGGCGATGGCCCGATTCGGCGGACAGGTGCGCGAAGAACACCGCGCGCCCGACCTCGGCGGCCCGCGCCTCGGATTCGTCGGTAGCGATGCGGAGGGCCGCGAGCACCGCCGCGGACGAGATGAAGCCGTCGGCGACCACCGCTAAGCCAAGGCGCGATGCTTCGAGCGCCGCGCCGGCGATCGCGGCGATCTCGTAGCCGCCGACGCACCGGAGAGCGTCCATACCCGTCTGATGCAGCATCGCTCTGTGAAGGGCGACCGCACGGGATACGACAGCGCACTTTCGAGCGAGTCCTTCGTCATCGATCCCCGTCCCGCGTCCGACCGCCGCTTCCGGCGCTGCGCCGCCGATCGCGCAGAGGATAGCCGCCGCGGACGTCGTATTGCCGATTCCCATCTCGCCCAGGCCAAGCGCGTCCACACCGTCGTGTCTCGCGCGGCGAGCGGCGTTTGCGCCGGCACGAAGCGCCGCATCGACTTCCGCCGCGGAAAGCGCCGGCTCGCGAATCATGTTGCGCGACCCGGGCCGGATCTTCTCCTGTCGGATCGCTGTGTACTCGCCAAGGTCGGCCTCGACCCCGACGTCGATCACCTCGACGTCGACATCGTTGGCGCGCGCAATCACGTTGATCGCCGCGCCGCCTCGCGCAAAGTTCTTCATCATCTCGCCTGTCACGGCGCGAGGGTAGGCGCTCACGCCTTCGTCAGTGACGCCGTGGTCGGCGCCGAAGACGCATACGCGGGCGCGATGGACGCGCGGGGCAAGGGTACCTTGCAGGACCGACAGTCGAATGCCGACGTCCTCGAGTCGGCCGAGGGCGCCAAGCGGTTTCGTCTTGGCGGCCATCGCGCGGCCTGCCATCTCGAGCGTCACCTCGCCTGTCATGTCCGCACCGTCGGGACGTACGCCAACCTCAGCGCGGTTGCATTTGACTGCTCGACGTGCCAGAAGTCTTCGAGCGGCCGCTCCTCGACGTCGAGTATGAGCACACGGTTCACATGCCCATGCGACGAGATGAGGACCGTGTCGCCGACGTGGGCGGCTACGATATCGTGAAAAGCCGGCACGACGCGACCGCACAGATCGGCGAGCGATTCACCATTCGGGAATCGAACTGAACACGGTTCATCTGCCCACGCACGTTGAAGCGTTGCTGGCCAGTCGGCGCAGCGTGAGCCGTTCAAGTCACCATACGAAAGCTCCGCGAGTGCGCGAACTCGGAGCGCGCGCAGCCTGGCGGCGGCGAGCAGCGCAGTCGCGGTGCGATGCGCCCGACCGAGCGGTGAAGTGTACGCTGCGTCGAAGGGCACGCACGCGAGCGAAGACACAAGCTCGCGAAGTTGTGCGTGACCACGCTCGGTGAAGTCGGAGTCCGCGTGACCTTGGCATCGTCCTTCGGCGTTCCAGAGCGTCTCGGGGTGACGCACGAGATAGACGGTCGTGTGGTCTGTCATAGCTCGATCCCGGGCTGAGCACCGATGCCCTGTTCGCGGTACGGATGCTTGACGAGCCGCATCTCGGTGACGAGGTCGGCGGCCTCCACAAGCGCGGCGGGCGCATCGCGCCCCGTCACGACGACGTGCGTGCCAGGGGGCCGCTGGCGAATCGCGGCAACGACGTCATGCGTATCGAGCCAGCCGAAAGTAAGACAGTACGTCAGCTCGTCGAGAATGAGCACGTCGAATTCGCCTGACGCGAGCTCCGCACGCGCTCGCGACCAGCCTGTTGCGGCGAGTGCGCGATCGTCCTCGATGTTCTCCGAGAGCCAGGTAAACCCGTCGCCGAGCGGAACGATGTCGACGCCGAGGCGCTCCGCAGCGACGTGCTCGCCATAGCGCGTTTCGGCGCTCTTGAGGAATTGCAGCATGCCGACGCGCATTCCGCGCCCTGTGGCACGAAGGAGTAGTCCGAGCGCGGCTGTGGTCTTGCCCTTGCCGTCGCCCGTGTGGACGATGAGCAATCCATGACGCTGCTCGCGCCGCGGAACGCGATAGGGACCGGGTCGCTTGCGCTTCGGCACGGGGGCGCGGCGGCCGTTCACGGGAACAGGTCGCTCCGGCACAGCGAGTGGGTCAGTGCGCGATGGGTTGTCGGTCATGATCGGATGAGAGAGGACAGGCGGTCGAGTGCGTCGATGAGTCGATCGTTCTCGGCGAGGGTGCGTGCCGCGACACGGATGTGAGACGGCAGCCCGAATGACGAACAATCTCGGACGAGCATTCGCGCTCTGTCGAGGAGGAGATGGCGCGCGCGCAGCGCGCTTGCGACAGGGATGCAGAAGTAATGCGTCGACGATGGTGCGATCTCATAGCCGACCGAATCGAGGCACGAACCCACGCGCTTGGCTTCGGTGCGAAGCAGCGCGACGGTGCGCGCGACGTGATGCTTTGCCTCGGGCGTGAATGTAGCGACGGCCGCGACCTCGGCGAGCGCTGACGCCGCCCAGGGCACTCTGACTGCTTCAATCGCGCGAATCACCTGTGGCAATCCGATCGCGAACGCAACACGCACACCGGCCAGCGCGTGCTCCTTCGTGAGTGATCGCAGAAGAAGAACGGCCGGATGCGATGCGAGCGACACCCCGAGCGGCCGCTCAGCAAACGCATCGTAGGCCTGGTCGAGGACGAGAATGGAGTCGACTTCGGCGCAGCAGTCGGCTATCGCTGAGAGCTCGCGGAGATCGCGCGCGATGCCGAACGGACTGGAGAGCGAGGCGACGAACACCAACGCCGGCATATCGCGCCGAACGACATCGCAGATGGCGTCGTACGACCACGTATCCGGCTGTTGGTACACATCACGCACGACCGCACCGCAGAGGAGGGCCGCCCGGCGATATTCTCCGAACGCGGGCGCATCGATGACCACGCGATCGCCGGCGCGAACGAATGCTCGACACGTCGCGTCGATCAGCTCGGCGGCGCCGGCGCCAAGGGCGATTCGCTCGATCGGGATTGCCCATTCCCGCGCCGCGACATGGCGTGCCGCGCGCGATTCCGGATCCGGGTATTCGTCGATGCGCGCCTGTCGAATCGCATCACGAACGACGGGCGCCGTGCCGAACGCGTTGAGGCACACGCTGAAGTCGGACTCGACGCGGCTGCCCTCGCGAAGGGCGTTTCGTCCGCCGTGCTCGGTGGGCAGCGCGCTACGCGCAGTCGAAAGGCTCATGTGAAATCCACAGCCAACGCCGCGAGTCCGGCGGCGACCAGCACGATGTGTCGAGCACGGCGAATGTCACTGGCGCGGGGCGCGCGGGCGCCGGCGTTGAGCACGTACTGATTGTGCTTCGCGAGGCGTACGTCGAGCGCGCCGGCCATGGCAGCCATCGGCCAGCCAGCGTTCGGGCTGGCGGGGCGGCGCGCATCGGAGGCAACCACGGTGAGCGCGCCATACGCGCAGGCACCCACGAGGCCGGCGGCTGCGGCGATGAAGACGGCCGTGCACCGCGCCGGCAGAAACGCGAGCAGGTCGTCAGAGCGTGCGGCAACTTTTCCGAACCATTCCAGTTCCGGCGTTCTGTAACCGAGCATTGCGTCCGCCGTGTTCACGAACCGGAACGTGTACGCGCCGGCCAGGCCGGCGGCCCGGAACGCGAGGATCGGAGCGACGAAGGCGTCGTTGAGATTCTCCGCCAACGATTCGATCGCCGCGGCGGCCACATCCGACGAGTCGAGTTGTGATGTGTCGCGTGAAACGAGATGCCACGCCAGCAGCCGCCTCGCGCGTGCGAGATCATCGTCGCGTAAGGCGCGCTCGACGTCTCGCGCCGCTTCGATGAGCGCGTGGACGGCGATGGCAGGCTTGAGCGCGGCGGCACGAATGCTCACGGCGAGCAGTGCGGGGAACCATGCGATGGCCCTGTCCGTGGCGAATGCCAGCCCTGCGGAGAGTACCGCGCCAATGCCGACGACCTCGAGTCCCTCGACGAATGCGGCGGAGGCGATGGTCGAGCGACGGCGTGCACGCCCACGGGAAATCCATCGTCCCATGGCGACCGTGGGATGGAGCGACGCCGGTGGCTCACCGGCGAACAGGTCCATTGCCAGCGTGGCGAGTGCTGAGCCACGCATGATTAAAAGGTGCGAATCGAGAGGGCAGCCGGGCCGACGCCGACGCTGATACTGTCGATCAACGCGAACGTTCCGGCCCCGTACACGAAGATGTGCGGCGGAAGGTTCTGCGACGGACTGCCGAAGAACGCCTGATAAATGTCGCCGGCCGAGTTCGTGGTGGCGGCGAACGCGCCCCGGCAGCTTCCATCGGCAAGCTTCGCGCAAACCGGATTGTCTGGGCCGCGCACGAACTGCCGCGTACCCGTGTTGAACACAGTCGTACCGCCGAAGAAGCTCGAGATGTACGCGCGCCCCGCGCCATCGATGAAAATCGCCCCGGGGCCGACGCCGATGTTCGGAATCGTCGTCACGACCGCCATCGTCGATGGATTCACGATGGTCATGCTCCCCTGACTCACGAAGTCACCTGTATTGAGCACGTAGACGAGACCGTCGGGGCCAAGAGCGGCATCCGTGGAGTTCGTGCCGCCCATGGTCGCGGTGCCGACGACCTGCATCGTCTTCGTGTCGATGGCGCTGAGCACGCCGTTGCCGATCGGCGCGAAGTTCGCGTCGAGATTTGACGACACGACGAGGGCCCGCGTTCCGGCCATCGCGATCGCAGACGGCTGTGGCGCGACCGTGACGAGACTCCCGATGGCGTCAGTCGGCTGGTTGAACGTGAATCGCCCGACCTGGTTGCTCAAGAGATTCGCCGCGACAACCGTCGTATCGTCGACGAACGCCGAGCCAGTGGCATTGCCCGTCGCGAAGGTGAAGAATCGAAGCACGGACGCTGTCTCGAGATTCACGAGCGCGACGCTCGCGGCGTCACCGAGCGGCACGGCGGCGCGCTTACCTCGAACCGAAAGCCCGGTCGGTGTGATCGTGCTCGAGGTCCCGAGCGGGATCTCCACCTGCGTCGTCGGGCTTCCAAGCTGAAATAGCGTGACCGCTTTGCCAGTCGACCGGAGGACGACTCCGATCTCGTGATTGGACGCAGTCCCGGCGAGGAAGCCCGGGGCGGCAGGGGCTGTGCTATCGCTGCCACAGCCGCCGAGCGTCGCCCCGGCGATCAAAACAAGGAGGCCGACCGGGACACGCAGGATGGAATTCCAAGACATGAATGAGTCTCCTGTAGTGGCGATTAGTTGGTAGGAGGCGGACTGTCGCCCCGCCGGAGCTGGATGCCAAGGCGCCAGCGCCGTCCGCCGAACGGGTAGTCGACCAACATGGCGGCATTGCGATCGAAGATGTCGTCGACGCCGAGCGTCGCATCCGCGCTCCACACGGCGCGGTGCACGGGCACGGCGAACGACGCGTCGCTGAGCCAGTAGGGCGCCAACGCGTTGAGTGATGAGCCGGGAATCGTGCGGCGCTCGCCTACGTATCGCGTGTCCCATGCGAGACGGGCGCCGTGAACCTGCTCGGCGAATGAGAGATCCCCCGTCGTGCGCGGTCGATACGCGACCTGGCCGCTGAGCGCCGCCCTCGCGTACTGCACGTCAGCGTGGCTGATCGCGGCGTGTGCCTCCGCACCGATCGCGGCGAATCGCAGCCCGCCACTTGCCTCGGCCCCGGACCGTCGGACGTCGAAATTCGACGGACTCCAGACGAATCGGAAATCGGGCATCCAGAGAATCATGCCGCTGACGTCGGCCTGAAACACAGCTGCCTCGACGTCGGCATCGAGTCCGGCGAAGCGTATCGAACGCAGCGCCAGCCGTCCTTCGATCTCGTGTCGCACGCGCTCGGGTCCGAGATTCGGATTCGGCCGCACGAGCACACCCTCGTGAAAAAACTGGTCGGCGAGCGAGGGCGGAGAGAACGCGCCGCCAGCGGACACCGACAGCGACGCATGACCGCGCGAGCCGCCGACGCTGATCCGCGGGGAGGCCCACGTTCCGCTGAGCCGCGAATCGTGGTCGACACGAAGCGCGGCATCGACGTCGATACCGATGCCTCCTACAACCCGTCTGTGTACCTGCGATCCAAACGACAGGCCGGCAAGCTTGTCGTGCGGGGGCGCGTTGGGCGAGAGCGCCGTCGCGTCGATGCCGAGGTCGCGTAGCTCGGAGGTCAGAGCGGCGGAGCCGAATGCGCCCGCGAGACTCGCCGACGCAGAGCCGCGAAGCTGCATCGCGTCGATGTGGTCGTCGTACGCGGCGCCGAAGGGTGGGTCAGGATCCGCGAAATGAGATCGTTCACGTGCGGCATCGACGCTCGCCGAGAAGGTCAGCGGATCCCGCGATACTCGCGTGTCGAGTCCACCAGCAACCCGACTCTCGTTCGCGCGGCCGGTCGAGGATGGCTGCACGATCGATCCGGCCACGCCGCGCGACGTGACATCCCAATCGACGCGCGCACGCGTTTGCGCGCGCGCCGATTCGACTGCAACCGTGCCGGCGCCACTCGACGCGTGAACGTCCTCGTTCATTCGCCGCGCGATGCCGCCGCCCCGAACAGCGGGAACGGGGTATGTGAAGTCGCCGAGTAGGTCTCGCGCTTCCGCGGTCAACGAGGCCGCAATCTGGTCGACACCAAGCGTCACGGCATCGCCAATCGTCGCGCCTTCCGCGTGTTCACCCCAACTGCCAGCACTGGCCGATGTCGAGAGTTGCTGCTCCGGCCGGCGCGTTTCGATCAGGACGACCCCCGCGAGCGCTCGTGGGCCGTAGCGCGCAGACTGTGCGCCCGGAAGCACGGTCACACGCTCGACCGTCGAGAGCGCGATACGTGAGAGGTCCGCGACGCCGGTCATTGGCGAATTGATTGGCACGCCGTCCACGATCACGAGAACCTCGGCCGCGCTCGAGCCGCGAATCGAGACCTGTGCCGGCGCACCCGGACCGCCGGATCGCGTGATTACGACAGACGGTAGCTGCTGGAGCAACTCGGCGAGGTCCTGTTTGCCAGATTCCTCGATCGCGGCGCGATCGAATGAGGCCGCTCCAGCCGGCGAGGTGGTCGCCGTGATGCGCGCGGCGGACAACTGAACGACGAGCGCGTGGAGCGTCGCGTCTGCTGTCGTGGCGCGGCCGTTGGCGACGTCAACCTCGACGTTGACAGGAGCGTAGCCGACGGCGCGGATTCGCAGCTGATAGCGACCTGGATCAAGGCCGCGAAGCTGGTACAGTCCGTCGTTCGACGTGATCGCGTAGTCCGGCCCTCCTGCGACCGACACGCCGGCCCGCGCGATCGGCTGTCCGGTCGCGTCGTCCGTAACGCGGCCGCGGAGCTCGGCGGGCACCTGCGCGGTGGCGCGCAGCGCAGCGCACGCCGACACCGTCAGGAGAAGCGACGGCCAGCGGGGGCTCATGCGATGGACTCCAGTGAGCGCGGCGATACTTGCGGCGCTCCGCTCGAATGCGGGGACACATCGACCGGCCACTCGTACGCCGTGGCCACGCGCGTCGGTGTCAAGACTTCGGCTGCCGGGCCGTAGGCCAGAATCCGTCCTCGCGACATCAGCACGAGCGTATCGGCGTAGCGTGCCGCGAGGTTCAGATTGTGTGTCGCGAGCAGAACGGTCGTGCCGTCGATGCGCAGCCGGCGAAGCAGCTCGAACGTCGTCATTTCATGGCGAATGTCGAGCGAGGCCGTCGGCTCGTCGAGCACGAGGATCGCCGGCTCCTGGGCCAGTGCGCGCGCAAGTCGGACGCGCTGCTGCTCGCCGCCGGAGAGCGTCGTTGTCCACCGATCGGCAAACTGTGCGACGTCGCACCGGGTCATCGCTCGATCGACTGCGCGAACGTCCTCGTCGCGTTCTCGCTGCCACGGCCCTAGATGCGGATAACGCCCCATCGCGACGAGCTCACGCACGCCGAACAGCGGTTCGCCCTCGGACTGCGGCACTACGCCGATTGACCGCGCGAGGTCACGTCGGCTCCACTCGCGGATGGCTCGGCCGCGAAACAGGATCGTGCCAGACGACGGTGCGATTGTGCCAAGGAGCATGCGCAGCAACGTCGTCTTTCCGGCGCCGTTCGGGCCGATGAGCGCCGTGAGGGCACCTTGGTCGATCTCGAGCGACGCTTCGCTGACAGTGTCACGAGGTGCGCCTGGCGGTCGATGGTTCACATCGCGCAGCGACCAGCTTGGAGCGTCGGAGCGCATGATCATCGCGTCACTGGCCGGCGCAGGAGCCAGACGAAGCACGGCACGCCGATTAGCGCCGTGACGACGCCAATTGGCAGCTCGTTCGCACCGGCGACATAACGGGCAAGGGTGTCTGCCGCGGCAAGAAACACCGCGCCGGCCAATGCGGCGCACGGAAGCAGTCCGCGATGATCGCTTCCCCACAGCAAGCGTATCGCGTGCGGGACGATAAGACCGACGAATCCGATGGTGCCGCTGACGGCGACCGCCGCCGCCGTGAGCAACGTCGCCGTGCCGAACGCGGCGATCTTCGTTGCCTCGACGGAAGTGCCGAGATGCGCAGCCGTCGCTTCGCCGATCGAAAGAAGGTTGAGCGATCGCCCCAGCGCGCACAATACGATGAGTGCCGGTACGAAACACGCGGCGAGAATACCCACTCCGCGCCAGGACGCGCCAGCGTCGCTTCCCATCATCCAGAAAATCGCCGATCGCACCGACTCGGTATCGGCGAAGGTGAGCACCAACCAAACGAGCGCGACGAGGAACGCCGTTACGACGACCCCGGCGAGCAGGAGCACGCGCGTGTCGAGCGACCGGCTGCCGCCGACACGAAACGCAATGCGGAACACGAGCAGCATCGACGCCACGGCGCCTACGAACGCACCGACGGGCAAGGCCCACATGAGGCGCGATGCCCAACCTGTTACCACCATCGCGACCGCTCCGGCCGCCGCTCCACTCGACACGCCGAGTGTGTACGGCTCGGCGAGCGGGTTGCGAAGCAGTGCCTGGAACGTCGCGCCGCTCACGGCGAGCGCGCCACCGACGAGCGCGGCCTGGAGCGCACGGGGCAGCCGCAGCTCGCGCACAATGATCAGCGTCGCCGGATCGCCGCGGCCGGCGAGTGCATCGACGACCGCGCTCATTGATAACGATACTGCGCCGAGTCGCACTGCGGCGACGAGGGCGAGCACCGTCCCGATGACCAACACGCCGAGGCGCGCGCTGAGCGGCCAATCGAGCAGAGGGCGAGCGTGCGTCATCGACGCGCCCCCGTGTGCCGGAGCTCGGGATGGATCGCGAACTCAAGTGCGATCGCCCCATCGCCGATGTTAGCCCCCGGCCGCTGCGTGAGATCGGCGGGAACGGTCGCGACACTACCATTACGCACGGCCGTCAGGTCTCTCCAACCCGGTCGCTGCCGAAACTGCGAGAGCGCGTTTGCTGTGAATTCACCCTGCGGCAGGATGATCAGATCCGGATTTCGACGGATGATCTCCTCCATCGTCACCGTCGGCCATGGCTTCGGCGATTCAGAGAATATGGAACTGCCGCCCGCCGTCCCAATCAACTCGTCGATGAACGTGTCGTGTCCAACGGTCATCGGCGGATCGGGATAGACCACGAAGAGCACGCGGCGTGTCGGCAACCCGGCGACCGCTGCCCGGACCCCGACGATCTTCGCACGAATGGAGCCGACCAGCGCGGCGGCAGCACTGTCGCGACCGAATAGGCGGCCAAGGCTGCCGATGCCGTGGAAGACGTCAGCCGTGTCCTGCGTCCGCAGCGAAAAGACCGGGATGCCGAGCGCGCCCAGCTTGAGACGAGTGGTGCGCCGCTTGTCGCTGTCCCAGCCGATAACGAGGTCCGGCCGAAGCGCGACAATCGCTTCGAAGCTCGGATCAATTCCACCGCCAACACTCGGCAACTCCTCTACCTGCGGCGCGACGTCGTAGCGCGTTCGGCCGACGAGACGGTCCACGGCGCCGAGCGCGATGATGGTTTCAGTCGCGCTCGGAATGAGCGAAATCGCGCGACGCGCGGGCGCGGCGAGCTGCACCGTATCGCCGGCGTCATCGACGACGACGATCGCGCGGGAGGTCGTCGCAGCCTGAGGTGAATCCGCCACGCAGGCGGCTCCGGCCAACGCCGCAATGATGCCTAGCCTTCTTACTTCAAAAAACACGAATCCCGTCCTGGCTCGCGTGAGAGCGGGGACGGGGTTGAATGGACCGGAAAGGCGCGAGATCCGGCATCGTTCGACCCCGCGCCCCTCCCTCGAGGGGGTTCTATGCGGGAATGAACGGACCGGTCTCCTGGCTCGAGACGATGTTCCCCTCCTTCCCGGCGCTCGCGCACCAGTGGATTTTGTCGAGGAACGTCATGCCGCACGGCGAACCGTGCGATGTCTCTCACAGTGGCGGGGCCGCGCCGGATTCACACCGGCTTCCAACTGCTTGGCCCGTTCACACTTTCAATTGTCGCAAGAACTCTATCACCAAGGGACGGCGAAGCGCAAGCGCACCATTCGAACGGCGCAGACTGGAACGGGTCGGACCGTCGTAACCCTTGCCTCGTACGGCTGGACTCACGACACTCCAAGTCTCGTGATTTCGAAATGACCTCGACTCGACTCGCACCTGTGCTCATGGTGCAGGGCACGTCGTCGCACGCCGGCAAGTCGACACTCGTCGCCGCGTTATGTCGTCTGTTCGCGCGCTCCGGCTATTCGGTGGCGCCGTTCAAAGCACAGAACATGTCGAACAACGCGGCAGTCACTGTGGACGGCCTCGAGGTCGGACGTGCGCAAGCGGTGCAAGCCTTGGCGGCACGCACTGCGGTTACAGTCGACATGAACCCGGTGCTTCTCAAACCGCAGAGCGATCGCACTTCGCAGGTCGTCGTTCTTGGACGTGCGCGCGACCGTCGCGACGCCCGGCAGTACTACGATCGGTCCGCCGAGCTGTGGCCAGTCGTCACCGGCGCGCTCGACCGGCTGCGTGCAGCGCACGAGCTCGTGATCGCGGAAGGGGCAGGGAGTCCGGCCGAGATCAACCTCGCGCAATACGATCTGGTCAACATGCGAGTCGCGCGCTATGTCGAGGCTCCCGTGCTCCTCGTCGGCGACATCGACCGGGGCGGTGTGTTCGCGTCGCTCTTCGGCACGGTTGCGCTCCTCCCGGAAGCAGAGCGAACGCTGGTGCGAGGCTTCGTCATCAACAAGTTTCGTGGCGATCCATCGCTGCTCGATCCCGGTTTCGTCATGCTCGAGGAGCGGACCGGCATCCCAACCCTCGGTGTAATTCCGTTCATCGATCTGGCGGAGCTTCCGGCCGAGGACGCGCTAGAGTGGGAACCCCCGGCAGGGTGCGCGAGCGCCGATGCGGTCGTGGACATCGTCGTCGTGCGCCTACCACGAATCGCGAATCTGGACGAGTTCCAGCCACTCGCCGCCGAGCCGGGGGTGCGCGTTCGTTGGGTCGGCACGCCCGACGAACTGGGCGAGCCCGATTTGATCATCGTTCCCGGAACTAAATCGACGATGGACGATCTTGCATGGTTGCGCGAGCGCGGCCTGGTCGACGCTGTTCGCGAGAGGCGGAAGCGCGGCACGCCCATTTTCGGCATTTGCGGCGGATTCCAAATGTTAGGCCGACGAGTGATCGACGAAGCGGGTGTGGAATCGCGCGGATCGGCGCCAGGGCTTGATCTACTTCCGGTCGAAACGGCATTCGTGACCAGCAAAGTCACCCGTCGTGTCACCGGCCGAGTCGCGTCAGATTCGTATCTTTGGTCCACGAGCGAGGACGCTGAGCTCTTCTCGGGCTACGAAATCCACATGGGCCGAACGACGCCGATCGGATCTACCCGACCCTCGTTCGTACTCGAACGAGATTGCGAGTTGGTCGACGACGGCTGCGTCAGCGATGATGGATGTGTCGTCGGCACGTACGTGCACGGTCTGCTAGAGCACCTGCCGCTCCGACGCGCCATGCTGCGGCGACTCGCAGAGCGCGACGGACGACGCTTTCCTAATGGACCGGCGCCTCTGACGCCCGACGAGGCTATCGACCGCTTGGCCGACTCGGTGTGGACCAATATCGACATGGGGGCGGTCGCCCGGTTGGTCGACCGACCGCTCGTCAAGTCGGCGCGATGAGGGCGACGAGGGTATGAGCTCATCGCCCGCGGTGTTCACGCTGCTGATCGGTGGTGTGCGTGCCGGGAAGAGCCGGCGCGCGTTGGCGTTGGCGCACGAACGTTCGAGCGGCGGCCGCGTGTTGTTCGTCGCCACCGCGCAGGCGCTCGACGACGAGATGTCCGCGCGGATCGACGCACACCGCCGCGAACGACCGGCGCACTGGGATACGCTCGAGTCGCCGATCGACCTGGCTGACGACATCGGCGGAGCCGCAAAGCAGGTCGAATACCCGTACGTCGTCGTCGTCGTTGATTGCTTGACGCTCTGGGTGAGCAATCTGTTGCTCTCGCTGCCAGAGGACGTGCCGATCGAGGCGGGTGTCGGTGCACGCGCGGAGGTCCTCGCAACGGTCCTTCGCAAATGCGCCGCGCGCGGCACCCACGTGATCGTCGTGACGAATGAGGTTGGCCTCGGCGTCGTTCCGCCGACGACGCTCGGTCGCCGTTATCGTGACGCCCTCGGCCACGTGAACCAGACGATCGCTGGCGCTGCCGACGAGGTATCGCTCCTGATCGCCGGACTCGAACTTCGGCTCAAGGATCGACCGCGCTGACGACCATGCCCGGCTGCGTACCGGCTCTTCGGCGCCTCGACCGATACTGGCGAGCCGTCAGGATCGCAAACTCCAGAAGTCGCGGACGTGGTATGGGCTTTCCGGCGTTCACGTATGCCCAGGAATCACGCGGCCGTACCAGCGCCGCAACGCGAGCAGCGATTTGTTTCAGACAGCGACCAGAATTTGGGCATCCCTTTGCGAGGGTCGGCATTGACTACAAAGACACCCTGGAAATGCTCGTCGGCGTCAAGTTGGATCGCTTTGTCCGTCAATCGTCGGGTGCCGAGCAATAGTCCTCCGTGGAGAGCACTTTCATCGACTCGATGAACGTGCTGTTGGATGTCTTGAGCAAGGACTTGCGCAGGCGGCCGATCTCCTCCGGATTGCTCTCATTCCGTCGCGCCGCCACTGCAAATAGATCCTTGAGCGCCTCGACCTGGCGCCAGGCGTCGCTGAAGCTTGTCCACGACAGATGGTCCTGAATGCCACGGGCGCGGCGCTCACGCTTCACGTGGAGAACCTGTTCGACACCAACTATCAATCGGTCTTCAACTTTCTGAGTCCGAGGCGAACGATTCTCGTCGGCGCGCGCGCTCGCTTCTGACGTGAGGTTCTGACGTCGGGGGGGCAGCGCGCCGCTAGCTTTCGCGCATGCCTCCCGTCGTCACCGACGCGATCGTTCTGCACGCCTTCGACTACCTCGAGTCGTCGAGAATCCTCAAGCTGGTCACGCGCGACGCCGGCGTGCGCTCCGTGCTGGCGCGGGGTGCGCGGCGGTCCAAGCGGCGCTTCGGCGCCGCACTCGAC
>Ga0134126_10004969_pt1 | contig 16608 bp, 15 predicted proteins | sample KB31752_FD_96881 | JGI IMG/M metagenome (GOLD analysis project Ga0134126, IMG submission 96881) | Terrestrial soil microbial communities with excess Nitrogen fertilizer from Kellogg Biological Station, Michigan, USA - KB3-175-2 | ecosystem: Environmental > Terrestrial > Soil > Unclassified ...
ACCGACGAAGGCGATCATCGCAAGCGCCGTGAATCCCGCGCGCCAACCGATCAGGTCGGCAAGAAAGCCGGTCACCAATCGCCCGCTGAATCCGCCAAGGCTCGATCCCGAACTGTAAATGCCAGCAGCCGTGGTCGCTTCATTCGGCGGCCATTCGTCGCCAATGTAGGCGACGGTGACGGCAAAGATCGGCGGCAGCACCAGCCCTTGCACCGCACGCCAGAAGATCAGCGCCGACAGACTTTCCGCCATGGCCACCATCAAGGTCGGAGCCACCAAGATGAACATCGCCGCGACGATCACGCGCTTCCTGCCCAGCACGTCGGCGAGCGCGCCGGCGAACGGCGCGGACAGCGCCACCGCCAAAGTGCTGACCGTGATGATGGCAGAGACCTCGGCGGCGCTGGCGTCGAATTCGCGCGAGAGCAATGGTAGAATCGACTGCGGCGAATAGAGATTGATGAAAGCACAATAGCCGGCAAGCCCGACCGCCAACTGGCGCGTCGAGACATTCGAGCTTCTCGCGGTTTCGTTCATGAGGCAGCAACCGGCATCGCGGCAAAGATTTTATGGCGCAAAGCTATGCAGTCCTTTGTCGCAACAGGCCAGAGGTCGCCAGGCGGGTCAGCGGAGCGACATTCGCATGGCTTGGGGCCGCGGAACCTTAACGGCCATTCGGCGGTTGGATACCAAGGCGACAGCGTCATTTCAGGTCTTTTCATTTTATGCGCGCTTTGACAGTCAAGCCCGGCCAGGCCAATTCGCTCCAGCTTGAAAACGTACCCCCGCCACCGCAAAGCGACGGCGCGGTGTTGGTGCGCGCGTTGGCGCTTGGCATTTGCGGTACCGACCATGAGATCATCGATGGCCATTACGGCTGGGCGCCTGCCGGCAGCGAGCGCCTCATCATCGGTCATGAATCGCTTGGTCGGATCGAAGATGCGCCTAAGGGCTGCGGAATTTCCCGTAACGACCTCGTGGTTGGCATCGTGCGGCGGCCCGACCCGGTGCCGTGTCCGGCCTGCGCTGTTGGCGAATGGGACATGTGCCGCAATGGCCAATACACCGAGCGCGGCATCAAGCAGCGCAACGGCTACGGCAGCGAACAATTCCGTATCGAGCCGGATTTCGTCATCACGGTCGATCCGGCGCTCGAGGATCACGGCGTATTGCTGGAGCCGGCCAGTGTGGTCGCGAAGGCCTGGGAGCAGGTCGAGCGGATCGGCGCCCGCAGCGCGGCGTGGCAGCCGCGCGAAGCCCTGGTTACCGGCGCTGGCCCGGTCGGGCTTCTGGCGGCACTGATGGGCGCGCAACGCGGGCTCAAAATGCATGTGCTCGACCGCGCGAAGGACGGCGTCAAGCCGGAGTTGGCGCGCGATCTGGGCGCCGTTTATCACGTTGGCGATCTCGGCGAGCTAAGGCCGGACATCGTGATCGAATGCACCGGCGCCGGCGCGGTGGTGCTCGACGCCATGGGACGCACCGCGCCCGGCGGCATTGTCTGCCTCGCCGGCGTCTCGTCGGGTGGCCACAAGATCGATTTCGATGTCGGCGACCTCAACCGTGGCATGGTGCTGGAGAACGACACGGTGTTCGGGTCGGTCAATGCCAACCGCAGGCACTACCACGCCGCCGCCGAGGCGCTGGTTAAGGCCGACAAAGATTGGCTCAACCGCCTGATCACGCGCCGCGTGCCACTCGATCGCTGGCGCGAAGCCTTCGCGCCGCGGCCCGACGACATCAAGGTCGTCGTGGATTTTGCATCGTAAGGTCCGACCATGGCATCCCGCATCGAGGACTACGCGTTGATCGGCGATCTTGGCAGTGCCGCGTTGGTCGGCACCGACGGTTCGATCGACTGGTTGTGCTGGCCGCGTTTCGATTCCGACGCCTGCTTTGCCGCGTTGTTGGGAACGCCCGAGCATGGCCGCTGGCAAATTGCCCCAAAAGACGACGCTGCGAAAATTACGCGGCGTTATCGACCGAACACGTTGATCCTGGAGACTCGCTTCGAGACCTCCGAGGGCGCGGCGACACTGATCGATTTCATGCCGCCGCGCGGGAGCAATTCTCATCTTCTGCGGCTGGTGGTTGGCGAGCAAGGACGCGTCGATTTTCACGGCGAGTTAATCCTGCGCTTTGGCTATGGCGCGATCGTGCCATGGGTAACGCGGATTGACGACCACACGTTGCGCGCTGTCGCCGGTCCCGACATGGCGGTGCTGCGCGCATCGGTGCATTTGCATGGCGAAAATTTTAAAACCGTCGGTGACTTTGCGGTCGTGGCCGGCGACAAGGTTTCTTTCAGCCTGTCCTACGCCCTGTCGCATCGGGATATCCCCGAGTCGGTGGATATCGAGACGCAATTGCGCGCGACGGAAAAATTCTGGACCGGCTGGGCCGGCCGCAACAAGATCGAGGGCCCCTGGAACGAAGCGGTGACGCGCTCGCTCATCACGCTCAAGGCGCTCACTTATGCGCCGACCGGCGGCATGGCGGCGGCGGCGACCACGTCATTGCCGGAATTCATCGGCGGCCCGCGCAACTGGGACTACCGTTTCTGCTGGCTGCGCGACGCCACATTGACGCTGCTGGCGTTGATGAATGGCGGCTACTATGAGGAAGCGCAGATGTGGCGCGACTGGTTGCTGCGGGCCGTCGCCGGCAGCCCGCCGCAAATCCAGATCATGTACGGCTTGCGCGGCGAACGCCGTCTGACCGAATGGGAGATCCCCTGGCTGCCCGGATACGAGAATTCGCGCCCGGTGCGGATCGGCAACGCGGCGCATGATCAGCTTCAGCTCGACATTTTCGGCGAAGTGATGGACGCGTTGCACCAGGCGCGGCAAGGCGGGCTTGGCGCCAACGAAGCCGGCTGGGATTTGCAGCGGGAACTGCTCGCGCATCTGGAAAAGATTTGGCGCGAGCCGGACGAAAGCCTCTGGGAGGTGCGCAGCGGCCGCGAGCATTTCACCTATTCGAAAGCGATGGCATGGCTGGCCTTCGACCGCGCGATCCGCAGCGCGGAGGCTTTCGATCTCAAGGCGCCGCTCGAACGCTGGCGGTCGATCCGCGCCGAAATCCACGCCGACGTCTGCGCGCACGGCTTCGACGCCGGGCTCGGCAGCTTCGTGCGCGCCTATGGTTCGAAAGAACTGGACGCCAGTCTATTGCTGCTGCCGGCGATCGGTTTCCTGCCGCCGCAGGACGCGCGCATCTGCGCCACGGTTGCGGCGATCGAACGGCGGTTGCTGGTGAACGGCCTGGTGCTGCGCTACGACAGCACCACCGTGTCTGACGGTCTGCCGGCCGGCGAGGGCGTGTTTTTGGCCTGCAGCTTCTGGCTGGCCGATGCCTATCTGATGCTCGGACGGCACGACGACGCGGTGCGGCTGTTCAATCATCTGTTGTCGTTGCGCAACGATTTGGGACTGCTGAGCGAGGAATATGAACCGCGCACCGGCCGTCTGGTCGGGAATTTTCCGCAGGCCTTTTCCCACCTCGCGCTGGTCAACACCGCGAGCAATCTCGCGCATTATAAAAAGCCGGCCGAACAGCGCTCGGAAATGCGCGTCGTCGACAAGTCAGACATGCAGGTTCCGGCGCGTTAAGTCTATTGACCGCGCCGCGAGAGCCCGGAAGAGTGCGCGCATCGCCGTGCCAAAACGGCCAATTCCAGGGAGGAACGCAGTGCTGCTCGATGTCCGAACCTACAAGTGCCTACCTGGCCGTGTGCCGGCACAACTCGAGCTATACAAGAAACTCGGCTATCCCGTGCAACTCCGCTACATGGGCGAGCCGCTTTGTTACGCCGTGGCGGAAACCGGCGAGTTAAACACCTTCACCCATGTCTGGGTCTACGAGAGCGCCGCCGATCGCGAGGCCAAACGCGGCAAGATGGCGCAGGATCCAGATTGGAAGACTTTTCTGACCGAAAACGCAAAAGCCGGGAACGTCATCGAGCAGAAGAACTGCTTGATGATCCCGACCGCCTTCTCGCCGCCGATCCCGATGCCGAAGATCCATCCCAAAACCTAAAGGCGCTCAGGCTTGGGGAGTTACGCGATGCGATCTAATGACGGCACTCGCACGGGTGGCGAAATCTTGATCGATCAGTTGGCGATCCACGGCGTACGACACGTGTTTTGCGTGCCGGGCGAAAGCTATCTCGCCGCGCTTGACGCGTTTCATGACAGCAAGATCGCGCTCACCGTCTGCCGCCACGAGAGCACCGCTGCCATGATGGCCGAGGCGGTCGGCAAGACCACCGGCCGTCCCGGCATCTGCTTTGTCACGCGCGGGCCGGGTGCCACCAATGCGTCGGCCGGCATCCACATTGCGCGTCAGGACTCTTCGCCGATGATCATGTTTGTCGGACAGGTAGGCCGCGACATGCGCGAGCGCGAGGCGTTCCAGGAACTGGATTATCGCGCTGTGTTCGGCTCGATCGCCAAATGGGTGACGGAGATCGACGACCCCGCCCGAATTCCCGAGCTGATTTCGCGCGCCTTCCATACCGCCTGCAACGGCCGGCCGGGGCCGGTGGTGATCGCACTGCCGGAGGACATGCTCGCCGACCGCGTGGTGGTGCCTGATGCCACTGCCTTCGAGCCGGTCGAAATCTGGCCGGGTCTCACTGACATGAGCCAGCTGCAGAAACTACTATGGGCGGCCAAGCGTCCGGTGGCGCTGGTCGGCGGCAGTCGCTGGTCGGAAGCGGCCTGCGGCGCGCTCGGGCGCTTTGCGGAACGTTTTGCGCTTCCGGTCGCCACGACATTCCGTCGTGGTTATCTGTTCGACGCACTGCACCCTTGTTACGCCGGCGACATGGGCATCGGGCCCAATCCGAAATTGCTGGCGCGCGTGAAGGGCGCCGACTTGGTGCTGCTGATCGGCGGCCGCCTCAGCGAAATGTCGACGCAGGGCTACACGCTGTTCGATATTCCTGAGCCGCAGATGAAGTTGGTCCATGTGCATCCCGGCGCTGAAGAACTCGGGCGCGTCTACCATCCGCATCTCGCCATCAACGCGACGCCGACGGCGTTCTGCGCGGCGCTCGAAGGCCTGCAACCGCCGAACGAGATCGCATGGAAGGGCGAGGCGGCAACGGCGCATGCCGACTATCTCACCTGGTCAGAAAAGGCGACACCGCAGCCAGGCGGCGTCAATCTCGGTGAGATTTTGGTGTGGTTGCGCGAGAATCTCGCGCCCGAAGACATCATTACCAACGGCGCCGGTAATTTCGCCGGCTGGATCCATCGCTTCTATCGCTTCCGCAAATACGCCACCCATATCGGGCCGACCTCGGGTTCCATGGGCTACGGATTTCCGGCAGCGCTGGCGATGAAGACATTGCATCCGGAGCGCAAGGTCGTGTGTATCGCCGGCGACGGCGACTTTCTGATGACCGGCCAGGATTTTGCGACCGCCGTGCAATACAAATTGCCGGTGATCGTAGTGGTCGCCGATAACGGCTTGTACGGCACCATCCGCATGCACCAGGAGCGCGACTATCCTGGCCGCGTCGTCGCCACCGAACTGAAAAATCCGGATTTCGTCGCTTACGCTCTGGCGTTCGGCGGCTACGGCGCGCTGGTCGAGAAGACTGCCGATTTTCCCGCCGCCTTCGCGCAAGCTGTCGCCAGCGGCAAACCGTCGATCATCCATCTCAAGATCGACCCGGAAGCAATTTCGACTGCGGCGTCCATCAGCGCCATCCGCGCAAAATCGCTCGCAGGCAAATCCGGCACGCATCGCTGAATTTTGCCCTTGTCTTGGTGAGCTGAATCGTCGTTCACTCATTGCATGCCCTATCGCCGCACTGAGAATGTGGTTCGGCGCCTCGCCGAGCGCGAGGAAGTCATCCTTGCAGCGGCCACCGCTATCGCCGCCGAAGGCGGCATGGGAGCGGTGCAAATCGCGGCCGTCGCTGAGCGCGCCGGCATCGCCGCCGGTACCGTCTACCGCTATTTCCCGTCCAAGACCGACCTGATTGCCGAATTGGTCGCCGCCATTGCAGGCCGCGAGCTGTCCGCCATGGCGGCCGCCGGAGATGCCGCGCCAGGGCCGCTGTCGGCGCTGGCGGCCTGTATCACCACCTTTGCCGGTCGCGCGCTCAACGAACGGCGGCTGGTCTGGGCGGTGATCGGCGAGCCGGTCGATACCCGGGTCGACGCCATGCGGCTAGATTTCCGCCAGTCGCTCGCCGCCGAACTGGAGGTCCGCATAAAGGCCGCGATCGCGGGCCACGGTCTGCCGGAACAGGACGCCCGCGTGGCGGCGCCGGCCGTCATCGGCGCGCTGATGGAAGGGCTGATCGGACCGTTGGCGCCGTCGCCGGAAAATGATGGGGCCGCGCGCGAAGCGGTGCAGGGAGCGACCTTGCTGGCGCTGCGCGCGCTCGGTGTGGTCGATGCACGCGCCCGCGGTTTGGTGGCGCAATGCGTGCTGCCGGGCACCTAGCGCGGGTTTAGTTGGGCGCCGGCACTTGGTCGAGCGGCAGGGTCACGCGTTTGAGCCCGCGTTCGAGCATGTCATCGTGGACGTGAAACCCGAGCTCATTGCACATCGCGAGCATGGTGGCATTTTCCGCCAGCACCTGCCCGTGCACGGTCTTGAGGCCCTTGTCCTTGGCGTAGGCAATCATGTGCTTCATCATCAGCCAGCCCAAGCCGTGGCCCTTGAGGTGCGAACGCACAAGGATGGCGAATTCGCCGTTTTTGCCGTCGGTGTCGTCATGCAAGCGCACCACGCCCAGCATGCGGCCGCTCGCTTCTTCGATGGCGATGAAGGCCATAGCATGTGCCGGATCGTAGTGAATAAGCTTATCGAGCAACGCGGGGCCCACTTCGCGCATCACCGAGAAGAAGCGCAGCCGCAAGTCGTCGCGCGTCACCTCACTCAGAAAATCCGGATAGAGCGCGGCGTCCTCGACCTTGAGCGGCCGGATCAGAACACGCGTTCCATCGAGCAATGCGACATGGCTTTGGTCGAGAGCGTTCGTTTGCGACCTCGTCAGTGCGACATCAGCGTCGGCACGGTCATCGATTCGAGGATGCTGCGGGTGACGCCGCCGAGGATGAAGTCGCGCAGGCGTGAATGGCCGTAGCCGCCCATCACGATCATGTCGGCATTGCTATCGGCCACATAAGACAGGATCGTGGAGCTGACATCGATATCCGGCGAGGTGATGCGCTTGACCTCCACCGTCAGGCCGTGGCGGGCGAGATGCTGTCCGAGATCGACGCCGGGAATGTCGTCGTCTTTGCCAGCCTTGCTGGCGACCATGACGATCTCGACTTTCTTGGCTTTGTTGAGGAACGGCAGGCTGTCTGCGATCGCGCGCGTCGCTGCGCGGCTGCCATCCCAGCACACCATGACGCGGTCGAGTTTCAGTTCCGCTTTCTGGATATAGGGCACGAAGATGACGGGCCGCCCGGATTCGAACAGCACGCCTTCGTCGATTACTTCGTCGGGTACCGATTTCTCGCGCGCGGGCTGGCCGACGATCGCAAGGTCGAAGCGCCGCGCCAGCCGGCCGAGCCGTTGGGCGGCGCCATAGATGCTCGCACTGACGCTGAGGGTTTCGTAGGAGACGCCGGCGCGCTTGGCCGCCTGCTCGAAGTGGGCGATCGCGGCGCGCGCGACCTTTTCGTTATCGGCGCGTTGCGATTCGATGAATTGAGGCGGGATGCTACCCGTCACTGCGCCCGGGATGACCGGATCGTAGACAAAGGCGATACCCAGCACATGGGCTTGGAATGAGCCGGCTACCGAAATGGCAAAATCGCCGGCCGGGTCGTGTGCGCCTAAACCAAGATTGACGACAATATCCCTGATCATGATGGCACTACTTCTTCTTGCCGTCGGCGCCGAATTGCTTGAGATAGGCCCACAGGTTGCCGGCTTCCTTTTCGTTCTTGATGCCGGGGAAGATCATCTTGGTGCCCGGAATCTTGGCGCGCGGATCGTTGATATACTCCTTGAATGTCGCTTCGCCCCAGACGATGCCGGAATTCTTGTTAGCGTCGGAGTAGTTGAAGTCTGGCGCGGTGCCGGAATGTCGGCCATCGATGCCGTTGAGCTGAGGGCCAACTTTGTTCTTGGCCCCTTCGCCGATCGAATGGCAGGGGGCGCATTTCTTGAAGGACTGCTCGCCGGCGGCCGCATCCTGCGCATGGGCGGCTTGGGCCATCGCGGCTACGGCCAAGGTCGCTATTGCAAGGGTCGATTTCATGGTTTTGCTTCCTTTGTGACCTAAAGGCTCGCCGCCCGGCGGACCAATGCCGCCCGGCAAGTCATGGTTCCCGGCAGTTTTGCCAGCCCTTTGTGTCAACGGTCAAATGGCTGGTATCGTCCTAACAGGACCGAAAACGAGAGTTTGACCCTATGTCGGTGCGGATGCCCGAGCTGGACGGCGCGGTATTGGTGCGGCGCGAGCGCATTGTTGCCGCGTTGCGGACCATTGTGCCGGGCGAGGGCGTGATTGCCGCCGAACGGGAAATGAAGCCGTTCGAAACCGACGGGCTGACCGCCTACCACCAGCTGCCGATGGTCGTGGTGCTGCCGGAGACCACCGAGCAGGTTTCAGCCGTGCTGCGCTATTGCCACGACGAGGGCATCAAGGTGGTACCGCGTGGGGCAGGTACCTCGCTGTCCGGCGGCGCGTTGCCGCTCGCCGACGGCGTGCTGCTCGGCATGGCCAAGTTCAATCGTATCCGCGACATCGATTTCGACAACCGGGTCGCGGTGGTGGAGCCGGGCGTCACCAATCTAGCGGTCAGCAACGCGGTCGCCGACGCCGGTTTCTATTACGCGCCCGATCCGTCCTCGCAGATTGCCTGCACCATCGGCGGCAATGTGGCGGAGAATTCGGGCGGTGTGCATTGCCTGAAATACGGAATGACCACCAACAACGTGCTCGGTTGCGAGATCGTGCTGATCACCGGCGAGGTGCTACGCATCGGCGGCAAGCATCTCGACTCGGAAGGCTACGATCTGCTCGGGCTGATCACCGGCTCGGAAGGCCTGCTCTGCGTGGTCACCGAAGTGACCGTGCGCATCCTCAAGAAACCGGAGACCGCGCGCGCCATGCTGGTAGGCTTTCCGAGTTCCGAGGACGCCGGTTCTTGCGTCTCGGCGATCATCGCCGCCGGCATCATTCCGGGCGGCATGGAGATGATGGACAAACCGGCGATCCATGCTGTGGAGGAATTCGTCCATGCCGGCTATCCGCTCGAGGTCGAGGCGCTGCTGATCGTCGAGGTCGACGGCCCGCCGGCCGAGGTCAATGACGTGATCGAGCGCATCGAGATCATCGCTAGCAAATGCCGTGCGGTGTCGTGCGAGGCCTCGACGTCCGAAGCGCAGCGGCTGCTGTTCTGGGCCGGCCGCAAGGCGGCGTTCCCGGCGGTCGGACGCATCTCGCCGGATTATTACTGCATGGACGGCACCATCCCGCGCGCCAAGCTGCCGCAGGTGCTGGCGCGCACGCGCGAGCTATCGGAAAAATACGGATTGCGCGTCGCCAATGTATTCCATGCCGGCGATGGCAACCTGCATCCGCTGATCCTCTACGATTCCAACAAGCCCGATGAGCTTGACCGCGCCGAGCAATTCGGCGCCGAAATCCTCAAGCTCTGCGTCGAGGTCGGCGGCGTGCTTACCGGCGAGCACGGCGTCGGCGTCGAGAAGCGCGACCTGATGCCGGTGATGTTCTCCGAGATCGATCTGAATGCTCAACAACGGGTCAAATGCGCCTTCGACCCCAAGGGCCTGCTCAATCCCGGCAAGGTATTCCCGGTGCTGCATCGCTGCGCCGAATTGGGTCGCATGCATATTTCCGGCGGCAAGCTGCCGTTTCCGGATATTCCGAGATTCTAATCATGCAATTCGGTCTGTTTTGTTCGCCGAAAGCCGATAGCGGCAGCCTGGGGCCGGAAACCGGCCAGGGTTTCCGTGATTATCTCGATTTCAATATCGAGGCCGAGGCGTTGGGGTTCCATTCGAGCTTCTCTGTTGAGCATCATTTCACCGGCTGGAACCAGGTCTCGGCAACCTTGATGCTGCTGATGGCGCTGGCGATGCGCACCAAGACGCTGCGGCTCGGCACCGCGGTGCTGGTGCTGCCCTGGCACAATCCGGTGTTGTTGGCCGAACAGGCGGCGACGCTCGATCTGGTGTCCGACGGCCGGTTCGATTTCGGCGTCGGCAAAGGCTACCGGCACAACGAATTCAAAGGCTTCGCCATTGCCCAGGACGAGGCCGAAGCGCGCTTCGAGGAAGCCATCGAGGTCATGACGCGGGCCTGGACCACGCGCACGCGTTTCTCACACAAAGGCCGTTTCTGGCGGTTCGAGGACATCGTGGTCGAGCCGCCGCCGGCACAAAGCCCGCATCCGCCGTTCTGGGTCGCGGCCGGCAATCCGCATTCGATCAAGCGCGCCGCCGCACGCGGCTTCAATCTCATTCTCGATCAATATGCTTCGCCCGAAACGCTGCACGAGCGTATCGCGATCTACAAAACCGAACGCGAGGCGCATGGCTTTAAATTTGATCCAATGCAGGTCACGGTCGCACGCCAGCTCTATGTCGCCAGAGACAAGGCCGATAAAGAAGCTGCGCTGGCGCGCCAGGCGGCCTACACCAAACGTACCGTCGACGTCTCGCGCATGCCTGGCGGCAAATCCGGATCGCACGTACTTGCCTACGCCGACAAGGCCGGCGCCACCGAGGAAAACGCGCTGTACGGAACGCCCGGCGAAATCTGTGCCATGCTTGAGGACTTGCAGAAAGCGGACGTCGGCTATGTTCTGCTCACGATCGCCGGCGGCAAGGAGCAGTTGCGCCGCTTCGCGCGCGAGATCATGCCTGCCTTTTCATCCGCGCCCGAAGCCCGTGCGGCGGAATAATGTGATTGCGTAATGGCCGATGTTCTTAAACCCCGTGACGCCAAAGAGGTCGAGGATGCCGTGCGTTGGGCGCTCGGCAACGACAGGGCGCTGGAATTATCCGGGCAGGGCAGTAAACGCGCTATCGGCCGCCCGAGCCAGACCGATCTCACCCTCGATCTCACCGGGCTTTCCGGCGTCACGCTCTATGAGCCCGCCGAACTGGTGCTCTCGGCCAAGGCCGGAACGCCGCTCGCCGAGATCGAGGCGCTGCTGGAAGAAAACAGTAAGCAACTCGCCTTCGAGCCGATGGATTATGGCCCGCTACTCGGCGGCGAGGGTGGCCAGGGTACGCTCGGCGGCGTCATCGCTGCCAACCTATCCGGCCCACGCCGCATCAAGGCAGGCGCCGCACGCGATCACTTCCTTGGTTTCACCGCAGTTACTGGACGGGCCGAAACCATCAAATCAGGCGGCCGAGTGGTGAAAAACGTGACTGGCTACGACATGTGCAAGGTGCTGGCCGGTTCCTGGGGCACACTGGCGGCTATGACCGACGTGACGATCAAAGTGCTACCCAAGGCGGAGGCCGAAGCGACAGTCATCGTCGAAGGGCTCGACGATGCCCGCGCTTGCGCCGCTATGGCGGCGGCGATGGGCTCTTCGTGCGATGTGTCCGGCGCAGCGCATCTGCCTGATCACATGGCGTCCTATTTCGGCGGTCTGCCCAAACCGCAAGCGGCCACCGCGCTGCGGCTCGAAGGCTTCGCGCCTTCGGTCACGCACCGCAAGGAGGCGCTCGCCAAGCTGATGAAGGCGTTCGGCCCGGTCGCACTGCTGGACGAAAAGAATTCGCGCACGCTTTGGCAAAGCGTGCGGCAGGTGCAGCCCTTCGCCACCGATGCGATACGTCAGCGCCCGCTCTGGCGCATTTCGTGCCCGCCCAGCAAAGGCCACGAGATCGCGGCCGCGATCACACCGGCGGCGCAGATGTTCTACGATTGGGCCGGCGGGCTTATCTGGTTGGCAATGCCGTTCTCGGACGAGCCCGATGCCGCGTCGATCCGCAGCGCAATCAAAAAAGTCGATGGGCACGCCACGCTCATTCGCGCACCCGCTGCCGTACGTGCTTCGGTCGATGTGTTCGAACCGCAGGATGCCGGCTTGCGTGCGCTGAATAAACGGGTGAAGGAAGCCTTCGATCCCAAGGGTGTGCTCAATCCCGGCCGCATGTGGGCGGGGGTGTAATTCGATGCAAACCTCGTTCTCCCTCGCGCAACTGGCCGACCCACAAAATTACGCCTCGGAGAAAATCCTGCGTGCCTGCGTGCATTGCGGGTTCTGTACAGCCACTTGTCCGACTTATGTGCTGCTTGGCGACGAGCTCGATTCGCCGCGCGGGCGCATATATCTGATCAAGGAGATGCTCGAGCAGGACCGGCCGGCGACGGCCGATGTGGTCAAACATATCGACCGCTGCCTTTCTTGCTTGGCGTGCATGACCACCTGTCCGTCCGGAGTGCATTACATGCACCTGGTCGATCACGCCCGCGAGCACATCGAGAAAACCTACAGGCGGCCGCTGCTCGACCGCGCGCTGCGCGGGTTGCTGGCGCGCGTGTTGCCCGATCTGGCGTTGTTCCGCATGGCCATGGTTGCGGGGCTGGTCGCCCGTCCGTTCGCGCCGGCGTTTCACGCGCTCGGCCTCAAGCGGATGGCGGCCATGCTACGTCTCACGCCCCGCCACAAGCCTGCGCCGCCGATCGAGCGCACCGGCAAGGTCTACCCGGCGAACGGCACCCGTCGTGGCCGGGTGGCGCTATTGTCCGGCTGCATCAATCCGGTACTGGCGCCCTCGACCAACGAGGCGGCGATCCGCCTGCTCAACCGCAATGGCATCGAAGTCGTGGTCGCTGCCGGCGAGGCCTGTTGCGGCTCGCTGGTCCATCACATGGGCCGCGAACAGCAGGCACTGGCGCAGGCGCGCAACAATATCGACGCCTGGACGCGCGAAGCCGACGGGCAGGGCCTCGACGCCATCCTGACCACGGTTTCCGGCTGCGGAACCACGGTGAAGGATTACGGTTTCATGTTGCGCACCGATCAGGCCTATGCGGCCAAGGCCGCGCGGATTTCAGCACTCGCCAAGGACATCACCGAGTATCTGACGACGCTCGATATACCGGGCAGCGAGACGTCCCGGCCCCTCACGGTTGCCTATCATTCGGCCTGCTCGCTCCAGCACGGACAAAACGTGACAAAGGCGCCAAAAGATTTGCTTTCGAAGTTCGGGTTTGTGGTGAGGGATGTGCCGGAAGGACATCTGTGTTGCGGTTCGGCTGGTACTTACAACATTCTTCAGCCCGTGCTTGCGGGCAGGTTGCGCGACCGCAAGGTCGCCAACATCGAGCGGCTCCAGCCAGATGTGATCGCGGCCGGCAATATCGGTTGCATCATGCAGATCGCCGCCGGCACCGCCATTCCGGTCGTCCATACTGTCGAGTTGATTGACTGGGCCACAGGCGGACCGGTGCCGGAACCGCTGCAAAATTTGACGGAGCTTGAGCCTGCGGTCGAAGCGGCTAGCTAGAAGAAAACTAGTCTGGGAGAAAACTGTTATGAGTACGTTGTTCGCTGCCGCCGAGATTTTGCGCGCGCAAATTCGGCAAGCTCAAAGCGGCGCCGAGCTCGAACGCGGTGTGAAGGCAACGCCGGAGTTATTCGTATGCGCGTTCCAAGAGAAAATGCTGGTCATCGAACGTGAGGTCGGGGGCGGCGAATTAGGCGCGTAGGCGGTTCCCGGAGGCGATCAAGCTTTGTCGCGACTTATCGCTCGCGGTTGAGTTTCTGCCGTTCCTCACCATTTGAATCGTGCATCGGCGGCATGGGCTGATCCGGCGCCCATCGCACCCCCGATTGCATCGCTAAGTCTAGCCGAATAGCATGCTGGTTATGAAATGGACGGTCTCACAACTGGGACCTTCTCGAATCTCCACGGATGAATGATAGGGAGTGATCGGTTATGCCCGCGTATAACATTCTGCTGATGGGAGCGTCTTACGGATCGCTACTCGCCTCCAAATTGCTGTTCGGTGGCCACTCGATCCATCTCGTCTGCCTGCCGGCGGAAGCGGATCTGATCAATGCCGAAGGCTTCAAGGTCCGGTTGCCCGTGCGCGGCCGCAGCGAACCGGTCCTGCTGGAATCTCGCAAGTTGCCGGGCAAGGTGACCGCCGGCGGAGCGGCCGGCGTCAATCCGAAGGATTATGGCCTGGTCGGCCTCTGCATGCAGGAGCCGCAATACCGTTCGCCAGGCGTGCGCGAGTTGCTCGATGCCGTCGGCAAGTCGCGCGTGCCCTGCATGTCGATCATGAACATGCCGCCACTGCCTTATGTGAAGCGCATTCCAGGGCTCGATTACGATGCGCTCAAGCCCGCTTATACCGATCCGACCGTCTGGGATAGTTTCGATCCTAAATTGATCACGCTCAACAGCCCGGATCCGCAAGCAATCAGGCCGCCGGACGGAAAGGCGAATGAACTGCTGGTGACGCTGCCGACGAACTTCAAATGCGCCCGCTTCGACGACGAAAAGAACACCGCTATCCTGCGGCAACTCGCGAAAGACGTGGAGGCCGCGCGTTTCGATGCGCCGGAGGGCAAGATCGAATTGCCCGTGAAGCTGAAGATCTACGACTCGATCTTCGTGCCGCTTGCCAAATGGGCGATGCTGCTCGCCGGCAACTATCGCTGCATCACCAAGGACGGCATGCGGACCGCGCAAGAAGCCGTGCATTCCAATCTCGAGGAGTCTCGCTCAGTCTATAATTTCGTGTTCGATCTTTGCGTCAAGATCGGCGCCAATCGCGACGATCTGGTGCCGTTCGAAAAATACGCCGCCGCCGCGCAGTCGCTGACGCGGCCGGCCTCCGCCGCGCGCGCGCTGCAAAACGGCGCGCCGAATATCGAACGTGCCGACAAACTGGTGCAACTCATCGCCAGGCAGAAGGGTATGAGCAACCCGGCGATCGATGCGCAGGTCGCATTGGTTGACGCGCGACTCGACGCTAACCGCAAAAAGGCGGCAGCCTGACTGGCGCCCCACGGTTTTCACTTTAGGCGCCCGCTGGACGCTGTATTTTTGTTACTTTTGCAATGGTTTAGACCGCTGAGCCTGGAATTATATGCAGGGCGGCTAAGCCAAAGCCTGTGACTTGCCTGTATGAAGCGAAGAATAGCCGCGTCAAAATCAAATTGTGACATTGCCGCAACAGTCCGCTGCTTTCTGTCGATAGAGGCGTGAATCGCCTAAAAAGGCAGCAACTGCCACCGTTTTCGTCTTGCCGCTTAATGCGGTCGAAGATGTAAATTCGCACCGATGCAAGTCCTTTTGCGTACGGATCGATGCCAGCCGGAATTCATACGCAAAGGCGATGGGCAAACTGGATCGGCTGAAAGCCGATCGAACCAAAAAGGGGCAGGGTAATGAAAAAGGTTGTTTTGTCGGTAGTCGCGGCGCTCGCTCTTTCTGGAGCTTCCGCGTTCGCGGCCGACATGCCGGTGAAGGCGTTGAAGGTTCCGGCCGCCGCGCCGTCACCGTGGGACGTTGCATTTGGCACTGCGTTCACCACCGACTATGAACTGCGCGGCGTTTCGCAGTCGGCTCACAAGCCGGCCGTGCAGGGATATTTCGAACTCGACTATACCGCCAGCGACTGGCTCAAGCTCTATGCGGGCGTCTGGGGATCGAGCCTCTATACAGGCTTCGCCGATGCGGAATTCGACATCAGCGGCGGCGCCCGGTTTACTTGGGGAAACGCGGGCCTCGATCTCGGTTTCGTCTACTATGAATATCCGGACGGAACGGCGAATGGCTTCGGCAGCTATGGCGAATTTTATGCCAAGCCGTCTTACAAGTTTGCCGATTGGCTGACTGTCGGTGCCATTATCGACGGCGGCTCCAACTTCAACGACAAGTGCGTGGGCGCGGGCTGCACGGGAACGTGGGTTGGCAATGCTGACGCCGGCTACTATTCGGCTAACGCCGTCATCACGCTGCCGTGGCACCCGATTTCTGACGTGACCCTCTCGATCAACCCCGAGATCGGCCGTCAGTGGTACAGCTCGGATGTTAATACCAACCTCGGCGTCGCCAGCTACACCTACTGGGATGTCGGCCTCGACATCGTCTACAAGGCCGTCACGCTCGACCTGCGTTATTGGGACACCAACGCAGACGGGGCAACCAACGCCGTATGCGCCGTCAACGGACATCCAGGCATGAACGCTTGCGACACCCGCTTCGTCGCCACGCTGAAGTTTGACACTTCGATCTCGGCTCTCAAATAAGCCAATCACTGCGTCTTTGGTTGCGACGGGCGGCGGCTGCACAAGAGCCGCCGCTTTCTTTTGTCCGCAATCCAACTCCCTTCGCCGCTACGTGGCCGGCGCCAGGCTGCCCTCGCTGACTTTGTAGTGGTCGCGTTCGCGGCTAAAGGCCAGCCGGCGCTGGTGAAACGCGGAAAGCGTCGAACGGTGGCCGATCGACACGATGGTGGCAGCCGCCAGGCGTTGCGCCAGCAAACGGTAGAGCGCGGCTTCGGCCGGTTCGTCGAGTGAGGCGGTCGCCTCGTCCAGGAACAGATAGTCGGGGGCATTGAGCAGCGCGCGGGCGATGCCGAGCCGCTGTTGTTCGCCGAGCGACAGCATCCGGTTCCAG